>Ga0209013_10004888_pt1 | contig 11666 bp, 10 predicted proteins | sample Cruoilmetagenom2_FD_187291 | JGI IMG/M metagenome (GOLD analysis project Ga0209013, IMG submission 187291) | Oil polluted marine microbial communities from Coal Oil Point, Santa Barbara, California, USA - Sample 2 (SPAdes) (version 2) | ecosystem: Environmental > Aquatic > Marine > Oil seeps ...
TGTCCAGCGAGAGTGAACTGCTCTTTCAGCTGCTGGCAACCCATATCCAGGATCCTGCCTTCAGGTCGGAGGCATATCAGCGGAGCATGGACAAGCTGGTCCAGATGTATAGCCAGATGGAAAGCTCTGTGGAAGGGATGATGCCGTTACGCGGAGAACGATTTCTGGCCGGGGAAAATCCGCGTTATGGATTAGTGTCTCTTGCATCACTGAAAAAACTCACCCTCACGGAGGTGGAAGACTGGATTGCTCCGGTCCTGAAGAATGATGCCCTGGAGGTTTCGGTGGTAGGTGATTTCGATCCGGAAACGATTCTGCATCTGGCCGGTCGTTATTTCGGCGGGAAACGGGAAAAAAATATAACCGCATCCTCGGGAGATAGCATATTTTTTCCATCAGGTAAGGAACTAACCCTGCAGGTGTCATCTGCCAGCGACAAGGCGTTGCTCACCGTTGCCTGGCCTACCGATGATTTTTGGGATATTTCCCGTACCAGGCGTGTCAGTGTGCTTGCTTCCGTGCTTGGTGACCGGCTGCGAAAGAAGATCCGTGAGGAGCTTGGCGCAACCTATTCGCCTGCTGTCTATAATCGGCCGAGCCGGGTTGATCCCGGCTATGGTGTTTTACGAACACGGATGATCGTGGACCCGTCACAGGCTGCCATGTTAACAGAAAAGGTAAGAGAGGCTGGAGCCCGGCTTGCTGAAGAAGGGATATCGGCGGATGAGCTTGAGCGAGCCCTTGAGCCGGTGCTGACTTCGATTCGAGACCTGGTACGGACCAACCGCTACTGGCTTGGATCAGTGCTTTCCATGTCAAGCCGTCATCCGCAGCAGCTGGAGTGGCCGCTCACCATCCAGCAGGATTTTGCGGCGATCACGGTTAATGATATCTCCACCCTGGCAGCAAGATATCTGCAACCTGAAAAAGCTGCGGAAGTTATCATCATGCCGGCAAAGAAAGAATAAGGATTATTGGGTATGCTGCATAGTCAACCGGTTACCATAAAACAAGTTTTTCACCTTCTACCTTAAACCTTATACCTTTTTTACCCCACCAGCCAGACCGCCATATTCTGGGCATTTTGGGTTGTCCTGTCCGAGACTCCTCCCAGGAGTCCTTTTTCAACTTCACGGCCCCGGCGGCCGATGACTACCGTACCACAGCCGTGTTTTCTGGCCTGCTTAAGCAAGTCATGGCTGGCATCCAGGTCCATGCGGGGCGATATCTGTGAGATTTTTTCTTCAGCGATACCATTGTCAATCAGGATCCTGGTATGTGCTTTGTAGAGATGATTGTTCAGGTCCAGATTCTCGCGGCACCACTTTTCTCCCCACTGGGCGTGAAACTCTTCAGGCGGTGCTGCATTAGTGGAACCGAAAACAGCGCTGGAATGGTAGAGGTATACCCTTGTTTCCGGATTGTTTTGCATGATAAAGGAAAGGTGATCAGCTGCCAGCAGGGATTGCGGTGTGCAGTGTACTGCAAGCAGGAAGCGGGTGGAGGTGACCTCCCCGTCGATTATCCAGAGCGGTACTTCATGGCATTTGGTGATCAGGTCAGCTGAAACACTGCCCATGAACATCTCGCCGACCTTACCGACACCGCGCCTGCCGATAAGCAGTCCATCATAGATGCCCTGGTTGGCATGGTGGTGAATGGAGGTCGCAAAGGAGGCGGAAGAAGATTCAACCAGGAAATCGATCTGCTCTTCTGTGAATCCGTTGCGCAGAAGGCGGCCCATGGCATCTTTCAGGTATCGGCCGGCCTTTGCCTTGCGAAGCTCGACCACGGGCGATTCCGTGCGTAAGGGGTCAACATCAAGCATCCAGTTCTGGTCACTGCTGCCGGCGGAGACAATACTGAGCAGTTGTATATTGAGATGTGAATCGTTTTTGAACAGTCGGATCAGGTAATCAAGGCTGTTTGAACTGTATACGGAACCATCGACTGCAACCAGAATTTTTTTCTTCATGATATGCACCTTAGTAAAGAGAACAGGTCTTTTGTTAATGATACGATATGGCTAAAAAAAGGAGAAGAAAAAAAGCAGGCGGCCGGTACAGTATGGTGCGGTAAACGGTCATACCGTCAGCAGGTAATAGAACAGGGCAACCAGGGCAATGGATATGGTACGGAAGCTCTGGCTGAAAATGATCAACTGCATGGCCAGGCGCGGTTGGAAGATTCCTGCATAGTAAGGGAACTGGTGCCGCATGGCACGGATGGGGGAGGAGAGGACATTGCCCACCAGCAGGGCCAGAACCACCTGGTTATAGTCCATGCTGCCATCCTGGAGCAGGGCGCCTGCTGCAGCCAGGCCTGCTGTAAATTCAGCGGCCACCTGCAGGGCTATGATGGACATTGCCTTGGGAGAGAGCCACGAGAGAAAGGAGAGATGGGCGGCCATGAAGTTTTCCAGCACGGTAAACATGCCGGCCCGGGCCAGGAAGAAAAACAGGATATAGATGGGGACGGTGAAACGGATAATTTTTCGGAGTCGCCCTTTAAACCGTTTCAGGGTACGCTGCCAGGCCGTGTTCAGGTTTTTTTTCTCAGGTTTTATTGGCTGTTGTTCAGAGGCCGCTCTTTGAGGAAGCAGGAAATGGCTCAGCAGGGTTATGGCCAGGGTTCGCAGGACGGCCGCGCCAAAGGTCAGGCCGATGTAAATAACTGCCGCCCCTTTGATCAGGGGGGCGGTAATGAAAAAGGTAGTGGGCAGGTGCAGAAAATAGGTGGGCAGGCTGTTAAACAGGTTGGCCAGTACCAGCTCTTTTTTTGTTATGGCCTGTTTCTCATAGGCCTCTGCCAGCATAGTATTGGCGGCCACACCGGAAAAAAAGGCCATGGAAAAAGATGCCCCGGTAATGGCGGACAGATGGCCGAAGCTGGTCAGCGGTCGCGCCACCACTGCCATCTTCCTGGTCCAGTTCAGGGCCTCGATGAAGTTTGCGACCAGCAGACCGATGGAGATGAAGATCAGTAGCCTGAGCAGGGGCCAGCCAAGCTGATGCCAGAGCAGTGAGATGGTGTCCGGGAGGACCATGGCTGGTTGTAATGTAGCCTTGCAGGGTCGGGAGAGTCTTAATGAAAGATCATTGCCGTTTCAGCGCACAGGAAACGGCAACGGCAGAAAAAAGTTCTGGAAATCTCAGAGGGAATCAATGGAAGTTGGAGCCGTCCATGTAGGGCATGTCACGTTCAACGAAACGGGCAAGATTATCCAGTCCCCGGTCACGGGCTCCGGCATTAAATTCGGTCTGTTCACGGTTTGCTCTGGCGTTTTGTTTGGCATAAAAACGCTGGCGCTCCTTAAAGGATTTGTTCCATTGCTTGTACTGGTCAATGACCAGCTTTTTGATATATTTTTGTTCGTTGAGCTGGGCTATTTTTTTGTTTATTTCCGGCAGTAGTTTGCTATATGGAGATTTTTTTGAAATGGTCATGTGAAAGTGCTGGACCGAGGCCGGGGTGTCAAAGAATTCAACCTTGCCCTCTACCCTGAGGAGTTTGGAGTAGATAATTGCCGGATACAGGTCAATGATCAGGTAGTCGGCAGTATCTTCAGCAAGCATCTGGAAGGCACGTTCATAAGGAAGATATTTAACGTTCAGGTCTGATTTGATAAAGGCATCAAATTCCTCTCCAAAACTCTCGCCGCTATGGGCAACACCTTGCTTGCCGACAAGAGATTTCCAGGAGGAAAAAGGGAATTTGTCCCCTTTTTTAACCACAATGACTACCGGACTCTCCATGAAGGGGATGGAGTAGTCCATGTAGGTACGCCGCTCCTTGTTCTCATAGGCGGCAACGATCATGTCTATCGCACCGTCCCTGGTCTTGTCCTGAACGATCTGCCAGCTGCCCTCAACCTTTGTCGAAAAAGGCACCTTGAGTTCAGATAGGATTTTTGTGGCCAGCTCCGGTCCCACCCCCTTGAGGGTACCGTTTTGGTCCCAGGAAACAGGTGGCGAATTGGGGTTACCGGATACGATCATGGGGTCGGCTGCCCATGTGCTGGGGACGGCTAGCAGTATTGTTGTCATTGCAACAAAGAGCAGGGATTTAAAACGCATCTTGACTCCTGAAATGGGTTGTCAAAGGTTGTTCGAACGTGGACAAGTGCACTATATGTATTACTCTTTTTTATTTCAGTCCAGAGAAAAAGTGGTTGCGGATCTGGGCAGCAGGCAGTGGCTGTACATATGCTGCGGGTCATCGGCTTTCAGAAAATCAAAATGAGGTGCAATCTGCCGTACGAATGTTTCGGCAAGGTCAATAACAGGAGACCTGGTGGCTGAAAGGGCGGATTCTGCTGCGCCAAGACTCTTAAGGATCATTTCTGCAGGGGTCTCGGTACCACGAAGATAAACACCATTTTCCGTTGATAGTTTGGCCAGGAAGGCTGCCTCGGATACGGCATCCTCCAGGGTGCCCATCTGGTCAACCAGGCCCAGGTCAAGGGCGGTGGCTCCATCCCAGACCCTGCCTTCGGCTATTTCCTCCACCTGTTCGGGTTTCATTTTTCTTCCTTTGGCAACGATACCGATAAATCTTCGGTAGCCCCTTTCCACACCTGTCTGCATTGCCGTACTGAAATTATCAGGCAGTGGGCGTGTCGGGTTACCGGCCCCTGCAAGGTTGGTGGTACCTATCCCGTCATTAAACACTCCCGCCCGGGCCAGGGAATTTTCAAAGGTGGGGAGTGCCCCGAAAATACCAATGGACCCGGTCAAAGTGGTGGGGGAGGCAATGATTTTGTCGGCATCGGCTGAGATCCAGTAGGCACCTGATGCCGCCATGGAGCCCATGGAGATGACAACGGGTTTTCCTGCCTGCTGGGTGAGAAGCAGTTCCCGGCGAATCAGTTCCGAGGCAAAGGCACTGCCGCCGCCGCTGTCAATGCGCAGGACCAGGGCCTTGATCTGTTTGTTGTTTCGGGCCTGCCGGATCTGTTTGCTCAAGGCATCGGAACCGATCTGGCCGACTGCCGCTTCACCGTAGACAATGTTCCCCTGTGCAACGATGATACCGACCCTCTCATCTTTATCCTCGACCGGTTTAGAATACGCGGGTGTGATGGTTGTCAGGTAGTCGTTGAAGCCGATCTGTTTAAAACTTGTGCCTTTACTGTTACTGCCAACCAGGCTTTCCAGGTATTGGCGCATTTCCTGCCGGGTTTTCAGACCGTCTACAAGGCCGTTGTTAAGGGCCATCTGTCCTGAGTCGCCATCTGCGAGCCGCATATTATCAGCCAGTTTGTTGACGGCATTGTTGATTGCCCGGGGCGGAATGTCTCGATGATCTGCAATGTCGTAACGGTACTTGTCCCACAGGTTGGTCAGCCATTGCCGGGTTGCCTCTTTTGCGGCAGGCGACATGTTGTTGCGGATATACGGTTCCAGGGCGGATTTAAAGGTGCCGACCTTGAACACATGAAAGTTGACCGCCAGTTTGTCAAGTAGATCACGCATGTAGAGGCGAAAGACGCCAAAACCCTGCAGGTTGACCGCGCCCATGGGGTTGAGGTAGATCTCGTCACCCCATGATGCAAGATAGTATTGCCCCTGGCTGAAGTTGTCGCCAAGGGCGATGACAACCTTGCCGCTCTTTTTGAACTCCTCGACTGCACTGCCGATGTCGTTTAGTTGGTTAAGGCTTGCCTGGGTCATGTGGTCCGGGGCAAGGACAAGCAGCTTGATCCGATCATCTGCAGCGGCAGCCCGGATGCCTTCAATGATGTCCTGGAGCTGGAGTTCTTCATGGAGCGGTACTCCGGCCATCTTGTTTATCAGCTGGGATATGGGGTCAAGGGGAGATTTTTGTTCCACTATATTGCCCCGTGGTGCCAGTACCAGTGCAGAGCCATCAGGAACGTTGGTTTCAGGCTGGTAGAGGAACAGGAGCAGGAACATGGTTATGCCTGCAAGCAGAAAAAGGCCGCTGATAACGGCGGCGCCGACGGTCAGAAATTTCCAGGTAAAGCGAAAGAGCAGGGATATCAGTCCAAATATTTTTTTCAAAATAACACTCCGGGGTAGAACGCAATGACAACCGCATGGCTGTGCTGTTGTGAGATATTTTCAAGCTAAGTGAAAGATCAGTGTCAACCATATCAGTTCACCAAGGTATCCAAAGCCGGCTATATTACCGTACTGTAAAAGTTTATCAGTGCGCCATATTCGTTTAAGCAGGCCGACGAACTATAGCCCGTCTATGTAAGGAAGCCTGATCGGACGAAGAGGTAAGCGGAGCGAAGCGAAGACTCCGTAGGGTGCTGGTGAACTTTTACAAATAGAATACGAAATTTGTCTGCTAATTTCAAGGTGAGGATTCGGCCAAAATTAATATTTATTTTTTGCCGGCACCATCCTTATGGTTGGCTCCACTTTTGCCGATGTGACCTCTGTTTTCTCTTGCCTTGGTGTTTTGTAGCAGGTACAACAGGTTGTATTCATGTTTTTTCTTGGAGTATTCAACCGTTCAAGCAGGCCGGCTGGCTGGGGAGTCAGGCACTGGCTGCGGCTGTAGTGAAATTTATAAATGTTTCATAATAATATTAGTGAGATAACTATGTTTACAGGTAGACAATGGGTGAGATGGGCAATGTATCTGCTGGTCCTGGGAGTTATTGTACAGTTAACAGGCTGTGGAAACAGTAAGACTTATGGTGCGGTGAAGTTCAGTACCATGCCCCAGAGGGCGGAAGTGGTGAACCTGAAAGACGACGCTACGCTGGGAATGACGCCGGTGATGGTAACCTGGGAAGGTGAGGACGGAAAGCCGGAATATGTAACTGTGGAGTTTACGAAAGCAGGCTACCAGAATGAGATAACATCATTCTGGGTAAACACGCGCCATGAAAGCCGAGAGGCGGCAGCAAGCGAACCCCAACCTGTTACTGTTGAACTTAAAAAAAGGAAGTAATCATGAACATCCGTGACAATATGTATACTTTCCCAAAACAGGCAGGTTTGCTATTGGCTGCGTTTTTGCTGGTCGTTTCGGTGAGCGGTTGCGCTTCCGATGTTCAGACGGTCCAGTTTAAAATCAATTCTGAACCGGAAGGGTCCCATGTGGTTCTTAATGTGAGCGGCCCTGAACTGGCAAATTCGGCTGACTGGATATATCTTGGTCATACGCCGATTCGCGGTGTCCGTCAGATCAGTGAGGATAAAATTGCTGATGCAAACAAGATAACCCTGAAGGTCATGCATGCCGGTTACTATGATCAGATAAGGGAGTGGGATGGCGAGGCTTTCTGGAATGAGGCGGTTGAACGTGGTGTTATCTTCTGGACTCCGGAATTGATTCCTCATCCAAATAATTGATTATCTTGTCAGGTTATTTTTTAGACTATGCAGGTTAACGGAAAACCATATCGCTGTATCTGGCTGGAAGATGACGGTCACCGGGTCGCTATAATTGACCAGACAAAGTTGCCCCATCAGTTTGAAACGGTAAGCCTGGCAACCGTTGATGATGCAGTCCGGGCCATCAGCGACATGCTGGTGCGCGGTGCACCGCTGATCGGTGCCACTGCGGCCTATGGGGTATGCCTTGGTCTGGTTGACGATAGTTCGGATGACAGACTGGCAACGGTTTGCAAACAACTGATCCAGGCCCGGCCCACGGCTGTCAACCTTCGCTGGGCTGTGGAACGAATGCGGGCCGTACTCACACCCCTTTCTGCGGAGCTGCGGACTGCCCGGGCCTATGAAGAGGCAGCTGCTATCTGCAATGAAGATGTAGAGGTTAATGAGGCCCTTGGAACCAACGGTCTGCAACTCATTGAAAAGTGCCGGAAACAGGATGGCCAACCCGTTAATATTCTGACCCATTGTAATGCCGGTTGGCTGGCAACCGTGGACTGGGGAACTGCCTTGGCACCGATATTCAAGGCCCATGAGGCAGGTATTCCCGTACATGTATGGGTTGATGAAACCAGACCTCGCAACCAGGGTGCCCATCTTACGGCCTGGGAACTTGCTGCAGCAGGTATTGATCATCACCTGATTGTTGACAATGCCGGCGGTCATCTCATGCAGCAGGGCCGGGTCGATCTCTGTATCGTGGGTACGGATCGGACTGCTGCCAATGGCGATGTGTGCAACAAGATCGGAACCTACCTGAAGGCGCTTGCCGCCACTGACAACAAAATTCCCTTTTACGTGGCCCTGCCGTCCTCCACCATCGATTGGACTTCGGAAAATGGGGCGGCAATTCCCATTGAAGAACGGGCAGAGGATGAAGTCCTGCTGGTATCAGGTAAGGGTGCAGATGGTAGTGTCCACCAGGTACGCATTGCACCGGAACAAACCCGGGCTGCCAATCCGGCCTTTGACGTGACCCCGGCCCGACTGGTAACCGGACTGATTACAGAGCGCGGTGTCTGTGAACCAAGTCGGGAGGGGCTGCTCTCTCTGTTTCCGGAACATCGTTAATGCTTGAACTGACGCTTCGTCGCAATTTGATAGCCACTGCTCTGGCCATGAACAGCGGGGGCCTGAACCAGGGAACATCAGGTAATCTCAGTGTGCGGCGTGGTAAAGAAATGTTTATCACTCCTTCCGCACTTCCGTATCATCGATGTCGGCCTGAAGATGTTGTTTTGCTGGACATGGACGGAACCGCCCGTGGCAGGCGAAAACCATCATCCGAGTGGCGTCTCCATCTCGATATTTACAAAACACAACCTGACGCCCGGGCAATCCTCCATGCCCATCCTCCATGGTGTACGACCCTGGCCTGCCTGGACAGGGACATCCCGCCTTTTCATTACATGGTCGCCCTGGCCGGAGGAGACACCATTCGTTGTGCACCCTATGCTGTTTTCGGCAGCAGGGAGTTGTCTGATAATGTCAGTGCAGCCTTGAAAGACCGCTCAGCCTGTCTTATGTCTCATCATGGCATGGTCTGTTTTGCCGACAGCCCGGAAAAGGTACTGGACCTGGCAATTGAAGTGGAAAACCTGGCCAGGGTCTATTGTCAGGCCCTGCAGATCGGCGAACCATCACTCCTTGACCAGAAGCAGATGAATGAGGTGCTGGCAAGGTTTGCCGACTATCGCAGCTGTTCTTGAAATTATCCCGACCGGATCAGTCGCAGGTTCCATCCCTTATCAGTAGTATAGAAGAGATATCCCCATATCGGCAGGAGGATTCATAAATGTTTGTGTACTTTATAGAGTCGTTGTTGACGCCGGTTTTTCCCGGGTTGGTGTGTGCTGTTGTTCTTGCTCTGCCGCTATCTGTCTTTGCTGTTGATGCCGATGAAATTATTAAAAGAGTCGAGCATAACCTGAACGGCAAGACTGCGGTGATGGAACTGACCATGGTGGTAAAGAACAAACGTACGGAACGGACCATGAAGATGAAGAGTTATTCCATCGGCAAGGAGAAGTCGTTTATCAAGATTCTTTACCCGGGCAAGGACAGAGGCATCACCTTTTTGAAGGTTGATAATGCCATGTGGCAATATGTGCCCCGCATAGAAAAGACGATAAAGATCCCGGCCTCCATGATGCTGCAGAGCTGGATGGGCAGTGATTTCACCAATGATGACCTGGTCAGGGAGAGTTCGATCAGCGAGGATTACAGTTCTAAACTGCTGACGGAAACTGACGGGGAGTATATGCTGAAACTGTTGCCCAGAGAAGACGCCGCAGTGGTCTGGGGCAAGATTGTCATGGGAGTCTCGAAAAAGTATTACCTGCCGACCACGGTTCACTACTATGATGAGGATGATATACTTATTCGTGAGCTGACTTACATGGATGTTCAGCCATTCGGCGAGCGCTACTATCCAACCAGGTGGCTGATGCTGCCCAGGGAGCCGGAAAAGGCCGGTAATGAAACAACTATTGAGATCTCTGATGCTCTCTTCGACAGCGAGGTGAGCGAGTCATATTTCACCAAGAGAGCCCTGGAGAGGTTTTCCAGGTAGAGAGGTTTTTATAGCCGACACGCTATTATACCAGGATGGAGCAATTCAATGACCGCAACCGTTAACTGTTGACTTTTGTTCATGCTCTGGAAACTTGCTTTTCGCAACATAACGGCTTCAAAAAAGCGCAGCAGTGTGACCCTGCTTCTTACCTCCATCACCACGGCCCTGCTCGTTTTCTCGTCGGCCTGGATGGATGGTTCCCACAATACGATGATCCACAACTCGGTGGAGATCTATCCGGGGTATATCCAGATTACCGGTAAGGATTTTCGGGCCAATCCAAGCTATGAGAACTTGATCTTTGATGTGGCAGTGATCAGTGATAAGCTTGAGGAAAATGATGATATTGCCTTTTTTGCTGCCCGCTTTGAGTCGTTTGTCCTCTTTTCGGCAGGTGAAAAGGCCGTAGGCGGCATGTTGACCGGAATCGAACCGGAACAGGAGATGCACTTGTCCCGTCTCGCCTCTTCCCTGCAGAAGGGGGAATATCTAGCCGCAGGCGACACCAACCAAGTCTACATCGGCAGTGAACTTGCAAAACGGTTGAAACTTGATGTGGGTGATGAAGTGGCCTTTATCGGCAGCGGAGCTGATTACTCCTTTGCCGCAGATAACCTCCAAATTAAAGGTATCTTCCAGACCGGGCTTTTTGATTTTGATGCCGGTTCCGCCTTTCTGGCTAAAGGATATTTTGACCGGATCATGGCCGCTGAAAATCTGGCTACTCATATAATAGTCCTTCCGAAACAGCCGAACCGGGTCCAGGAACTTGCCGCTGTCATCAGTGAGGCTGTCGGCCCTGAGTACCAGTCGGCAAGCTGGCATCAAACCATGGCCGAGCTGGTGAAGGCCATGAAGCTTGATTCCATATTCGGCTATATCGCCCTGGGCGTTATCTTCATTGTTATCTTTTTTGTGATCATGATCTATACCCTGCTGGCCGTTTTTGCCCGGATTCGAGAGCTTGGCATTATGCGGGCCATAGGAACCGGGCCAAAACAGATCCTGGTGCTGCTTCTGCTGGAATCCACTCTGCTGGGCCTGGTAAGCGTGATCACCGGCGGCCTGCTTGGCGGGGGGCTGGCTTACTATTTCCATATCAACCCCATCGTCTTTTCCGGCTTTGAAGAGCAGTTCAAACAGTACGGGCTGGCAACCTCGGCCATGCCCACTGCCTTCATGCCGCTGGTGATACTGCGTGATATGGCTATAATGTTTTGCCTGTCGGTGCTGTCCACTCTCTATCCCATCCTCAAGGTCAACCGCTTCCGCCCGGTTGAGGCGATTCACCATGTTTAGGCTGATTACAAAAATTGCCTGGGCTTCCCTGCTCCGGCGGCGCGCCCGTTCGGTGCTGGTGGTGCTGATGATCGGTTGCAGCCTCTGGGGATTACTTTTTATGGAGGGAATTTATGACGGAATGACCGAACAGATGATCAACAATGCCATCCGCAGTGACAGCGGTCATCTCTCTATTTTTGGCAAGGGCTATCGGCTTGATCCGGACCTTTCCCGGCAGGTGGAAAATGTGGCGGCAATCGATGCTTTTCTGGCCGCTGATCGTCGTGTTGTCACCTATGTGACACGGCTCAAGCAGGATGGGCTGGTGGCCACGGCCCATTATTCACGCGGGATTATGATCTTCGGTATTGATCCGGCTGCAGAGGAAAAACATGGTCATCTATCAGGCTACCTGCGCCAAGGAATGTTCAGTTTCG
>Ga0209013_10004889_pt1 | contig 11666 bp, 8 predicted proteins | sample Cruoilmetagenom2_FD_187291 | JGI IMG/M metagenome (GOLD analysis project Ga0209013, IMG submission 187291) | Oil polluted marine microbial communities from Coal Oil Point, Santa Barbara, California, USA - Sample 2 (SPAdes) (version 2) | ecosystem: Environmental > Aquatic > Marine > Oil seeps ...
TTCTCGTCCGGAAACGGCGATTTTTTGCAATCTCGGCGTCAGGCGGCGGATTTCCTTGTGCGGCGTACGCGAGTACGCCTCCGCGCAAATCCTTTCCTTTCTTGACCTTGCAGAAAAATCGCTCGTTTCCGCATCGAGAACGGCGCTGTCCCCACCGGGGTTTCCGGATGGGAACGGGCTAGATATGCTGCCTTGACTTTGGCCCAACGTCGAGGCACAGTCGCCGTTGATTCCGGCCGACTCGGAGGTGACATGGCTCTTGAACTCGACTTTTCAAAGCTCAGCGGGACCGACATCCTGGACATGGCGATCGCCATCGAGGACGAGGCCCAGCTCTATTACGAGCAGCTCGCGGACTGGGTCAAAAAGGGCGCCAACGGCGAGGCCTCCGATTTCTTCAACCGCATGGCGACCCGAGAGGAGCGCCATCGTCAACAGATTTCCGCCCAGCGCGAGCGCCTCTACGGCGACGCCCCGGCGTCCAACGCCGCCAAGGTCTCGTGGGCGGTCGAGGCTCCGGATTACGATGCCATCCCCAATGACATCAGCCTTCAACAGGCCTTCGACGTGGCTATGGATGCCGAGACCCGCGCCGAGGAGTTCTATGCCGGCGCCCTCGAGTTCGCCATCGACGACAAGGAGGCCGAGCTCTTCGAGGGCCTACGCCAGGCCGAAGCCGAGCACAGGCGGCTGCTCACGGAGGAGATGGCGCGACTGCTGGCTTGATGAATTCTTAATTTTGAATTCTTAATTTTGAATTGCCGCACACCCTCCCGGAACACCGAGGCCGGTGGGTGAGAATTAAGAATTGAGAATTGTTCAGCAGGTCAGATGGAGGGCGGCCGCGACGTCACGGCCCTCGGCGGCGAGCCGATTGAAGCTCTCGACCGCCCGGCTCGTTTTCTCGACGATGACCTCTGATCCGGCATCGGCAAATTCCGTCAGGGTTTCGTCGAGAACCTTCACGCGCCCGAGGTAACCGGTGCCGAGGACCACAATCTCGGGCGCCGCCGCCATCACCTCTTCGAGATCCGCCGGAGCAAAGACATGGCCACCCGCGGAGCGCCACCAGGGACTCCGAACCTCCCCGCGGAGCAGGATCACATCCTTCGAGTAGTCGATTCCGTCGACTCGAATACGACCGAACGAGTACGAGTCGATTTGCATCTCGCCCTCCCTGACGGCGGTGTGTCCCTGCGGCCGTAGGCCGCCAGTGATTGTCTCCTGAATTTCATCGACGCGCCACTTGTGGTGCACGCGTCTCGCCTGCAGAGGTGGGGGGGAGGACGTTCTAACGTTCTAACGTTTAACGTTCCAACGTCCGACCTCAGCCGTAGGGGAAGACCACCGGGTAGCGCGGGATCATCAGCCCCTTGGCCCGCTCCTGCTCATCCGTGGTCGGTTTCACCATCAGCACGGTCACATCCAAATCGCGCATCAGGGCCGACGCGGTGCTGCCGACGCCGATGTCGAGCGCGCTTCGCTTGCTGTGGCTGCCGATGATCAACAGGTCCGCTTCGATGATCTTCACCAGGGACGCGATCTCCTCGCTCGGACGCCCCTCGAGCTTATTCGTGTTCACCATGAGACCCAGCTCCCGCAGCGGAGCGGCCAACCGCTCGAGCTTCTCCTCGGTGGTCTCGACTTCCGGCAGAAGCTCCACGGGCGCCTCCACCGTCACGACTGTGACCGGCGCGTTGTCCGCAACGGCGAGCACCGCGGCAAGATCGCGCAAACGCGCCGCAATCGGTGTGATGTCCAAGTAGCGCTGCAATGCCACGGCAACGCAGATTCTCGTGTAGGCCATGGTGATCTCCTCACATCCAATATAACCCGCGGCACGAGATCCTTCATCGGCCATGATCATTTTGGTCGGCACGTTCACCCGTCCCCGCGTTTGGTTTACACTGGAGAGCCATGGCAATGGAACGATTCGGGAAGTACATTCTGGTCGACAAGATCTCCTCCGGAGGGATGGCCGACGTCTTTCGGGCGAAGGTGGTGGGAATCCGTGGCTTTACCAAGACCGTCGCCATCAAGCGGATTCACCCCCACCTCCTCGAACGCACGCGATTCCTGCGCATGTTCACGGACGAGGCAAAGATCGCGTCGCGGTTGGTGCACCCGAACATCGTCCAGATCTATGACCTCGGTGAGGCCGACGGGCTGCCCTATATCGCGATGGAGTACGTTCCCGGTCGTGATCTCTTTCGGGTGCTGCAGCGTCTCGGCTCGCTTGATCGCCGATGCCCATGGCGTCTTGCGACCAAAATCGTAGCCGAGGTCTGCACCGGCCTCCAGTTCGCGCACGAGTTTCGATCACCGGACGGGCAGCCGCAGGAGATCGTCCACCGCGACGTCAGTCCGCGCAACATCCTCATCACATACAACGGCGAGGTCAAGCTCACCGACTTCGGCGTCGCGCGGGCGCGCGACCGTGAGGAGCACACCGAACACGGGATCATCAAGGGGAAGGTGAGGTATCTCAGCCCCGAGGCAGCGCACGCCAAAGAGGTGGACCGGCGCTCGGATCTCTTCTCGCTCGGTATCGTCTTTGCAGAGATGCTGCTGATGGCGCCGCTGCGAACCGGCGGCAATGAGATGGAGATACTGCTCGACATCCGAAAGGGAGAGTTCGATTCGAAGCGTTTCGAGGCCATCTCGAAACCGCTGCGGGACGTGCTTCACCGTGCCCTCGAGGTCAATCCCGACGATCGCTACCCTTCAGCCCGCGAGTTCGCTGACAATCTCGCATCCCGCTACGACCGGGACAGCACGCCGATGAACGAGGCTGAGGTCGCGACCTTCATGCATTCCCTCTTCACAGAAGACATCGAGAAGGAAGCGGCGCGCGACGAGGAGGTCGAACGCGAGCTGCAAAGAACCATGGTCGACACCACGGCTTCGATCTCAGCAACAGAGATCCCGCCGCAAGCACCGACCGGCAGCATCCGCAACCCGCTCAACATCTTTTCCGGTCGCGGCGCCGGCCCGGTGGCCGTCCCGGCCGTCGATGCCGTCGAGGAGCGTCCTCCGCACCCCGATCGCGAGGGATCGCTACACGAGGTCTCGCTGTGCCGGCTGCTTCACCAGCTCAACGAAGCCGAGACCACTGGGGTCATCGATTTCAATCGCGATCCCATCAAGAAGTCCATCAATTTAGAAAACGGCAATCCCGTCTTCGCCACCTCCAACGTCGAATCGGAGCTCTTCGGCGAGCACCTGGTGGCGCACGGGATTCTGTCGCGGGAGCAACACGGCGAGACCCTCGATTTTGCGGCCCGCAAAGGGTTCCGCTTCACTGAGGCTCTGCTGGCGCTGGGCGCGTGTACGCCAAACATCCTCTTCCAGCAGATGGGTAGCCAAGTTCGGGATCGTATCCTCGACCTCTTCAGCTGGATCACCGGCAGCTTCGAGTTCTACGAGAATACGGCCGTCCCGGACACCGGTCTGCCGCTCAACCTGCGAGCCCACACCCTGATCCACGAGGGTGTGCAGGAGCGCATGCCGTTGGTGGTGATCCGGCGCTTCATGGAGGGCAGATCACAGCAGAAGGTCCTACGCATACCTGGAGAGATCCCGGCCGACCTCCAGCTTTCGGGCCGCCAACAGCGAATCCTCCGCAACATCGAGGATGACGAGATCACGGTGGCAGACCTGGTCCGGCGGGAAAAAGACGAGGAGTGGATGTTGCGGCTCCTGTACATGCTGCACGAGATCCAGCGGGTGGTCTTCCGCGACTGAAACCTGTTGTTGACCGCGGAGAACGCCATGGGCTCAACGCCCATGGCGTTCTCCGCGGTCAACAAAAGGTGAATAGCATATATTTTCGGTGGTGACACCGAAAACCTGAAGAGTGGAGGCAGACCGTATGCGATGGAGGAAAGCCGTGGGCTGGGTGGTCGCGGCGGTCCTCCTGTGGCTTCTTGCCGGCGCCGCTGATCGCAGAACCATCGTCGAGGTCTACTCCGACGGCGGACGGGTCCACCTCGAGGTCGCCGGCGCCTCCCTTTCTGCGCCGATAGCCGTCGATCGTCTGACCGCGATCGAGATCCGGGCCGCGGACTCCATCGACCCGCCCGGCGGGCGCAGCATCACGGTCTCGACCGGCGGCCGTGAGGTGATCAGCGAGCGACTGCCCCGCCGCTTCCGGCTGCCGGGCGGCGGCCCGATCCCCATCGGCGATTGGGAGCTCGACGAGCACGCCGTGGCCGGCACGGCGTGGCGCAAAAGCGTCGATATCGCCGGGGATTTCACAGTGCGGGCCTCGTTCCGCGGTCGGTTTCTCAGTGACCTGAATCTGATATTCACCGGCGCGCCCACCTTCTCGGTTGCCATCCGCCGCGGACTGATCAATAACGACTGCTTCATCCGCAACGGCGACGGCGCCACCCTCGCGGCCACCAGCATCGACCCGACCCCGGCGGCGGATGCCGGTGCGGCGGCGGCGACGCTGCTGTGCGCGGCGGCGGCGGCCGCTCTGTTGATCGCCCTCTTCACAAGCCTCAGCAGAATATCGTTCCCGGCCCCAATCCCTGCCGCCTCACGGCGGTGGCGAGTTGCGCCGTTGGTCGCCGTCATGGTTCTGGCCGCAGTGCTGTCTTCCTGCTGGGTGGCATATGGTGTGCTCGAAGGGCTTCCCCACACGCCGGACGCGGTGGTGTACCTGATGCAAGCGGGGTGGCTGCTCGACGGCTCGTTGACGGGTGAGATGTCGGCGATCCAGGATCACCTCCGGGTGCCCTACACCTATGTGGTTGGAAACCGGTGGCTCGCCCACTACCCCCCGGGCTGGCCGCTGCTGCTCGCGGTCGGCCTCGCCGTCGGGGCGCCGTGGCTGGTGTCTCCACTCCTCGGCGGCCTCTACATCCTGCTCCTCTACCTCACCGGACGCGAGTTGGACGGCCCCATTCTCGGCCTCGCCGCCGCCGGGCTGGGTCTCATCTCGCCGATGACGCGGCTGATCTTCGGCAGCATGCTCTCTCATGCCGCGGCATCGACGCTTCTCCTCGCCGCCCTCTGGCTGACGCTTGTCGCCCGCCGCAGCCGCGGATGGCAGGTCGCGGCGCTGGCCGGCGCCGCCGCCGGTCTTGCCTTCAGCATCCGGCCGTTGACTATGGTGGCATTCGTAGTTCCGCTCGGCGGCGTCCTGCTGCTCGATCTCGTGGTCAACCGCGATCGCGCCGCGACGAGTTCCCGTCTCGTCGGCGCCGGGACGGGCATGCTCATAGCGGCGGCGCCAACCCTGATCGCCAACCAACTGATCACCGGCAGCGCGTTTGCCTTCCCCTACTCCCTCACCTCGGGGAAGATGTACCTCGCCTCCAACATCCCATTCGGTCTTCAAAACCTCGACGCTCTGGTGGTTTCCACCGCCGGCGCCATCTTCGGCTGGGGGTGGGATTTCGTGCACGGCCCGTTGCCTCTTGCCCTCGCCCTGGCGTTCGCCTGCGTGCCCTTCATGCTGCGCCGAGCGCGCTCGACCGACCGGTTACTGGCCGCCGTCGTGATAGTCGTGATGGTTGCCCATCTCGGCACCCGCGGCCACGGGCTGCACGGCTTTGGCCCCCGCTACTACTTCGAGATCTTCGCCCCCCTCTTTCTGCTCACCGCACGTGGGTTCCAGGAGCTGGCGCGGATCGGAGTCGATCAGCGGCGGGTCGTCAATCGGCGTTCCGCCCTGGTTGCGGTGGGCCTGTTCCTGATGTTGAATCTTTCGGCGACGGCGGCCCTGCCGCGCCGACTGTCCCTCTACAGGGGCTATAACGGAGTCGATGGATCTCTCGAGCGACAGATCGCCGAGCGGGCGCTCCCGCGAGGGCTGATCGTCCTACCGCCCGATCAGTGGCAGGGTTGGGCGATGGCGGCGCCGATGATGACCCGAGATCCCGACGCCAACCTCCTCTTCATCCAGGCAGAGCCGGACGACCCGGCGGTTGTGGAAATCGCGGGTGACCGGCCCGTCTATCTCTGGCGCCATGAAGAGCTTGAACCGGTCGAGCAAATACTCCCGACCGAGGAGGAACGCGCAGGGTTTTGAGTTTTTAGTTTTGAGTTCTGAGTTACTCCCGGCAGCGGTTTGGGCTATCGGGTGGATCTTGCATCTTGCATCTTGCATCACGATCATGGATCAGCGATGAAAAACGGCACGAAATCCTGGCGTGCGAGCTATGTGCGGCTGGCTCGGAGTGGCGAGCTCTCCGAGCGGGTGCGGAAGCTCGATGCTCTGCTGGCCGACTGTACCGTGTGTCCGCGCAAGTGCCGGGTCGACCGGAGGACTGAGTTCGGCACCTGCGCCACCGGCGCCGAAGCGGTGGTGGCCTCATGGAACCCGCATCACGGCGAGGAACCGGTGATCTCGTGCCGCCGCGGTTCGGGCACCGTCTTCCTCGCCAACTGCAACCTGCGCTGTGTTTTCTGCCAAAACCACGACATCTCGCAACGGCCGACCGACTTTGCCGGCCGCGAGACCTCGTCCGAGGAGCTGGCAACGATCTTCCTCGACCTCCAGGACCAGGGCTGTCACAACATCAATTGGGTGTCGCCCTCGCACCAGGTCCCTCAGCTCGTGCGGGCACTGACGGTCGCCGCACGCCGCGGTCTCGAGATACCGGTTGTCTACAACACCAACGCTTATGATTCGCAGGAGACACTGCGGCTGCTCGATGGCGTGGTCGACATCTGGATGCCCGACCTCAAGTACGCCGACGCCGACGCCGGCTGCCGGTTGTCTGGGATCGAGGACTACCCACAGAGGGCCCGCGCCGCCCTGGCCGAGATGTACCGTCAGGTCGGCGACGCGTGGGAGCTCGGGCCCGAGGGCGAGCTGCGTCGCGGTCTATTGGTGCGCATGCTGGTTCTCCCCGAGGATCTCGCCGGCATCGAGGACAACCTCGAGTGGATCTCGCACAACCTGTTGCCAAGAGTTGCGATCTCCCTCCTCGCCCAGTACCACCCGGCGAACCGGGTACCCGGAAGCCTCGAGTTTGCCGACCTCGATCGCCGCATCAGCCGAGAGGAGTGGCGGCGGGCGGTCGAGGCGCTCGAGACCCACATGGAGGGGGAGCGGCACCAAGTGCAGGGGGCGGTGATGTGAATTTCGGATTTCGGATTTCGGATTTGACGTCCCCCAAACTCATAACCGGCGCCTGAAAACCCCAATCGACGTGGCGCTGCCCGTGTTGACCGGAGTGCCGTCTCTGACGATTTTGAGACCACCGCATTTCCTGCGAGCAGATGACTCTGGTCCAAATATCGTCAGAGGGGGCACTCACGGGCAATATCGTCGCGGAAAATCGGGATCTTCAAGCCGGAAGACCTCTACCGGAACGGTCCCTCGAACGCGGACAGCGGACGCGGGTACACTACACCGCATGAATGACACGAAACGCGAGACGCTGTATCTCGTCGACGGACCCAACATGGCGTTCCGGGCGTTCTTCGCGATCGGCGGGATGTCGAACTCGCAGGGGCTTCCGACCAACGCCCTCTTCGGCTTCACCAACAGCCTCCTCAAGCTGATCCGAGACGAGCGCCCGGACTACCTCGCCATCACCTGGGATCCGAAGGGCGGCACGTTCCGCGACCGGGTCTACCCGGACTACAAGGGCACCCGTCCCGACATGCCCGAGGCCCTGCGCGCTCAGATGCCGCACTTCGCGCGGGTCGCCGACGCGTTCGCCGTCCCCTATCTGTGTCTCGACGATTTTGAAGCGGACGACGTCATGGGCACCCTCGCCCGCCGCTACGACGACCACCTCGACGTGGTGCTCGTCAGTTCGGACAAGGACCTGATGCAGCTGGTAAACGACCACGTCACCCTGTACGACCCGATGAAGGACCGCCGCGTCTCCTATCCCGAGGTCGAGGAGAAGTTCGGCTGCCCGCCCGAGCTGGTCCCCGACGCCCTCGGCATCTGGGGCGACTCGTCCGACAACATCCCCGGGGTCAAGGGCATCGGCGAGAAGGGCGCCAAAGCCCTGCTCGCGACCTGGCGCGGGCTCGACGACATCTACGAGCACATCGGGGAGGTGACACCCCCCGGCGCCAGAACAAAGCTCGAACGAGACCGCGACAACGCCTATCTCTCCAAGGACCTCGCGACCATTCGCACCGACGTGCCGGTGGAGGTGGAGCTCGACGCGCTCGCCCTCCACTGGCCGCCGCCGGAGGACCGCGCGCAAGACCTCTTCACCGAGCTCGAGTTCCGCGGCCTGTTGCGCGAGTTCGGAGGCGAGATGGAGGCGGTGGACCGCAGCGCGTACCGGCTGGCCGTGACCGAGGCCGATCTCGAGGAGCTGCGGTCATCCCTCGTCGATGCCGGCCGCTTCGCCATCGACACCGAGACAACCTCGCTCAACGCCATGCGTGCCGACCTCGTCGGGCTGTCGTTCTGCTGCGACGACGCGGTCGCCTGGTACGTCCCGGTCGGCCACGCGACCGGCGAGGCGCAGCTCGACTGGGAACGGGTGCGCGAGGTCCTGGGGCCGTTGATCGAGGATCCCGAGGTCGGCAAGACCGGTCAGCACCTCAAGTACGATCTCGAGGTCCTGGCCCGCCACGGGGTGGAGCTCGCGGGAATCGACGGCGACACCCTGCTCGCCGACTACCTGCTGAGCCCCGACCGGCGCTCGCACAAGCTCGACGATCTCGCCCTGATCCATCTCAACCACAGAATGATCTCCTTCACCGAGGCGGTCGGCGGTCAGACGAGCTTCGCCGAGGTGCTCGCCGCGCCCGCGCGCGACTACGCCGCCGAGGATGCGCACGTGACGTGGCTGCTCGACCACAAGCTGACGCCTCTGCTCGAGGCCGAGGGGCTCGACGGGCTCTACCGCGGGCTCGAGCTGCCCTTGATCCCGGTGCTCGCCCGCATGGAGCTCAACGGCATCGCGGTCGACTGCAGCGTTCTTGCGGAGCTCTCCATCGAGCTCGACGCCGGCATCGGGGCGGCCGAGGCGCGCTGCTACGAGGCCGCCGGCGAGGAGTTCAACATCGCCTCGGTCAAGCAGCTCCGCGAGATCCTCTTCGACACGCTCGGGCTGCCGGTGATTAAAAAGACCAAGACCGGGCCGTCGACCAACGAGCGGGTGCTCTCCGAGCTCTCGCTTCAGCACCCGCTGCCGCAGGCGATCCTCGACTACCGCTCGCTGGTCAAGCTCAAGAACACCTATGTCGATCCCCTGCCCGAGCTCATCGACCCCGACACCGGGCGCATCCACACCAACTTCTCGCAGACCACGGCGGCGACCGGCCGCCTCGCCTCCTCCGACCCCAATATGCAGAACATCCCGGTGCGGACCGCCGAGGGCCGGCGCATCCGCCGCGCCTTCGTGGCTCCGCCCGGGCGCCTCCTGCTGGCGGCGGACTACTCCCAGGTCGAGCTTCGGATCCTCGCCGACCTGTGCGGCGGCAAAGGCGGGTTTGCGGACGCCTTCGCGCGCGGCGCCGACGTCCACACCGAGACCGCCGCCAGTCTCTTCGACATACCGGCCGGCGAGGTCACCCGCGAGATGAGGTCGATCGCCAAGGCGGTGAACTTCGGCATCATCTACGGTCAGAGCGCCTTCGGGCTCGCCCAGAGCCTGCGGATTCCACGCTCCGAGGCTGCTGACTACATCAGACGCTACAACGAGCGATTCCCGGAGATCGAGGAGTACCGCCAACGCACCCTCGCCGACGCCGTCGAGAACGGCTACGTCGAGACCCTGATGGGCCGGCGGCGGCCGGTACCGGATCTCGCGAGCGGCAACTTCGCCGCCCGTGCCGCCGCCGAGCGGGTGGCCGTCAACACCCCGGTCCAGGGCAGCGCGGCCGACCTCATCAAGAAGGCTATGCTGACGGTGGACCAACGGCTGCGAACCGAGTTCCCGGGCCAGCTCATGCTCCTCCAGGTCCACGACGAGCTCCTCCTCGAGGTCGACGAGGACCAGACCGACGAGGTCGGCGCCATGGTCCGCCACGAAATGGTATCGGCGATGGAGCTCTCCGTGCCGCTGGTGGTGGATATCGGTACCGGCCATAACTGGGAGGAGGCGCATTGAGGAATTCGGATTTCGGATTTCGAATTTCGGATTTTCCGCCCACCGCCCTACACGAAACGGAAACGGTGGGTATCACAACCTCATAAGATTCTGAATAGATCTTAGGATCTTGGAACCTGGGCACCGATGCCGATGACTTCCCAACTTCTTCAAGCCTGGCACTCATGCTCATGCATGCTCATGCACTCATGGATGTGCTAACCTGCTGTTGTAATTCCCGTCAAGCACCGACGGGCGTTGGGTGGCTGGGAGGAATGCGTGGACAAGCAGGCGGTAGAGGAGATCAAGCGGCACTTCGGAATCGTGGCCGAAGGCCTGGAGTCAAGAATTGAGATCATCGCAGAGGGCCATGATGTGCTCCGAGTGGAGATGACAAAGAGAATTGAGGAATTCAGATCCGAGGTCAGAGAGAGCTTTGGCGATGTCCGTTCCATGATCAAGCTGTCCTATGCCGAGATTGACACTAGAATCGGCAGGTGCTGCCGTTCAGCGCTCGGTGGCGGATTGTAACCCGTACTCCCACACAGCCAGAGAGTCCCTGCCTCATCGTATTGGTCGCGGGACAGACGTTTATTTCGGTTTCCCTCACACGCGGCGAGTGACCCCGCCCCGAGCCAACTCTTGGACAGAGATCGTTAGATCGTTGGGCCCAGCACCTGCAGCTGTGTCGTGTGCCGAAGCTCCATGGATGCCGAGCTGGAGTACGGCGGTCCCAGGTGTCAAGAGGACTCGGCGAACAACCTCGAGAGCGATCGGTGTCAATCCGGCGCCGGTTCGCCTGCTGCCGGTTGACCGCAACGCATCGCCACCGTAGTCTGGCTCTGACAGAACGGAAAAGGGAAGCCGGTGTGAATCCGGCGCGGCCCCCGCCACTGTGACCGGGGACGGATCGCTCGGGGCAACTTCGCATGAAGGAGTCCAGCCACTGGTTGCGATGATCTGAAGGATCGAGCAGCTGGGAAGGCGAGCGGTTGCGGTTGATCCGGGAGCCAGGAGACCTGGCGTTCTGAAAATTGAAACGGGAGGTTTCGCATGTTCGGAAAGCCCCTGATCCTCGCCACAGTCGCCCTTTGCTGCGCGCTCCCCGCGCAGGCACAGTACCCACCCGCCCAACCGGGCCAACCGCCGCCGTCTTTTTCCGACGAGGTCACGGTGACTGCGACCGGGGTCGAGACCGCGGTTGACGAGGCGCCGACTGCGGTCACTGTCGTGACCCGTGACGAGATCGACGATGCCGGGTCGGCATCGGTGGCCGAGATGTTGCGCCGGATTCCCGGGCTGACGGTGGTCGGTTCGGGAGACCAGGGCAAGCTGACCTCGGTCTTCACCCGCGGTACCGGTTCCAACCAGACGCTTGTGATGCTCGACGGGGTCCGCCTCAACTCTCCGTTCTTCGGTGGCTTCGACTGGAGCCGGCTGAGCACCGCGGGTCTGAACCGGATCGAGGTCGCGAGGGGGCCGTACTCGGCCCTGTGGGGCGCCGACGCCGTAGGCGGAGTGATCAATCTCATCCCGACCCGCGCACACGACGGCTTCAACGGCCGCTTCTTCGGCGAGGGGGGCTCGGACGGTTGGCAGCGTCTGGAGGCCGACGTCGGATGGGGCAGCAAGGCGTTCGACATT
>Ga0209013_10004890_pt1 | contig 11664 bp, 12 predicted proteins | sample Cruoilmetagenom2_FD_187291 | JGI IMG/M metagenome (GOLD analysis project Ga0209013, IMG submission 187291) | Oil polluted marine microbial communities from Coal Oil Point, Santa Barbara, California, USA - Sample 2 (SPAdes) (version 2) | ecosystem: Environmental > Aquatic > Marine > Oil seeps ...
TTATTGTAAATGGCGATATTATTGAAATACTCGAGATTTTTTCTATTAAGGAGCTATATGGCTTCAAGTTTGCCGAGGTAAAGGTGAAAATGGTAGACTATCCTAACCAAAGACCATTTGAGACTGTATTATTATTAGATACAATAAGAGCAGATACACCTTCATTGTCTTATGAAGAAGGAAATAGGTTATATCAGGAAGTGCAAAACGATTATGCTCACGAAAAATCGAAATACAAACGCTTTTTGGGAGTAAAGAATAACAAATACTTTAATGCCCTCCAAGTGAAGTTTTCATATGCCATTACCTGCCATAAATCGCAAGGCGGACAATGGAATACAGTATTTGTAGAACAACCTTATCTTCCTAATGGAATAGATCGTGAATATTTGCGATGGCTCTATACTGCAGTCACCAGAGCGAAAGAAAAATTGTACCTGATAGGGTTTAAGAGCGATTTTTTTGTTGATCAGGAATGACTTAAATTAGTACAACAGATTTTTATAATGACATCTGAAACAATTATTAGCATATTTCTTGGTATTGGACTTGCCGCATCCGTAGGTTTTCGGGTATTTTTGCCATTGTTTGCACTTAGCCTTGCAGCATATTTTGGCGTTTGGGAATTGAACCAGCACTGGGTATGGATTGGCAGTCTTGCGGCATTAATTGTACTTGGGGTTGCTACTTTAGTAGAATTATTAGCCTATTTTATTCCTTGGGTAGATAACTTACTTGATAGTTTAGCTATTCCTCTTGCTGCAATTGCAGGTACAGCTGTAATGGTTTCTACCGTCGCCAATTTGGATCCGGTTGTTACCTGGTCCCTGGCCATTATTGCCGGGGGAGGTACTGCAACAGCAATAAAAGGAGCTTCAGCGGCGGGAAGAGTTGTTTCTACAACAACAACAGGAGGTTTGGCAAATCCATTGGTATCTACCTTAGAATCTGGAACAGCTATAGTGGTTTCAACGGCATCGATATTTGCTCCCATATTTGCTATGGTACTGGTTATTATTATACTGATTTTTATTTTTTTCATATATCGAAAACTAAGGCCAAGAATTAAACACTAATAAAAACAAAGTCAATGACTAAGATAATTGCTATGATACCTGCCCGTTACGCCGCAACCAGATTCCCCGGAAAATTGATGCAGGATTTAGCAGGTAAACCTGTTATTGTCAGAACCAATGAGGCTGCTATAAAGACAAAATTATTTGATGAGGTTTATGTAGTGACAGACAGCCCTATCATTTTTGATGCTATCGTCAAAGACGGCGGTAATGCTATTATGAGCAATGAAGAGCATGAATGTGGCAGCGATAGAATAGCAGAAGCCGTGACTGACATGGAAGTGGATATTATTGTGAATATACAAGGCGATGAACCTTTTACAGACAAGGAGAGTTTAATTAGTATGTTAGAGGTATTTGAAAATGATTTGGACGAAGAAATTGATTTAGCATCCTTAATGACAAAAATTACCGATTCGGATGAAATTAATAACCCTAATATTGTTAAGGTTATTGTAGATAACAGGAATTTCGCACTTTATTTTTCGAGATCGACCATCCCTTACCTGAGGGCGACAGATATGGAAATTGACTATTTTAAACATAAAGGTGTTTATGCTTTCCGAAAAAGAGCACTTATGGATTTTAGAAGTTTACCTATGTTAACTCTTGAAGCTGCAGAGAAAATTGAGGCCATACGATATTTAGAGTATGGAAAGAAAATTAAAATGGTGGAAACGGAAGTAAATGGAATAGAAATTGACACTCCTGAAGATCTTGAGAAAGCTAAAGAGGTATGGAATTAGATTTTGGTAATATAAAAGTAGTTGGCTTCGATGCCGATGACACACTCTGGGTAAATGAAACCTATTTCCGGGAAGCGGAAGAAAGGTTTGCTAACCTTCTTGAAAATTATGAAACCAAAAATAAGGTGGACCAGGAACTATTTAAAATGGAAATGAACAACCTAGAGTTGTATGGTTATGGGATAAAAGGTTTTATGCTTTCCATGATAGAATCTGCAATGGAATTATCGAATAATCATATACCTCCACAGACAATAACTGAAATATTGAATCTTGGAAAGTCAATGATAGCAAGGCCTGTAGAACTTTTACAGGGCGTGGAAGAAGTATTGCAAAAACTGGCCAATAAATATCGGTTGATTGTTCTTACAAAGGGTGATCTATTAGATCAGGAGAGAAAATTAGAGAGATCCGGACTTACAAAATATTTTCATCATGTTGAAGTATTAAGTGACAAGAAAGAGGAGAATTATAAAAATTTACTGGACCATCTGGAAATTAATGTTAACGAATTTTTAATGATAGGAAATTCGCTGAAATCAGACGTAATACCTATTTTGAATATAGGCGCCAGGGCAGTACATGTACCATTTCATACAACCTGGGCTCATGAACAGGTTACTCAGGAGGAAATGACGAATAACCACCTCACATTAAATGCGATATCCGATATTCTTAAATACCTTTATTAAAATTATGAAACAAGACAAAGAAATGCCATTAAAGAATTCTGCAAAAATTACAAAAGGGCCTTACAGAAATTTTCCAATGGTACCGCGTGTTGTATTTGGATCCGGTAGCTTTGACCAATTAGGAGAAATTTTAATGCCTCATAGGAGCAATCCGAATGCCCCTGTCATTTTCCTTGTAGATGATGTTTTCACTAACTCAGCCTTAATGGAAAGAATTCCTGTTCAGTTCAGTGATAAGACTATTCTAATTTCTGCTGACAAAGAACCAAAAACAGGACAGGTAGATGATTTGGTTAGTCAGATAAAAGAAGATTTTACAGAATTGCCTTCAGCGATAGTTGGCATTGGTGGGGGTACTTTACTGGATTTAGCAAAAGCGGTCGCAATCATGTTAAATAACGAAGGTTCTTCGGCGAATTACCAGGGATGGGATTTAGTACATAATCCTGCGGTCTATCATGTTGGGATACCTACAATAAGTGGTACAGGGGCCGAGGTGTCCAGAACAACGGTTTTACTTGGTCCCGAGAAGAAACTGGGGATTAATTCGGATTTTACCCCCTTCGATCAGGTTGTCCTGGATCCCGATCTACTTCAGGGAGTACCCAAGGAACAATGGTTCTATACCGGAATGGATTGCTTTATTCATTGCGTGGAATCTCTCAATGGAACCTACCTAAATGCATTTAGTCAAAGTTATGGTGAAAAAGCACTGGAGTTATGTGAAGAAGTTTTCTTAGGTGATATTTCAGATTCAGATTCGAGAGATAAGTTAATGATGGCTTCATGGCATGGAGGTATGAGCATTGCCTATTCTCAGGTAGGTGTTGCCCATGCAATGAGTTATGGTCTTTCTTACTTACTGGGAACCAGGCATGGTATTGGTAATTGTCTGGTTTTTCAGCACTTGGGAGAGTTTTATCCGGAAGGCGTTGTTAGTTTTAATGAAATGATGAAAAAGCATGACATTCAACTTCCTAAAGGAATTTGCGAAAATTTAACTGATGACCAATTTAATACTATGATAAAAGTGTCACTGGGTATGGTGCCCCTTTGGGAAAATGCTTTGGGCAAAGATTGGGCTAAATACATAACTCCGGAAAAATTAAAATCCATTTACCAGAAAATATAAGCTCTAAAAACATTTAATTAGTACGGAATTAATATTTTATGATTATTTGATACTAATTGATGGAGAAGGCACTGATCTCTTTCTTCCTTAGAAACCCCTCACACTTTTTATGCAAAGACTGTCGAAGTTTATTTTTTTTAAAATATTAAAATGGAATCTTGTTGGTTCTTTTCCGGATGTGGATAAATGCGTTGTAATAGTTGTTCCCCATACCAGTTGGGTGGATTTTTTTCTGGGCTTGTTGGTTAGAAAGGTATTTAATGAGGAAGTTAATTATATTGGAAAGGAAAGTCTGTTCAGGCCTCCATTCGGTTGGTATTTCCGATGGATGGGAGGTGCTCCCATAGACCGTAGTAAAAGCCAAAACAAGGTGGCTGCTATTGTTAAAATATTTGATGAGCGCAAAAAATTTAGGTTAGCACTGGCACCAGAGGGTACCCGAAAAAAAGTAGCTGACTGGAAAACCGGGTTTTATTATATCGCCAAGACGGCCAAAGTCCCAATTGTAATGGTTGCTTTCGATTTTGGCAAAAAGCAAGTCAAGGTTTCGGAGCCTCAATTTCCGACAGATAACATGGAAATCGATCTTAAAAAATACAAAGAATTCTATAAGGGCGTGGTTGGAAAAATTCCTGAATACAGTTTTTAAATTCTTACCATTACCATATACACACTTGTAATTTCGGATGTGCCATTATTGTCAAAATCATATTCAGCAGAATTTGGGCCACCGTTCATTGTAAATGTTGTTGATGTTAGAGTAGCACCATAGGTTTCCCAATCCCCGGGAGAATCGCTATACTCTATGGAAAACCACTTGTTGTCTTCAAAAAACATTTTCCCTGTAACAACATAGGCATCGCGGTCAACAGGATTAATTGTTAAGGAAAAACTTCCACTGCTTTGTACTACCATAGATGAGGAACCACCTTCAGCAATAATATTAGCCTGCTCAAACGGGCTATTCGCATCTCCCGGAGTAAATACCAATTGGGTTGCTTCCCAACTTCCTGCTAATTCACTTATTGTAAAATCCGGGCCTGTATCTGTTATTGTGCCTTCATCTGAATCATCACCAGAACAGGAAAGCAGTAAAAATGCGAATATGGGGGCAAATAAAAATACTTTGCTTAGTGTTTTCATAATATTAGATTTAAAGGGTTATCAATAAATTAAATCCCGGTTGAAGTAAAACCAGGTCAAAGGTTCAATTTTAACCTCAACCGGTTATAAAATTATTAAGGATACAGATGAATTAAAATGATTTGCATCACCCCATCAAAATTATTTGACAAACAATAAATCCAGTGCAGTTGTTAGAAGTATTTTGCACTTTACTTTCTATAAAAAATGTAAAAATATAAATTGGGTAAGTGAAGGAAGTTATTAAGAGAAAAATCTGGAAGAATATACTTATTTAAGCATATGGAAATTTATTCCTGCATAGTATGATAGACATTCTGTACATCATCATCCTCTTCAATTTTTTCTAATAGCTTTTCAACATCTTCAGATTCATCAGCCGTAAGTTGCTTGGTAATTTGAGGTATTCGCTCAAAACCGGATGATAGAATTTCAATTTCCCTGTTTTCCAATTCTTTTTGAATAGCACCAAAACTTTCAAAAGGAGCGTAGATCAATATCCCATCATCATCAACAAATACTTCTTCAGTACCAAAGTCTATCATCTCTAATTCCAGTTCTTCGGGGTCTATTCCCTCTCCCGAAATACGGAAATTACAAGTATGGTCAAACATAAATTCTACAGATCCCGAAGTACCTAGACTACCATTACATTTATTAAAGTAACTTCTAATGTTAGCAACAGTCCTGGTATTATTATCAGTGGCTGTTTCAACCAATATGGCTATGCCATGGGGTGCATATCCTTCAAACAATACTTCTTTGTAATCACCAAGACTTTTATCACTTGCTCTTTTAATGGCTCTCTCAACATTGTCCTTAGGCATGTTTACTGCCTTGGCATTCTGAATGACCGCTCTCAATCTGGAATTAGAATCAGGATCAGGGCCACCTTCCTTTACGGCCATAACAATATCCTTCCCAATCCTCGTAAAAGCTTTGGACATGGCTGACCATCGCTTCATTTTACGTGCCTTCCTAAATTCGAATGCTCTTCCCATAAATTAATATGCTATTTATTGAAAGCAAATTTAACAAATTTAAATGGTGGGACAAGAGATGAATAATTAGAGATAAATATCTAGCTGTTTACAATGTTCTCAATGCTTTCGGCGAGTTTAAAATCATTGCTGGTTATACCGCCAACATCATGGGTGTTCAATCTTATATTAAGAGAGTTATAAACATTTGACCAATCCGGATGGTGATTTTGTGCCTCACATTCAAATGCAATTCGTGTCATTGTTGAGAAAGCGTCTTTAAAGTTTTTAAACTTATAGTTTCGTTCAATGGCACCATCATTATATTCCCACCCAGCCAATTCTTTTAGCCTGCCGGTTATTTCTTCTTCGCTTAGTTTTTCCATAAGTTTCTATTTTTCTTAAAGTTAGAAAAATATGATTTAGGCAATTAAAAATTGGCAGATTTCTTACTATTAACCGATAACATGATGATCAATAATTTCCTGGCAACTAATTCGCAGGTTTTTCGGAAGTTTATTGTCTTTGGGCAAGACTGCCAGATAACGCTCCTCATTTGTAGTGAACACCCTCTTAAAAATGGGATTGAAGCTTCCGATCCTTTCAAGGATATCCTTAATAAAGTCTTCATGATGAACCAGGTCATAGCTGCCCAAATGAAAAATTCCGCTCTTATTTCGATTAATTAGATAATGGATTTGCTGAGTAAGCTTGTAATCGCTAATTACATTGATAATCAGATTTGGAAAAACTTCTATAGGTTCATTATTCCAAATAAATTTCTTCATTTCTTTAACCCTGGGGGAGGAATTCCCAAATACCATGGGTACTCTTAAAATAGCCATTTTAGATTTAGGCAATCGTAAAAGCATATTCTCTATTCTTATCTTCAATCTCCCATAGACACTTTCAGATAAGGTTTTGTCATGTTCATATGAAGGGAATTTGCTATATGCATCAAACACATTGGCAGAAGATAAGAAATATAGTTTGCAGTCGTTTTTAACGAGATATTCCACGATGTGCTGATGTGCCTGAACTTGTGCGCTAAAATTGCCTCTTAAGGCCGAAATAATGATTTGTGGACGTATTTTCTCCAGAAGTTGATAGATATCATCTTCCTGCATGTCATACCTTATAAATTGTTTATTGTCTTCAAAAGCCCCTCCGGATGAACAATAGGTGGCGTATGTATCAAAATAATTACAGAGTTCCTTGTAAATAGCATTTCCAATAAATCCGCTTCCTCCCAGTATCAGTATTTTCTTTCCTCCGTCTTTCACCCTTTTGTCCTCCTCGTGTCTAATAACATTCTATGCTTTATAAAATGGTAATTTAACCACTTTTGCCTTTACTTTATTCTTGCGAATTTGAATATGAATCTCGCTACCTGGTTCAGACATTGCAGAAGACACATAACCCAGGCCAATGCCTTTATTCAAAGAAGGTGACATGGTACCCGAAGTGACAAAGCCAATTTTAATGCCATTATTATCTACAATTTCATAACCTTGTCTTGGAATGCCTCTTTCTTCCAATTCAAAGGCAATTAATTTTTGTTTTGGAGCTTGCTCCTTTTCTTTAGCCAGCGCCTCGCTATTCACAAAATCTTTGCTAAACTTTGTAATCCAACCAAGACCGGCTTCCAAAGGAGAAGTATCATCATTAATGTCATTACCATATAAACAATATCCCATTTCTAATCTAAGAGTATCCCTTGCAGCCAAACCAATTGGTTTAATACCATAATCTGCTCCTGCTTCCAGAACATTATCCCAAATTTGCTTTACTTCCTCGTTTTTACAGTAGATTTCAAATCCCCCTGAACCTGTGTATCCCGTTGCTGAAATGATAACGTGTTCTATCCCTGCGAAGTCGCCAACCACAAAATTATAGAACTTAATTGCCGACAGATCTACAGATGTTAAAGACTGCATGGATTCTACTGCTTTTGGGCCTTGGATTGCCAATAATGAGTAGTTTTCTGATATATTCCTAAGGTTGGCCCTTATGTTTTTATTGTATTGAGAAATATGATTCCAATCTTTTTGAATATTAGAGGCATTCACCACGAGGAGATAAACTTCTTCTTTTACTCTGTATACAATAAGATCATCCACAATACCACCAGATTCATTTGGAAAATAGCTGTATTGAGCCTTTCCAACCGTAAGTTTTGAAGCATCGTTGGATGTAACTTTTTGTATTAGCGCTAAAGCGTTGGGTCCCTCTATTAAGAACTCTCCCATATGAGAAACGTCAAAGACGCCCACAGCTTTTCTAACCGTTTCATGTTCGGCATTAACACCTTCATAGGATACCGGCATTAAATATCCGGCAAAAGGAACCATTTTGGCATTGAGCGCTTCATGGGTTTTAGTCAGTGCTGTATTCTTCATATTTCATCAATTTTGGCTGCGCAAATTTATAGAAAATTAATAGATAGCTAAATTGGATTTCACAATGTTTTATGACTTATGGAAATAAGATGTCCTATTTGTTTAACAAATAACTTTTAAGTTCATCGTAGGTATCTATCTTGATGGAAACTTTATTTTTTTCTAAGACATTTTGAATTTGAGAAGGAATGGGTAATTTCAATTTTAGAGTTTCTTCAACTACGTCTAAAAATTTAACTGGATGTGCTGTTTCCAGAAATACACCAAACGTATCCGATTTATCTTTCTGATATTCCTTGAGGCCTAAATAACCCACAGCGCCATGAGGATCAGCAATGTAATTACATGAATTATAAATACTAAGTATGGCTTGTTTCGTTTCTTCATCAGTAAAAGAATACGAAGACAGTTTGCTTTTTAGTTCATTGAAATTGTTTTTATACAGATTTCTTATCCGAATAAAATTACTGGGGTCACCTACGTCCATCGCATTAGATATAGTAGCTTTTGACATTTTGGGAGAATACTCCTGAGTACGCATAAAAAGTGGTACCGTATCATTGACATTTGTTGCGGCAATAAAATGCGCAACAGGTAATCCTAGTTTTTGTGCAACCATCCCGGCACAGATATTTCCAAAATTACCACTAGGGACAGAGAAAACGATAGGTTGTTTCTTGCTTTTGAGCTGTTTATAGGTAAATAAAAAATAAAACATTTGTGGTAACCACCTGGCCACATTTATTGAGTTTGCTGAAGTTAATTGCATTTCTGCCTTCAGGTCCGAATCTAAAAAGGCAGTTTTTACCATATTCTGGCAATCATCAAAATTCCCATTTACTTCAAGGGCTGTTATGTTCTGCCCCAAAGTGGTTAACTGCCGTTCCTGGATATCACTGACTTTACCACTTGGATATAAAATAACCACATTAACGCCTTTAACACCTAAAAAGCCATTAGCCACCGCGCCACCTGTATCCCCGGAAGTGGCAACCAGTACAGTCACCTCGCTACTCTGATCCTCTGAGAAATATCCAAGGCAATGTGCCATAAATCTGGCTCCTACATCTTTAAACGCAAGGGTGGGTCCATGAAATAGTTCTAAAGTTGCCACATTTTTCTCCAATTCAATAATTGGAAAAGGAAAATCTAATACACTCTTTAGGATCTCTTTTAATTTATTTTCCGGAATGCTTTCACTTACAAATTGTTCTATTGCCTTAAAGGCAATATCACGATCAGTCAGATCTTCAATATTTTCAAAAAAAGATGGTGACAACGGTTTTATTTCCCTCGGAAAGTATAAACCTCTGTCGGGAGCTATTCCCTTAATGACAGCTTCTTTAAACGATACATCCGCAGCTTCTTTATTTAGGCTATAAAATTTCATTTGCCGGTTTTTTGGAAGTAAAATTCAAAATTATATTTTATGCATTCCTTTAGTATTTATTTTTGAGACATATACGTCATAATCTACACCAATATTGATATATACATTTCTCATAGCTTTTGCCACTCTTTCGGCAGTTTCCTTTCCTTTACTCAAGGCAAAAATGGAAGGCCCCGAACCCGAAATACCAGTGCCTAAGGCTCCTGCTTTAATAGTTTCGGATTTAACTTCACTGAAACCGGGTATTAACATAGAGCGGATAGGTTCTACTATATGGTCTACTAAAGACCTGCCAATTAGGTCATAATCCTCAAGGAAAAGCCCGGAAATAAGTCCACCAACATTCCCCCATTGTTTTATCCCATCTTTTAAAGAAATTGATGTTTTAAGTATTTTTCTTGAATCTGATGTCTTTACTTCAATCTGAGGATGAATAACCGTAGCGTACAGACCCGGAGGTGTGTTTATTTTAATAATATCCAGAGGTTCATAACTGCGCACCAGGGTAAATCCACCATATATTGCGGGTGCAACGTTATCCGCATGGGCTACCCCACTGGCTAACGCCTCACCTTGCATAGCAAATTTTACCAGCTCAATTGGTGAAAATGGTTTCTCCAGGAGTTCATTCATAGCCCATACAGCTCCTGCAGCACTTGCCGCGCTACTTCCAATTCCACTTCCGGCTTTTATCTTTTTATGTATTTCTATCTCAAATCCACCAGAATATTCGCTTTCTGCCAATAAGGCTAATCCTGCCACACCAGCTACGTTATCCATAGTTTCCAAAGGGAGTGCTTGCCCTGTTATTTTGGAGATATTAATACCCGGTTGATTTGTCTTATGTACTATCATTTCATCCCCTATTGCATCCAGTGCTAACCCAAGGACATCAAATCCACACGAGATATTAGCTATTGTAGCAGGACAAAAAACCTTAATACTATTCATTTGATTAAAAATTTCCTATTCTAATTATATCTGCAAAAATTCCGGATGCCGTAACATCGGCCCCGGCTCCGGCTCCTTTTATGATCAATGGTTGATTTGGGTATCTTTCAGTATAAAAAAGAACGATATTGTCGCTTCCTTCCAAATTATAAAAGTCATGACCTTCAGGGATCTGTTCTAAGCCAACACTTGCTTTACCATTTTTAAATTCCGCAACATATTTAAGCTTGCTACCAGAAGATACCGCTTTATCATATAATTTCTGAAACGATTCCTCATGGGTAGCAAGTGAAGCGTAGAATTCATCATTATTGCCTGTAGCAAGACTTTCCTCTGGCAAAAATGCGTTGTTCTTTATATCTTCAATGTCCAGGACATAACCACTTTCTCTTGCCAGGATTAAAATCTTTCGCATTACATCAACCCCACTTAGGTCTATTTTTGGGTCCGGTTCGGTATAACCTTCTTCCTGTGCCCTTTTAACAACATCATGAAAGGTAGTCTTGTCGTTGAAATTATTAAAAACAAAATTCAGGCTGCCGGAAAGTACAGCTTGTATTTTATTAATTTTATCTCCCGAAGCTATCAAATGCTTTAAAGTGTCTATTATCGGTAATCCGGCCCCTACATTAGTTTCAAATAGAAATGGTGCATTATATTCCCTTGAAAGCTCTTTCAGATCACTATATTTTTTGTAGTCCGAAGAACATGCAATTTTATTACAGGTAACTACCGAAATACTTTGCTTTAAATAATCAGGATAAGTATTAGCTATAGTTTCACTAGCTGTATTATCAACAAAAATGCTATTGCGATAGTTATACTTCAGAACAGTATTTAAAAACGCTGTTCTATCGGCTTTTTTGCCTTTTGCCAGAAGCTCATCCCAATTTTCCAATGGAATACCATCTTCATCAAAAATCATAGTCCTGGAATTAGATAATCCAATCACCCTTGGATTTAACTTTAGAATTTCTTTGAGGTATTTTTTCTGTTTTTGGATTTGTTTAATAAATCTCGAGCCTACATTTCCAACACCCATTACATAGATGTTTAATTGCTTAATATTTTCTTCGAAGAACTCCTCATGTAATGTATTTAGCGCCTTTTTAACGTCATCTTTTTTTATTACTGCAGAAATATTTCGTTCAGATG
>Ga0209013_10004891_pt1 | contig 11664 bp, 9 predicted proteins | sample Cruoilmetagenom2_FD_187291 | JGI IMG/M metagenome (GOLD analysis project Ga0209013, IMG submission 187291) | Oil polluted marine microbial communities from Coal Oil Point, Santa Barbara, California, USA - Sample 2 (SPAdes) (version 2) | ecosystem: Environmental > Aquatic > Marine > Oil seeps ...
CAGCCTTTGTGAAGGGGGTGGCCATTAACTGCAGGCTGCGCCTTGACTTGAAACTTTTGTGGGGCTCTTAATCGCCACTTAATATAGGACACTACACCAGCATCAATAAAGCCTTGTTTGATCAGCTCTGACGTAATCGCTCCGGGTGTTCGTTCAAAGCTTTCTGCCAGTTCATTTACAGAACTGCCTTTTTTGAATTTTGCTGCTGCTTCCGCCCTCAGTTCTGTGGTCCATGGCAGTCCCGCATTCCTGGGTTTGCCGTTTTCAATGTTATCGTTCTGTCTTTGTTCAGCTGTCCTCTTGGGTGGTCTAATAGTCTTTAGTGATTCCCTACACAACATATATCTCTTCACCTACTTTCCGGACATTCAGAAGAACCACCACACCCATCTTTCTCCCTGACCAGGTCATGGGACCAAGTCATGGGTGTCTCAACTTCATCAACTTCTTCAGCTTTTGAGTGAGTTTTCCTGATCAGCGTGCAATTTCAAGAATCTCTTTATACCTTGGGTGGTCACGGACTGCGTCCCAGTCGCTATCAGCCTCTAACCAATCAACTTGCACTGCGCCAGTTTTGGCGTGTTCTTCCAGTAAATCCAAAGCACGTTCAGTCTCTCCCGCTACCATGAATGCGCAGGCTACGTTGTATCTGCATACACTTGGATTGATTGCGTAAGCGCGTTCGACCCACTTGAGGCCCTTTTCTGTTTCACCTAAATAAATCAGGTCGTTGGCGGCGCGAGACAAAGCCAGAGCATCATCAGGATTCAATACCAGGTATCGTTCAGCTACTTTGATGCTGTGTTCGCATGCCTCCCTGGCTTCTTCTTCAGCCCCCACCGCCCTCAATGACGTGGCTCTCAAAGCTTTAGCGGTGAAGTCATCCGGCCGGATGGCCCCAGCCTGTGCAAACACGTCTGCTGCCTGGCGGAATTTTCCATTTGCAAAGTAAGCTCTGCCCGCATAATAGTAAGCTTCATACAATAGCGGATCGAGTTTGATGGCGGACTTGAACTCTGCTTCAGCCTCGTCGTATTTTGCGTTCATGGCTAATGCAAAGCTGCGGGAAGCATGAGCTTCGGCCTGGTTTGGCGCCAGTTGCAGCGCATTGAGGCTGCATTCATCTGCTTTCTGAAGGCTTTCCGGTGACTTTTGGTACCACATGCACCTCCATGAGTGGCAGTCCGCCGCCCCGGCCCAGGCAAGTGCGTAGTCATCGTCCAGTTCGATGGCTTTTTCGAACATCTTTTGCCCTGAGTCGATATCCCCGCGCTCGACGAAATATCGTCCGCGAAGATAAAAATCATAGGCTTCCATATCTTCGGTAACTAACTGCTTTTGAATCAAACGCTGTTGCGCCGGACTCAGGCTAAGCTCAAGGGCATTGACAATGTTCTGCGCGATTTCATCCTGCACAGCAAATACGTCTTTCAATTCACGGTCATAGGTCTCTGACCACAAGTTCCGGTCGGATCGGCCATCGATCAACTGTGCGGTAATCCTGACCCTATCGTTTGAACGCCGAACGCTGCCATCCAGGATCACATCGACACCCAACTGCTTCGCGACAGTGCCCATGTCCACATCTTTACCCTTTAATGAAAACGAAGAGGCTCTTGAAGCAACCGTGAGTTGTGGCAGTTTGCATAAAAGATTGAGCAGTTCTTCTGACATCCCGTCACTGAAGTACTCGTTGTCCGGGTCATTGCTGAGATTCAGAAACGGCAATACAGCCACTGAAATGATGCCCTCTTTGTCAGTCACCTGACCGGATTCAGTTGCAGGTTTATCTTGAGGCTTTTCCGCGGCGCCAGACTCCATCCTGACGCCATCAGGCGTTAGTTCCAATGCCCAGGCCAGGACCAATGCGATTGGAAAACCGATCATCGCCAGGGCAATCACAAGCCGGACACTCCACTCTGGCAATAGAAGTCCCGGAAACATGACAGATGCGACTTCGACAATCAGCCACGCAACCACCGCGTAAACGAGTGCTACGCGAATCACTTTGCGGCGTTTTAGCTCCAGGTAAAATCTGGTGAATGGGGATTGTGCCATTTTATTGTGATTTATTGAAAGTATGAGTATAGATAAAACAAAAGCTATATTGCCAGAGAAGAATCCAGGGGGAAAATCGAGACATCCATCTTTCTCACCGAAAAAGTGATGGGTGTCTCAGCTTTTCTTTTAGGATAGAGTATATAAAAGGTGTTCGCAGGAGAGATTCATGGCCGGTGGCTTTGCCAAAGACGGAGCGGTGCAGGAACAAATCGACGCCAGCATTGAGGATGCTATCAAGCGCGCCCGTAGCCGGCTGCCACGCGGCGAAAGCCTGGCTCAATGCGAGGAATGCGGTAAGGCCATCCCTGATGCACGCCGTATAGCCGTTCCCGGTGTGCGGCTGTGCATTAGCTGCCAGGAAGCTGTGGACAAGGAGCAATTCAACAACACCGGCTATAACCGGCGCGGCAGCAAGGACAGCCAGTTGAGATAATAAATTACATGATATCTTTATATATCATGTATATATACAAATTTCTTAATTTAATTTAGCACTAACTTTCTGACGGATTCTCAGCGATTTCCGAAGGTTTTGGCTTGCTGAAAAAAAGGATCAAAGCCATACCAACGATGAAACCAGGAATGATTTCCAGCAACTCATAAGTAAACGGTTTCATGAACAGTACCCAGAAAACGGTAGTCAGGAAGCCGCCCAACATGCCGATTACCGCACCCCGGAGAGTAGTTTTTGGAAACCACAATGCACAGATCAGTGGTGGCCCGAATGCGGCACCCAGACCATTCCAGGCAAAAACGACAAACCAGAAAATCAGTTGGGATTCTTTCAGTGCGAAAATTACACCTATAACCCCGATGATCAGGGTGACGATCTTTCCGTAACGCGCCAGCTGTGCGTCGGTTTTGGTGGATGAACGGATTTTTTGCAGAAAATCCCGAACAACCGCCGAAGAGGCCATGATTAACAGGCTGTCGGCAGTAGACATGATAGCTGCCAGAACAACGACCATCAAAATACCTGCAAATAAAGGTGAAAACAGTTCGGTGGCCAACAAGGGAAGAATGCCTTCAGGATCTTCGAGGCCGGGGAACAAGGCTCGCCCGGCAAGACCAGCAGTCACTGCGCCAATATCAAACAGAAAAATTACTATGATTGAAATCATCATTGCCGGGACAAGACTTTGTTCAGAACGGGCAGACATAAAGCGCACCATTAATTGTGGTACGCCGATAAACCCTATTCCAATCGCCAGGAAACTGGCCACAGCAATGAATGCCTTGACGCTCTTGCCATCGGGCCCCCAGGGACTCAACAGGCTCGGGTCTTCCGCTGCCAGCGTGCTCAGAACCGCATCCCAGCCGCCTGCAGCAGTAACAGCTACCAGCGGAACAACAATCAACCCGGTGAGCATCAACAAACCCTGGATCAGGTCTGTCCAGGCGACTGCCTTGTAACCGCCAACCAGGGTGTAAATGATGATGACAGCAGCGCCAAATACCACGCCGGTACCGTAAGTCATATCAGTAAAGCCACTGAAAGCCTTGCCTGTCGCGACCATTTGCGCAGCCACGTAGGTAACTACCATGGACAGGATGATCAACGTGCTGATGATGCGAAGCACATGATTCTTGTCCTTAAAACGCGCTGCGAGCACGTCCGGCACGGTTATTGAGCCACTTTCGTCAGCCATGCGTTTCAGCCGGCGCGACATCAATAACCAGGCCGTTGCAATACCCGTAACCTCACCGGCAACAACCCAGTACGCATGAACCCCCACCGCGTAACCCATGCCGGTCAGACCAAGTAACAGCCAACCACTCTCGCCGGTGGCGTTGGTGCTGAATGCAACCACCCAGGGCGGCAGCTTTTTACCGGCAATAAAGTAGCCGGACATGGTCTGTGCTTCCTTACGGCTCCACAGCGCCAAAGTGGCGAGGATAATCAGGTAAGCAACAAAAACAGCGGCAATCACCGACATATTGCATGTTCCTCGTTATGGGTTTGCACCTTGCCAGGATCGAATCATGGGTGTCTCAGCTTTTTTTCAGCTTTTTGGCAAATTGAATTCTAACAAATCACAAGGTCACCAACTGACCCGAAAACCGGTCGTCCATGACCAGCCTGCATAGGCGCCACCATCGTTTGCGCGATCACGCATCTCGAGGTACTGCACACCACTTTGAAGCTTCAGTTTGTGTCCGTACCAGTAATAGTTCAGCCCGAGGTAAACTTCAGTGTAGCGATCACCCAGGCCGTCAATAAGAGAATTCTCATAACGTGCAAATCGAACCCCATTTTCCCCATCGCTCCTGACATAAGTATAGCGGGCAACAACTTCAGTGCGTTCGTTCAGATGGTAGAACGGCATCACGACAAAACCCCAGATGTCGGGTTGCCCGAAGTAGCCTGATGCCGCAGAAATATCGGCCCGCATGCCCCAGGAAGCTTTGGACTCATAGCTGAAGCTAAGTGACACAATTTTCTCCAGCAAATTGGTGAATCCGTTGTCCGGGTCGGGCTCGTTGTATACCAGGTTAAGGTTGAGCAGAGCCTGTTTTGCCCTGCTCGTACCGGCGAAATCGTGACCCAGGGTGAAAAGGCCGAACTGGCCACCCGTGAAATCCCCAAACTCCGGGTTTTCATTTCCCGAGGAGAAAATGCCAGCGAAATACGCCAGCCCTTTTTTCTTACCCTTAATGCCGAACCCAGGTATATATTCCTCGGTGAACCAGATATTGTTGGTCAGGTTATTACGTTCAACGGTGAGCAACTTTTTCGAGGACGTCATGCCATCTAAAGTGAAACCGGCGCTTTGCTTGCCTGCTTTCAACATGCCTGTTTCACTGAATGCCCAGCCCAGATACGCGTCCGTCAACCTGGAATAGAAAGAATTGTACTCCTGAGGATCGAACTCGCCTTCGAGGTGAAAAATGAAATTATCGAGGAACATGGCTTTAAAGCCAAATCGAAAGCGGCGCACGTTGAACTCGTTGTGGGAGTCGAACTGCGATTTGACATAGGCCAGATCGAGTTGCAGGCGGCCGCTCAGATCAATTGACTGGAAAAAAGAGTCATCATCACCCGTGTACAAACGTGCTTTAGACCAGAGATTGTCATAAGCACTCCGGCCATCAGCCTGAGCGTTGACCGGTGCACAATACGCCGCAAGAAATGCGAGCAAAAAAACACCAGGTAATAAGCGCTGCGCCCCTTTCATAAGCGCATTATAGGGCTTGAATCCGTATAATTTAATCCATACCTCTATTACAATTGTCTAATATATGCTTCCGGGTGTCTTCCGGACCATGGAAAGGATGGAACTATGAGTTTTTCCAGAAATGTCGTATGCCCATATTGCGGCGCAGTTAACCGCATTCCGGCTGAACGATTGATTGACAATCCCCTGTGCGGAAAATGCCACAAGGATATATTTGCTTCACAGCCCGTGGAACTGACCACGGCGGATTTTCACAAACAGATCACGAACAGCGAAATTCCTGTATTGGTTGATTTCTGGGCCGAGTGGTGCGGCCCCTGCAAAATGATGGCGCCGTCCTTTGAAAAAGCGGCCGCTGCGCTTGAACCCAATGTACGCCTGGCCAAGTTGAATACGGAAAATGAGCAGGAAATTGCTGCGCAATTCAATATTCGCAGCATTCCGACATTGGTGCTGTTCAAGGATGGCAAAGAAATTGCCAGGCAAGCCGGCGCCATGATGGGTGGACAGATAGAACAGTGGGTCGAGAGCCAGTTAGTGCTCTGTCAAGCCTGATACCAGGTAATCCTCAGAGCTCATCCAGCGGCAGCACCGTCGTGTTTTTCTGCTGCTTCAGGGCGAAGCTGGTGTTGACGGTCCGCACCACGCCGATTTTAAGTAGGTAACCGCTGAGAAAATCCTGGTAGGCGGCCATGTTGGGCGCGACGATTTTCAGCATATAGTCGTAATCTCCGCTGGTGGCGTGGCATTCCAGTACCTGGGGCGCCCGCATGATGGCGCGGTCGAACTTCGCCACGGTTCCGGCGTAATGGTCATGCAGGGACACGTGGGCAAAACCGAGAATCGACAGACCGACTTTTTCCCGATCCAGCACTGCGGCGTAGTGGTCGATTACGCCTTCTTCTTCCAGCGCCCGCAACCGCCGCCAACTGGGTGAAGGCGACAGCGAAACACTCTTGGCGAGATCACGGTTGGACATCCGCCCGTCTCTTTGCAGGGCTTTCAGAATGGCAATGTCCTGTCGGCCAAGCTTGATAACAACTTTTTTCACTATTACATAACCTAAGTTATATTTAATTGCTATTTTAGCACATAGAGTTGCACGTATCGCAAGATAATTCCCATGCAAAAGGTATATTATTTCAATACACCTAATTGTTTCGGGAGCATAGACAATGGCTGCCGTCAGCCCACTCAAACATCTGCAGACCCCCACGGCCATCGCACATACCAGTGTTGACTGGCCCCGGGTCGCCTATCTCACTTTGCTGTCACGCACGCTGGATGACCTGGAGGAGGAAGAGCTGCTCCAGTCCCGTGAGCTGATTTACCAGTTTTCTTCCCGCGGTCATGACATGGCACAGGTCATACTCGGTTCACTACTGGATCAGCCAGGCGACGCCGCTTGTGGCTATTATCGTTCACGCCCCTTGATGTTGACACTGGGCCTGGACCTGGAAGATGCCCTGGCCGGTCCGATGATGCGAGCCGGTGGGCTGAACGACGGCCGCGATATTGGCGTTGTATTCAACCTGCCGCGCAAAAACAGCGCATGCTTCCTGCCCATGAGTGGCGGTGTAGGCACCCAGTACACACCGATATCCGGCTGGGCCGAATCCATCGCGTACAAGCGTGATCAACTCGGCGACACCGGCAAGGCAGGCGCCGTCGGCGTCGCACTGGGGGGCGACGGTTCCACGGCCACCAACGGATTCTGGGCGGCGTTGAATAATGCGACCACCCGCAAGCTACCGATGCTGTTCTACATCGAGGATAACGGTTATGGCATATCCGTCCCGTCCGTGGCGCAATCGCCCGGCGGCAACATTGCCGAGAACCTGAAATCCTACGGCAATCTGTTCGTACTCGACGGCGATGGCTGCGATCCGCGCCAGGCGGCGGAGTTTCTTTCACGCGGACTGCAGCACGTTCGCGCAGGCAACGGTCCCGCCCTTGTGCGTCTGCGGGTGCCCCGACTGTGCGGACATTCCGGCCAGGACACCCAGAAATACAAGAGCGATGAGCAAATCCGGGCCGAGCGTGCCCGCGACCCACTGCCCCGCTTGAGAGAATTCCTGATCGAAGAGCACTTGATGACGGATGCGGAATGGGCCGAAACAGCGCAGCGTGCACACGACGAAGTGATGGCGGCCCTGGCCATTGTCCGCCAACGCCCGCAGCCAGACCCCGCGCGCATCCAACGTTACGTATTCAGCGAGACGAGCCACGACGGCCGGCCTGAGCTGCAACTGCAAGGTGGCCTGTGGCCACTGGGTCACGAGTTTCCTGCCAGCAGTACGGTTCCCCAGCCGGAAAACGAACGCATCAACATGCTGACCGCCATCCGGCGCACACTGGACGTCGAACTGGGCAGCAATCCTAAACTGGTCGTGTTCGGCGAAGACGTAGGCCCCAAGGGCGGTGTGCATGCCGCGACGCTGGGTCTGCAGGACAAGTACGGTAGCAAGCGCGTTTTCGACACCAGCCTGTCCGAGGAGGGCATCATTGGCCGCTCGGTGGGCATGGCCGCAGCGGGTCTGATGCCGGTGCCGGAGATCCAGTTCCGCAAATACGCAGACTCGGCCGAGGAACAGCTCAACGACTGCGGCACCATGCGCTGGCGCACCGCCAACCGCTTCGCGGCACCAATGGTGGTACGGATACCCGGTGGATTTTTCAAGGCGGGCGACCCCTGGCACAGCCAGAGCAACGAGGTGAAGTGGCTTCACGCCATCGGCTGGCAACTGGCCATGCCATCCAACGCGGAAGACGCCGTCGGCCTGCTGCGATACGCTATGCGCGACAACAACCCAACCATCTTCTTCGAACACCGCTCCATGCTGGATACCGCATGGGCCAGACGGCCCTACCCTGGCGACGACTACGTCATCCCCTTCGGTAAAGCGCGCAAAGTTCATGAGGGTGACCGCCTGACCGTAGTCACCTGGGGCGCCATGGTGCCACGCTGTGAACAGGCCGCGGACCGTATCGGCGGCGATGTGGAAGTCATCGACCTGCGCACGCTGATGCCCTGGGACAAAGACGCGGTGATGGAATCCGTCACGCGTACGCATCGTTGCCTGGTGGTGCACGAAGACAACCTCACTGCCGGTTTCGGCGCCGAGATTACCGCATTGATTGCCGACGAGGCGTTCTTCGAGCTTGACGCACCGCCGCGGCGTATCGCCATGCCCGATATTCCCAGCCCACACAGCCCGTTGCTGCTGAATGCTGTGTTGCCTGACGTAGACAAAATTGCCTCCACCATGAGCGAGTTGATCGAGATCTGAATATGACGGGACACCTGGAAATCCGCTTCCCGGAAGATCAGCAGGAAGGAACCGAGGCAATCATGTCGAAATGGCTGAAAGCGCCCGGCGAGGCCGTTGCCGCGCACGAACCCGTTGCCGAAATCGAAACCGACAAAGTGGTAGTTGAAATCGCTGCACCGGCGGACGGAACCATGGGTGAGATTCGCGTAAAAGAAGGCGATGCCGCCAATCCGGGTGACATATTGTGTACCTTGATTACGGGTAAAGCCGGGCCAGTTGATACAGAGACGGCAATCACACCCAGAAAAAGCCCTTCAGCAGCAGCACCGGCGGCATTGATACCCCGGATCAACGGCGATGCCCGTGTAAAACTGAGCCCGGCAGTGCGCAACCGGCTGATGAAGTACAAGATCGATGCCGCACTGATCACGGGCAGCGGCAAGAGCGGGCGTATTACAGTGCAGGATGTGGAAACATATGCAAAGCAAGCCCCTGCCCGGCCTGTAGCGCCAGCGACGGTCCCCACTGACCCGGGCCTGCATTCCGAGAAAGTCCCGCACGACAACATGCGCAAGCGGATCGCGCAAAACATGGTGACCAGCCTGATGCATACCGCGCCGCACGTCACTTCCGTGTTCGAAGCAGACCTGACGGCTGTCATACGTCACCGCGCGGCACACAAGGCGGAGTTTGAGAAGCGCGGCACACCGCTTACGCTGACTGCTTATTTTGTCGCCGCTTCAGTTGCAGCCATACGAAAAGTGCCGCAGGCCAATAGTCGCTGGCACGACGACCACCTGGAAATTTTCGGTGACATCAATATCGGCATCGGCACGTCTCTGGGTGACCAGGGGCTGATTGTCCCCGTACTGCACCAGGCCGAGCAGAAAAATCTCAAGGGGATCGCGGCAGGTCTGGCCAACCTCACCGGTCGCGCCCGCACCAGCAAACTGTCCCCTGCTGATGTGCGCGGCGGTACTTTCACCATCTCCAACCACGGCGTCTCAGGCAGCCTGATCGCAACCCCGATCATCATCAACCAGCCTCAATCCGCCATCCTGGGCGTGGGCAAGATCGAGAAACGGGTCAAAGTGAAGGAAGTCGACGGAGCAGATGTGCTGGCCATCCGTCCTACTTGTTATGTCAGCCTGACCATCGACCACCGCGTGCTCGATGGTTACCAGACCAATGCCTTCCTGTCAGAACTGGTTGAAACGCTGGAGAACTGGCCGGACTAACCAGCCAATTTCCTACAGCTTTTCACCAAAATCACCTCTTCCTCGCTGGCTCAAATTGCGTCATTCTCGACCCGTGGATTATCAAAGTTTGAAGGGATAATTGTTTAGCTGTTTTGGCGTAATGGAATATATTCCAATATCTCCAATAGATATTTCCAATATTTTTGGCTGGAAGAAATACTGGCCCGTTCATCCGGCGAGTGCGCTCCTCTAATCGTTGGACCAAAGGAGATCATGTCCATTTCCGGGTAATTCGTTCCCAGGATCCCGCATTCCAAACCTGCGTGACAGGCCAGAACATCTGGCTTTTCACCAAATATATTTTCGTAGGTCCCTTCTAAAACTTTCAGGATTGCAGAGTCCGGATTTGGTTTCCAGCCAGGATACGAACCACTTAGTTCAACCTTGAATCCACCCAGCTCAAGTCCGCTTTTAATGTGATAAGCCAGATCCATTTTGCCTGATTCCACGGAACTCCTGGTTAAACAGTTGATTCTTATATCACCATCTTTGAGCACAACACGCGCAAGACTATTTGAAGTTTCTACCAGGCCTTCGATATCCGGGCTCATTCTGAAAACGCCGTTATGAATGGCGTAAATTGATTTAACAAGGGTGTCCTGTTCCGTTTCTGAAAGAATTGTCTTGGGTATATCAGCCGGTTCGATGAGAATCTCAAGGTTCTTTTCAATGCTTTGATATTCCTTTCTGATCTCACTGGAAACCCTGGTGAAAAGAGCTTTCAAATTCTCTTCATCATCACAAACAACCAAAACATTGCTCTCGCGGGGAATGGCATTGCGCAAACTTCCACCATCAATTTCCGAGACAGAAACAGCATCATTCAGGGCATACAGAATGCGATTCATCAATTTGTTTGCATTGGCGAAGCCCCGGTGAATGTCCATGCCGCTGTGCCCGCCTCGCAAGCCGGTTACCGTGATTTTAAAGGCTTTAACGTTGCCGGGTGCGGCAGTCAATTCACACGTTTTGAATGCAGAAATATCGATTCCACCTGCACAACCCACACCAATTTCATCATCATCTTCAGTGTCCAGGTTCAGTAAAATTTCACCATCCAGATATCCCGCCTGTAAGCCAATTGCACCCGTCATTCCAGTTTCTTCGTCAATGGTAAAAAGAGCTTCAATTGCAGGATGCATAATTTCGGTGGATTCCAACACACTCATGATCGATGCAACGCCAATCCCGTTGTCTGCCCCAAGGGTTGTACCGTCTGCCTTCACCCAATCCCCATCAACAATCATGTTGATTCCCTGGGTGTCAAAATCAAAATCAGTATCATTATTTTTTTGACAAACCATGTCCAAATGCGACTGCATCACGATGGTTTTCCGGTTTTCCATCCCCTTGCTTGCGGGTTTTTTGATAATTACATTGCCAACGGGGTCAACGATGGTTTTTAAACCAAGATTTTCGCCAAAGTCGACCATAAACTGACGGACTTTCTCCTCCTTTTTTGAAGGACGGGGTATTTCATTCAAATCCGCAAAATTATTCCATAATGCTTGTGGTTCAAGGCTTCTGATTTCGTTGCTCATGGCTTTTTTGTCACCTTTTCGACAGAGTTAGGTTAGTAGGGAGGCTAATTCGGGGGACCCGGCACTCTCAGGAAGAAATACTACCTCAGTACTGCCAGAAAAGGCCTGACGCATATCAGGCAAGCAGTAGTCCGGTAGATATCTAATTGTGAATTCCAGCAAGGTTGTAAACACTGAACATCCAATATTCTATGCGCACGTCTGTCAGGGTTTGCAGGAGCGAATCTTGTTTGTGAAAAACGCCGTGCCATCAAGCGGAGGCGGTTAGCTGCCTTCAGGACAATCATGCTGTCGGGAACAGATGATTAGCACACATGGATGTCTTGAGCGTTTCAGGGAGGGATTGGCTAGCTGT
>Ga0209013_10004892_pt1 | contig 11663 bp, 5 predicted proteins | sample Cruoilmetagenom2_FD_187291 | JGI IMG/M metagenome (GOLD analysis project Ga0209013, IMG submission 187291) | Oil polluted marine microbial communities from Coal Oil Point, Santa Barbara, California, USA - Sample 2 (SPAdes) (version 2) | ecosystem: Environmental > Aquatic > Marine > Oil seeps ...
TCACTGGTCACGTTGTCCAGCACCGAGCCGTAGCAGTAGAAGTTCCTGTCGGGGTCGTCAGTCCACACGTCCACGCATCCGTTGACCGGGTCGTAATCCTGGAAGATCCGGTTCATCTGGTCGTTGCCCAGGGGCGGCAGCATCATCGTTTTGGTTTCGAGGGAGATCCCGGTGGCGTCGAAGAGCTCCAGGTTGACCACCGTCGTGAGGTTGTCGCCGTTCTGGCATCCGATGTTGGTGCGCATGTCCGAGTTCTCGCTTCCGAAGAGAATCCGCCGGCGCTCCCCGGTTTGAATGAGCTCGCTCACGGCAATCGCGGGCATGGCCTGGCCGTAGGTGCCGGCGGCCTCGTCGCTCGGGGCGTTGTAGGTGCGGCTCACGGCGAGCAGGTCCGGGCTCGAGGCCACGATCGCCAGGGCGCCGAGGGCATCGGGCTCGAGGCCGAAGATCGCGGCCAGCACGTTGCCGTAGCGGACGCTCATGGCGGGGCCGAGACTGAAGGTGTCGGAGGTCGTCGGCTCGGAGTTGTCGTCGCCGCGGGGAAGCCACAGGAAGTGATAAGTGGCGGACCGAATGCCGGCATTGCTCACGTCCACGTCGGTCTGAAAGAAGGCGCCGTGGGCGCCGGACGCGGCTGCCGCAGCCGGGATGAAGCGCACATAATCCATGTCATCGGTCTCGGAAGTCGCGTAGCCGACCCAATCAGTTACCTCGCCGTCCCAGTACGAGTACCACATGCGGAAGATCGATCCGTCGAACACGACTGACGACGTGTAGGCAAACCCGGTGGTTGCCTCCACCACCGGGTTGTCGTCGTATCTGGTCCAGGCTAGGCCGTCGGGCGACGAGGCGTAGCCGATGGCCGCGCCATCCTCGAAATCCTCAGCCCCCGCATCCTTTCCCGCGTACCACATGTGGTAGGCGGCCCCGTCGAAGATCACCGCCGGGTTTGCCACCCACCCGCTGTCCCAGCCTGCAATGGAATGATTGAGAACCGGGGACCCGTGCTTGGCCCAAGTGATTCCATCTAGGGACTCTGCATAAAACACCCGCGTACCGGCAAACATCCCCTGCCCGTAAGCGGTGTACCACATTTTGTAGCGATCGCCGTCCACAATGACCGTTCTCGGTGAAACGCCCCGTGAGTCCCACGATCCGGGTGGCCCTTCGTTCATTACCGGGTTGCCGGGATACTCGGTCCAGACCCTGCCGTCGGGCGAGGTGGCGTAACCGGCCCGTGAGATCCCGTCGCCGTCCTCGCCCTCGTACCACATGTGGAACTGCGCCCCGTCGTGGATCACCGCGGCACCGGCGACGAAGCTCTCATCCCAATCGCCCGGGGCGCCGCGGGTGAGCACCGGGTCGGGGTCAATTGTCCACTCGATGCCGTCCGGCGAGGTGGCGTGGCCGATGTCTGTGGGCCGGTCCTCTGGGGTGATAACGGTGAACCACATGTGATATTCAGAGCCGTCGAAGACCGCGGCGAGGACGAAGTGTCCCCACTCGTCCCATGAGCCGGTCGGCCCCGGGCCCATCACCGGGTTGCCCAGGTCCTGCTCCCACTCCGTCTGCCCCATCACCAACCCCGCACTGCACAACACGATTCCCAACATGACCGCAACTGGTTTCGTTTTCATGACATCCCCCTTTCCGTTTTCGGTTCATGGGGAATGTGGGGCCGTCGAACTCCGGATGCTTGAGGAAAACCTGCGGTTTTCGTGCGGATCGGTCCCGGCCGACTCGCCTAGGCGCGGGCAAGACGTCCAAACAACCCGAATGATCCTCGCGCCGATAATTCCTAATTCCTAATTCCTAATTCAAAATTCTTCTGGCAGTTCCTCGCCGCCGACCTCCTCGTAGATCTCCAGGATCTGGTCGCAGCCGAACTGCATGGTCATCGTGATGTGGTCGTGGAGCGCGGTGCCGAGATCCTCGGCCTCCGGGTCATGGTGCAGGATCTCCAGGCAGGTGGCGTTGACGGTTTGCATCGCCTCGCACACTTCCTGCACGCCAAAGCCCTGCATCAGGCGCTTCTCCGCGAGATCGCGGCAGTAGGCCGTGAAAAGCCCGCGATCGCTCGTGCGCACCGCGCTTTGGAGGTGGCGGAGGAGGATCATGAACCGCCACTCGAGGACGTCTCGGGCGACCTTCTGATAGGACGGGAAGCGTGACTCGGCGGCGGGTCCCACCACCTTGTCTAGAAAGATCGTACAGATCTCCTCGAGGTGCTTGTCGAGGAGTCTGTTGATGCGCAGGTTGTCGCGCAGCCGCACCTCTTTCAGGGCGGCCCGGTTGAGCCGGTGCCACTCGATCGGATCGCTCTTCAGATGCTCGATAAGGAAGGGCATGCGCCTGGAAAGGAGAAGACGCTCCCGCGGGTGCCAGTCGAGTCGAGCGTAAGTTCGGCTGCCGTCCACCGCGAGGTCCTTGTCGACGTAGGGCATCATCCACGGGCGTTCGAAGGGCCGATTGCCCAGCACTCGTCCCATGATGTCACGCACCCGGACGCCGATGCGCGCCAGTGTCTTCGGCATGAAGATTGGCCGCCTCCGACGCCCGCGGAAGTTCATGTTGGCGAGATCGAAAAGCTCGCGGTGCGAAATCGTGGAGCCGGGACTGGCGATCAGGACCTCGCGCTGGTCGAGGATCTCGTTTTGCTCGATCACCCGGCGCATGAAACGGCCGATCTCGCGCACGTGCATGTAGGGGATCGCCGACACGCCGCGTCCGCCGAGGATGCGCGAGTTCCACGCCCGCGACAGCCATGCGTCGAGGAAGAAATAGAGGGGCGGGTACTCGCACCAATCCGAGAACAGTGCTGCAAAGCGGGTGATGCACGAGGGGATGCAGTCGTCGTACTCAGCCAGCATCTCCTCGCCCAAGCGCTTGGTGATGGCATAGACGTGGTCGCCGTCTGGGGGACTGTCCTCCGAAAGAGCCTGACCGGGGGGCGGAAACTGGCAGGCCGCCACCGACGAGGCGAAGATGAACCGTTTGAGCTGGAGGTCCCGGCACTCCTCGAGAACGTTGCGTGTTCCTTCGACGTTGGTGCGCCAGTACTCCGGATCCTTTTCTCCGGTGAAGTCGTAGTGCGCCGCGAGGTGGATGACGTAGTCGGCGCCGCCCGACTCGCGGATGTACTCGAACGCCGCCGCGAGCGGTTCACGGCTGCCGATGTCCACCTGGTACCAGCTGACGTTGTCGTGGAAGGAGACGCCGCCGCGCAGTTGCGAGCGAAGGTCGAGTCCGACAATCCGGAAATCCTCCTTGAGGTAGTCGAGGAGGTGGCGCCCAACGAAGCCGGAGGATCCGATGATGATGAGACGGGGTAACGCCATGAAGTAGGGACATTGTAACTGAACCGCGGACCGCATATGCGGGAAGCGAACGGAGTCTGCTATACAGGAAGGGATGGAAGCCCTGATTGTCCTGCTGGTGGTGGCAATACCCTTCCTGGCCCTGGTCAGCGTGATCCTCGGCATCGTGGCCATGAGGCGGCTCTCCGGTCTTCGAAAACGACTGGAGCAGCTCGAAGGCGCTCAAAACGGCGTGTCTGTGAACATTTCCGAGCGTCTTCGACGGCTGGAAGAGGAACTCCGGGATCTGCGCAAGGGGATCATGGGCGAGGCAGCGGTTTTGACTCCGGAGGTCGGGCCTCCAACGCCGGAGGAACGGCCGGCTGCCGACAAGCCCACCCCGCCGGCTCCGCCGTCGCCCCCGGCTCCCCGGGAGGAGGCTCAGCCGGTCGAGGTGAAGGCTCCCGCGGTGCACGTGGCGACTACCGAGGCCGCGCCCCGAGCCGTGGGCCGGACCGTCGACTGGGAGCGCTGGATCGGGGTGCGCGGCGCCGCGGTGGTCGGGGGCGGGGTGCTGGCTCTCGCGGCCCTCCTGTTCTTCCGGTACTCGATCGAGCACGACCTGATCTCGCCGGCGATGCGGGTGATCATCGGCGTCGCCGTCGGCCTCGGCTGCGTCTTCTTCTCCGAGTGGCTGCGGCCCCGCCGGCAGCATTTCGTCGCCAACGCCCTGGCCGGTGCCGGAGCGGTGACCCTCTATGCCTCGGTGTGGGCGGCCCGCACCCTGTACGGCCTTGTCGGTACCGTTCCCGCCTTCCTCCTGATGGTCGTAATCACCGCAGCGTGCGGCCTTCTCGCCCTGCGCCGGAAGTCGCTGCTGATCGCGGTCCTGGGGCTGGTCGGCGGGTTCGCGACTCCGATTTTGGTTGCCTCCGAGGTGGACCAACCCGTCACCCTCTTCGCCTACCTCCTGCTCCTCGACGGAGGTCTCCTGTGGCTAGCCCGCCGCCGGGGCTGGTCGGTGCTCGCCGTGCTCAGCGTGGCCGGGACAGGCCTCCACCAGGGTCTGTGGATCGTCGGGAATATGGGGCCCGAGCGCACGCCCCTCGGGCTCGCCGTCGTCGGGGTTTTTGCGGTGGTCTTCGTGCTCTCCGGAGTACGCCCCGGCGATGCCTTGTGGCGGCTCGGGCGCACCGCTGCGCTGGTTTTTGCGTTTGCATTCGCCCTCTTCTTCGCCGGCAGCAGCTTTCTTGGTGACCATCTCGCCCCGGTGGGCCTCCTGCTCGCGATGCTCGCGGGCGCGGCTGTCTGGTTGGCGGGGGCGCAGGGCCCACGGCTGCTCGCGCTTGGCGCCGCGGTCGCGACCGTGGCCGCCTCGGCCCTGTGGTTCGCCGCTCATCCCGATCCTGTGATGGCCCTGGTCTGGGAGACGGTGTTGGTGGGGGGCGCGCTGGTCTTTCTCTTCTTTCTTGCCGAAGCTCTCTCTCCGCGAAAGCAGCGCGGCGGTGGCTGGTGGGTGCCGATCGTTGCGGCCTGTGGGTTGTTGGTCATATTGATCGGCGTGGCCGCAGGTTCGTCGAGCGGTGCGCCCTGGCCCTGGCTCGCCGGCTGGGTTGGATTGGCGGCGCTCTTGGTGTTCGCCTCGCGGGCGTACGGCGCACGCTGGGCTCAGCTCTTCGGCTGGCTCGGGGCGGCCTGCGGCGTAGTGTTGTTCATCGCCAACAATGCCGAAGACCCGGGCTTTCCGGGAGGTACTGTCATCATCGGCGTGGTGCTTGCGGTCGCCCTTTTGGCCCAGGCTGTGGCCCTGGTCTGGCGCGACCCCGTCCGCGCAGGAATCGGCAACCACACCTCTGCCTTGGTAGCGGTAGTGCTGCAGCTCGGGATGATCGGGATCATAGAGTGGGGCGGCGCCTATTCTCTGGAGGAGCTCGCTGCCGCCTCCGTGCTCGGCCTGCTGGCAGCCCTGGCCTCGACCCGCGGTGGCTTCGGCTGGTGGTACCTGGCAGCCGTCGTGAGTACCGCGTTGGTCCACCTGTGGTGGACGTTCGACAGGACTCCTGCGGAGATTTCCGCGCCGTACGCACTTGTCGTGCAGGGTGCCGCAGCGGTCATCTTCACGCTGTGGCCGCTGCTGGTGCGGCCCGCGTCCGCCCGCGCACGGCCGGCGTGGTACGGCGCCGCTCTCGCCGGTCCACTGTGGTTTCCATCGCTGAAGGTCCTTTTCGAGGCCCGTTTCGGGGATGCCGCAATCGGTGTGCTGCCGCTCGCTCTCGCCGCGGTCGCCCTGGCCGGGGGTCTGCTCGTGAATCGTGCCCGGTCAACGCCGGCCCCGGGACGGGCGAGCGCGCTCATATGGTACCTGGCGGTGGCCCTCAGCCTGGTGAGTATCGCCGTGCCCCTGCAGCTTGAGAAGCAGTGGGTCACCGTCGGCTGGGCTCTCAACGGCCTTGCGGTGCTGCTACTGTGGCGGCGCCTCGACCACCCGGGCCTCAAGTTCTTCGGTCTCGGCCTCCTGGGCGCCGCGACGATCCGCCTGGTGGTCAACCCGGCGGTGCTCGGCTACCACGGGCCGAGCACGATGCCGGTCCTCAACTGGCTTCTCTACACCTACCTCGTGCCGGTGGCGGCGTTGGTGGGGTCGAGTAGGGTACTTGCGTCGTTGGAGGCGGAGCGCATGCGCCCGTGGGAGGTTCGCCTGACCGGCGGGGACCGTTCGCCCGGCGCGGCGGCCTGCGGGCTGGCGGCGGTGGCGGTAGCTTTCGTGTGGATCAATCTTACCGTCGCGGATGCCTTCGCCGATTCGTCAGCCCTTACGCTCAGCTTCGAGCGAATGCCCGCGCGCGACGTCACCACCTCCGTTGCCTGGGCTGGGTACGCCGTCGTGCTGCTGGTACTCGGCATCCGGCGGGACAGCACCGCGCTGCGATGGCTGAGTCTGGGCCTGCTGGTGCTGACGATTCTCAAGGTCTTTCTGCACGATCTCGGCCAGCTCGAAGACTTGTACCGGGTTGCCTCACTGCTCGGGCTGGCGGTCTCGCTGATTGCGGTTTCGCTTGCCTACCAGCGATTCGTGCTTCGTAGGTCTCCACCGGAGGAACCATGAGAACCTCGCTCCCCGCTCTCGCTGCTATCTGCATCCTCGCTTCGGGTCTCGCTGTGGGATCGCCCGTGGAAGATCTCCACAAGCTCTTCCCCAATGAGGCCACCATCACGGCTCCGAGTGCGGGCCTGTGCCGTCTCGAGCTGGGCGCGGAGGTGCTGGCGGGCTGCCGTCCGGACCTCGCCGACCTGCGGATTTTCGACGCCTCCGGTCGTGAGGTGCCGTACGTGGTCGATACCGGGGTGAGCCAGGGGATGGTGGTGGTGCACGAGGTGGACGCCGAGGTGCTCGATGCGTCCCGGCGAGAGGAGCGTCGAGACGACGGCCCACCACGTTTCGTCGAGAGCTACACCCTGGCCCTGCCCGACGTACCGCAGGGCGCGGGCGGCTGGGAGCTGGTGTTCACCAGCGACCGCCGCGAGTTCGTGCGGCGGATCGATCTGGAGGTGCAGGGCGGCGACGGACGTTGGCGAGCGGCGCTCGAAGGCGGGTCGGCCTTTCGGCTCCTCACTCCACCGGCGACCAGGTTGCGTTTTCCCCTCGGAGTGGGTGATGCGCGCGTCGTCCGGGTGCGGCTGGTGGGCGAGGGGGATGATTTCCTGCGTCCCGGCTTTCGGTACCGGGCGACGCGTTCGATCGGCGCGTTGCCGCCGGCGGTGGTCGACCTGGCGGTGGTGGGTGTATCCCACCCAGCCCGGCAGACTGTAGTGGAGCTCGAACGCCCGCGCGGGCTGGTGCCCGCCGCATTGCGTCTCCTGACCACCACCGGCGCTTTCCACCGGGAGGTGACCGTCTGGGACCACGGTCCCGGTTCGGCGGCGACGCCGCTCGGTCGAGAGGTGCTGTTCCGAATCGCCTCCTTTGCCGAGGTCGATCGGATGGAGATCGGTCTTCAGCCGGCGGGCGGCGATCGGCTGCGGGTTGCCATCTCGGACCTGGACAGCCCACCCCTGGAGAATCTCCGCTTTGCAGCGGTCGTACCGAGACCCGCCCTGTTGTTTTGGCTTCCTGAGGACACCCGGGAGGCGGTCCTGACCTTCGGAGGCGGCCGCGCCGGCCGGCCGGACTATGACCTGGGCGCCTTTCTCCGCGGTCGGGGGCTTCCCCTCGGGGACGAGGCTGCCCAGCAGGTTATCGCGTTGAGGACCTCGGCGCAGAAGAACCCTGCCACCCTTGGCGCCGTGCGCCCCAACCCGAGCTATGACCCCTCGCCGGCACTGGCATTCGCAATGCATCCGGGCGCCGCTCTCGGGGTGCGGCCCTACTCTCACCGCCGCGTGCTCCACGTCATACCGTCGGACGAGGGGCTCGCCAGCCTTCGTCTGGCGCCGGAGGATCTCGCGGTGGCCCGTCACGACCTCGCCGACCTGCGGGTTGTCGATGACGAGGCCCGTCAGTGGGCGTACCTGGTCAACCGGCGAGCGGGCAGTGAAACGCTTGCGCTCGATATCTTGAGCGTGCGGCAGGCTGACGGCCGTTCTCACTATCGGTTCGAACTCCCGGTCGAAGAGCTGAGCATCGATCGTCTGGAGATCGACCCGGTGGCTGAGTTCTTCGACCGCGCCTTCGAGCTCGAGGGCGCCGTGCGGGATGGATCGAAGGTGCGCCTCGCCCGAGGCAGGCTTGTTCGGCGGCAGGACGATCCCCGGCCGCTGGCGCTGGATATCGCGGGTCAACGCCTGCGCTCGCTCGAGCTGATCGTGGATGACGGGAATGATGCGCCACTCGTGCTCGCGTCAGTTACGGCAACAGCGCCGCTTCCGACGCTGTTCCTGGTCGCTCCGGAGGGAGACTACACCTTGCTGCTCGGCGTGCCGAAGGGCAGGGCGCCGCGGTATGAGCTCGAGAGGGTGCGCTCGACCGTGCTTGCCGTACCCAGCGCCGCGATTGAGGCCGGCGCGCTGGAGGCCAACCCGGACTTCCGTGCCTCGGCGCGCCTCGCGCGGGGAGGCGGCGCGCAGCAGATTGCGCTGTGGGTCGTGATCGTGCTGGCGGTGCTGGCGCTGGGAGGGCTCAGTCTTCGCCTCGCCCGCCAGAAGCCTCTCGAGTAGACACGCAGCGAGACGGGAGACAAGGTAGCAGGTGCCAGGTCTCAGGTCTCACAGGCTTCAGGTCTCAGGTCTCACAGGCTTCAGGTCTCAGGTCTCACAGGCTTCAGGTCTCAGGTCTCAGGCTTCAGGTCTTTGCAAGTGCGGAGGTCGCGAAGGAAAGGCCTAGAAAAGAAAAGAAAACGCTTGACATCCAGGAGTCCAGCCGACGATTTTGCTGCGACTTGCGATGTGCAATGTGCACCCCAAGACCTGCGACCTGAGACGTGAGATGTGCGACCTGCGACCTGCGACCTGCAACCTGCAATCTTGAGCCTTGCGCTAACCCTCCTGACGTCTGACCCACTTCCGTGGACGCCGGAGTGGATCGTTATACTGTGCCGGTGCACGAGATGGGAATCGCGATCGAGGTCTACCGCACCTGTCGTGAAGCGGTCGAGGCGAACGGCGGAGGGCGCCTGCAGCAGGCGCGGCTTCTGGTGGGGGAGCTGTCGGCCGTCGAGCCCGAGCTCCTCGTTTACGCGTGGGAGGCTGTGATAGCCGGGGGGCCGGATGCCGGCGCTGAGCTCGAGGTCGAGTGGAGGCCCGCGATTCAGCACTGCGCCGGTTGTGGCGAGGTCCATGAGAGGGCGGAGGGAAGCTGGTTGCGCCTCTGCCCCGACTGCGGTCTTCCGCTTCAGGTCACCGGCGGCGACGAGCTGGATGTTCTCCAGGTAAGCTTCGAGGCTGACGAATCCGGTGATGTGGGCACACCAGAAAGGACCGCATCATGAAACAGGTCGTCAACGTCAAACGCCGGGCGCTCGCCGCCAACGAGGAACGCGCCGAGGCCTTGCGCGCCCGTTTTGCCGACACCGGCACCCTGGTGGTCAACCTCATCTCGTCACCGGGATCGGGGAAGACGACCCTGCTGGAGGCCACGGTGCGGGCCCTCGACGGGGAGCTCGGCTGTGCGGTTTTGGAGGGCGATGTCGCGACCGAACGCGATGCGGACCGGATCCGGGCATTGGGGGTGCCGGCGCACCAGATCCTTACCGGGGGGGCATGCCACCTCGACGCGCGGCTGGTCGAGGGTGGTCTCGAGGCCGGTTCCTTCCCCGAGGTCGACATCCTCTTCATCGAGAACGTCGGCAACCTCATCTGCCCGACGACCTATGACCTCGGCGAGGACTTCAAGGTCGTTTTACTGTCGGTGGCGGAAGGTGATGACAAGCCGGTCAAGTACCCGGCGATCTTTGCTCGCGCCGAGATCGCGGTGATCAGCAAGACGGACCTGCTGCCCCACGTGCCCTTCGATCTGGACGCGGTCCGCGAGCAGATCGCCACCCTCAATCCGGACGGAACCATCCTCCTGACCTCGTCCCTCAAGGACCAGGGGATCGACGCATGGTGTGAGCTCCTGCGTTCCCGCCTCACAGCGAAGAGGCGCGCACAGGGGTGAGCTTCGAGCCCGTGATCCGCCTCCGGGTGCGTTGCCGTGGCGCTGTGCAGGGGGTGGGTTTTCGGCCGGCCGTCCACCGGCTGGCAACGGCCGCGGGTCTCGGCGGCTGGGTGATCAATGATCCCCACGGCGCGACCCTCGAGATCGAGGGGGAGAGGGGCGTCGTCGAGGCTTTCGTCGAGCAACTGGGCTCGGAGCTGCCGCCTCTTGCCCGTCTCGACCGGATGGAACGTGAGCTCATCGAGCCGCTGGACGAGACGGAGTTCGAGGTTCGATCCTCCGCCCTCGGCCGGCGGGAGGGGGCGCTGGTGCCGCCGGACGCCGTCCTTTGCAGGGACTGCAGGAAGGAAATGGAGACCCCGGGGGATCGTCGCTTCCACTACCCCTTCACGACCTGCACCAACTGCGGACCGCGCTTCTCCCTAGTTCATGCCTTGCCCTATGACCGCGAACGGACGTCGATGGGCTGTTTCCCGCTCTGCGAGGACTGCCGACGGGAGTACGAGGATCCGACCGACCGGCGTTTCCACGCCGAGCCCCTCGCCTGTCCGGCCTGCGGCCCCCGTCTGTGGCTGGCCGATGCGGGTGGCGAGGTCGCCGCATCCGCAGACGATGCGATCGGGAGGTCCCGGCAGGAGTTGTTGGATGGCAGGATCGTCGCGGTCAAGGGTCTGGGTGGCTTCCAGCTCGCATGCCGGGCCGACTCGGAGGAAGCGGTGGAACGGCTTCGCCGGAGAAAGAGGCGACCGGGGAAGCCCTTCGCCGTCATGGCCCGCGATCCGGAGGTCCTGCGCCAAATCGTGAGCATCAACCCCGAAACCGAGGCCCTGCTGGCCTCTCCGCGTTCGCCGATCGTCCTCGCGCCGCGGCGCAGGCCGTCGGCGGTTGCCGAGGGCGTCGCCCCCGGTCTCGAGGATCTTGGCGTGATGCTCCCCACCACCCCACTCCACGTAGAGCTAGTCCGCGACCCTGCGCTGCCGCCCCTGGTGATGACCTCGGGCAACCTCTCCGAGGAGCCGCTGTGTCGTTCCAACCGGAGGGCCGTGGCAGGGCTTCGGGGAATCGCCGACTGTTTCCTCTTGCACGATCGCGACGTGGTGCGGCGGATCGACGACTCCGTGGTGCGCACAACGAAGCGGGGCCCAATGATGCTGCGTCGGGCGCGCGGCTGGGTGCCGGAGCCGATGCCTCTGCCCGTGCGGTCGCCGGCCGTCGTCGTAGCGACCGGGGGCCACCTCCAGGTCACCGCCTGTGTGGCCCAGCTCGAGCAGGCCTTCCTCTCGCAGCACGTCGGCGATCTCGACACCGCCCCCGCGCGAGAGTTCCTAGGTGAGGTCGTCGATGGCCTCCTCGACTTTCTCCAGGTTACGCCGGAGCTGGTGGCGGCGGACGAACACCCGGACTACCCGAGCAGCTGGATGGCGCGTGAAATCGCCGATCGGTGTGGGGCGAAGTTGGTGGCGGTGCAGCACCATCTGGCCCACGTCGCAGCGGTGCTGGCGGAGCACGGCCGCTTCCCCGAGCCCGGCGAAGGGCGCCTCGGCATAGCCCTGGACGGCACCGGGTGGGGCCCGGACGGGACCGCGTGGGGCGGCGAGTGGCTGTCGCTGGACGGCGACCTGGGCTGGCGGAGACTCGCGCACCTCGAGCCGCTGCCGCTGGTGGGTGGTGAGGCGGCGGTCCGCGAGCCATGGCGGGTTGCGGTTGCGGCCCTGGTGCGGTCGGGCGAGGCGGGGCTGCTGGCCTCGACGCCGCTGGCGACATCGGTCGAGCGG
>Ga0209013_10004893_pt1 | contig 11662 bp, 10 predicted proteins | sample Cruoilmetagenom2_FD_187291 | JGI IMG/M metagenome (GOLD analysis project Ga0209013, IMG submission 187291) | Oil polluted marine microbial communities from Coal Oil Point, Santa Barbara, California, USA - Sample 2 (SPAdes) (version 2) | ecosystem: Environmental > Aquatic > Marine > Oil seeps ...
GTTTGTAAAGATGGAGTATACAACTTCCCATTAGTGGACCAAAAAATGTTCGATGTTATTCCCTCTGCTACAAATCCATCTACCGTTAGGAAAAAACCTTCACAAGAAGCTAGCGACTCTAACTCGAATCTAGCTTGTACGTTATTCGCATAGTGGTGGGATTTATGACGCATACCACTTTCAGGAGTATTTCTAACTGTCTCTAGCCAGATAGCAGATTTCTCTGTGCCCCTAGGTGCAATTTGCAATGCTTTACGATATAAAATTACTGTCGGCTTCTTATAATACGAAGGTTGCAAACCAATGTCGTGGGGACCAGCCGAAATATTCAACCGAAAATAGCCATCCTCCCCATGATTCGCTTCTGTAAGTGCTGCTACCGCTGCAATTAGCTCCTGTTCTTCACAGGGCAACTCTATTCGGAAGTCGGAAAGTGCCCGGCATAAACGATTCCAGTGCGCATCCCATAAAAAAACTTTTCCATTGTATGTACGAAACGTTTCAAAAAAGCCAAGTCCATATAAAAAGCCGTGATCATATGCAGATACCATTAGTTCGTCTGCGCGGTAAAGTCTTCCATCTTTCCATGCATCCATTTAATGACTCTCCTTAGCGGTAAAGTTATACGTTTCAACAAAGTTACGGATGATTTTTTTACCTTCTTCGGTCATGATTGACTCCGGATGGTATTGAACTCCCTCTACAGCATACTTTTTATGACGAAGTCCCATTATTTCCCCTTCTTCTGTCCAAGCGGTAATCTCCAAACAGTCCGGTAATGATTCTCTTTCCACAAGTAAGGAATGGTACCTTGTCGCCTGAAAAGGATTTGGCATATCGCTATTCACACCAGTTTCGTCATGGAAAACTGGAGAAACTTTCCCATGCATCAATCGTTCGGCACGTATAACCTTTCCTCCAAATGCTTGTCCAATAGCCTGGTGACCTAAACAAACACCCAGAATAGGAATCTTCCCTGCAAAATACGTAATTACCTCCAAACTAATACCAGCTTCATTTGGTGTACATGGTCCAGGCGACACAACAATGACTTGAGGGTCTAGTTCTAGAATATTCTCTATAGTTATTTCGTCATTACGAACCACCTTTACTTCAATTTCTAACTCTCCTATATATTGAACGAGATTATAAGTAAAAGAATCATAGTTATCAATCATTAAGATCATTTGTACCCTCCTTCTGCCATAGCCTTCGCCTGCCACACTGCTTTTGCTTTGTTTAATGATTCCGCATATTCCGCGCTCGGTACCGAGTCAATGACAATGCCAGCACCAGCTTGTATATGAGCCATCCCGTCTTGAATAAATGCAGTGCGTATTACAATATTAAATTCTAAATCTCCGGAAAATCCTAACCACCCAATTGACCCAGTATATAGCCCTCTACGCACTGGCTCTAGCTCTTCGATTATTTCCATCGTCCGAATTTTAGGTGCACCGGTTATCGTACCTCCAGGGAACATTGCACGAATGATCTCTTTATTGGATGTACCAGATTGAAGTGTCCCTTTTACATTAGAGACAATATGCATCACATGAGAGTATTTTTCTATAACCATAAACTCATCCACTTCCACTGTTCCATAGGACGAAACACGGCCAAGGTCATTTCGCTCCAAATCGACAAGCATGACATGCTCCGCACGCTCTTTTTCATTTTCAATCAATTCATTTGCTAACAAGATATCTTCCGAGTCACTTTTCCCCCGTGGTCTTGTTCCAGCAATTGGTCTAGTAGATAACTCAGTCCCCTTTTTCTTTACTAATAATTCGGGGGATCCTGAGACAATTGAGAACTCTGGTGCTTGTAAATAAGCCATATAAGGAGAAGGGTTGAATGCACGCAATGCTTCATACATTTCTATTGGACTTACTTTCAATTGTTTCGATTGTCTGACAGATAAGTTAACCTGGAAAACGTCGCCTTGCGCTATGTATTGTTGAACTTTCGATACGGCAGATTCAAACTCACTTGAGCTTACCGACACCTTTAACTCAGCTAGGTCTTCCGCTACTTCCATTGCAGAACCAGGATGAAACTTCCTTAAATCCATTCCCTTTTCAGCTGCTTCCATATACTCTTGCTTTAGTTCCATTAAATCTACATCACAAGTAGAGAGCTTCATTAACGTGACCACTTCTGTTTTTATATCTAATACTGCCCAACAATCGTATAGATGGAAATAGATATCTGGAATATGTAAATCATTCTCAGCCAAATCCGGTAAAACTTCTATCTTCCTTGCATAATCATAACTAATAAAACCAATAGCCCCACCTTGGTAGTCGGGTAGATTTTGCTGAAAAGGCAACTTATATTCAGAAACTAGTTTTTCTAACTCCTCTAGTGCCTCTCCTTCACGAACTTCTCTTTCTCCACTTCTCCAATGAATCTGCAAGCCATTTTCTACTGACTTTGCTATAGCTACAGGATTCCAAGCTGCAACAGATAAGTGACCACCCCTGCCACTCTCTAAAAACACGTTATATGGTTGCTCTTTTGTTAACATTTTATAAGCATAGAAAAAAGTTTCCTTTGTCATATGAAAGGTATGTGTCTCTAGTTTGATATTCACTTTCTCAAATCCCCCTATAAACGATTTGATTTCATCTTAACTTGAAACTACTCCTTTTCGCCACTAAGAAAATAATTGAAACTATTTATAAAATAGAAATACAGAAAAAAAGAGGAAGCATTAACTGCTCCCTCTCTTCATATTTTCTATCTATTTGTTATTAATCTTCGAATTTGTATAAAGGTGTGCTTAAGTAACGCTCTCCATTATCCGGAACAATCGCTAATACCTTTTTCCCTTTTCCAAGTTCTTTAGCAAGTTGAAGGGCCGCATAAATTGCTGCACCTGCAGAAACTCCACCAAGAATACCTTCTAGTTTTGCTACTTCACGAGAAGTGGCATATGCATCGTCATTCGTTACTTGAATGATTGAGTCATAAAGCTTTGTATCCAGAACTTCTGGTATAAATCCTGCACCAATACCTTGAATTTTATGAGGGCCTGGTTTACCACCAGATAATATATTTGAATCAGTTGGCTCTACTGCAGCAATATGGATACCTGGGAAGTTTTCTTTTAACACTCCACCTGCTCCTGTAATTGTTCCACCAGTACCAATACCTGATACAAATCCATCTAATTGATCGAATGCCTCTACGATTTCAGGACCAGTTGTTAAGCGATGGATTTCTGGATTTGCTCCATTATTGAATTGTTGGGGCATAAACCAACCATTTTCTTTTGCAAGCTCTTCCGCTTTTGCAATAGCACCCTTCATACCGTCAGCACCAGGAGTTAATACAAGGTCCGCTCCGTAAGCGCGAAGTAGGTTTCTACGCTCTAAGCTCATAGTATCAGGCATAACTAATACAGCGTTATAGCCTTTTGCTGCCGCTATCATAGCAAGACCAATCCCTGTGTTACCACTTGTAGGCTCTATAATTGTGCCATTTTCTTTTAACTTACCTTCTTTTTCAGCAGCTTGAATCATGGCCATTGCGATACGATCCTTTACGCTACTCCCTGGATTAAAGTATTCAAGTTTTACATATACCTCAGCATCTTCAGGGTTTCCTACACGGTTTAATTTTACGATTGGTGTATTTCCGATCAAATCCAATACAGATTGCGCTAACTTCGTCATTTCTCCACTCCCAATCCCTACTTGTCTAATAGGTTTTATTTCTTAATCATACCAATGATTCAGTGAAAATGTCAATAAATTTACATTCAATATTTCTGAATATTCCATCATGAAAATTTATCCATATTATCATTTAAGCGATAGAATACTAAAAGTAACTCGTGTATAATTGATTATTTACAATGATTATACTTCGGAGAATTTTGTGCAAACGTCAACTTAAATTTAATGAAAACAAATCTAAGATGATCGGGGTTTTTTTAATGAATAATATACTAGTTAGAAATAATGTGAAAATTTTAGGTGAAGGCGACCGTACTATTATATTCGCACATGGTTTTGGATGCGATCAAAATATGTGGAGATATATTACACCATTTTTTGAAAAAAATTATCAAATAATCTTGTTTGATCATGTAGGGTCAGGAAATTCAGATTTAACTGCGTATGATTTCGAAAAGTACAGCACACTTCATGGCTACGCTCAGGACGTTTTAGACATTCTGGAAACACTCAAATTAAAGAATGTTATATTTATCGGACATTCGGTCAGTTCCATGATTGGCATGCTTGCATCTATTGAACGCCCTGAATACTTCAGTAAAATGATAATGATTGGACCTTCTCCTTGCTATATCAATGAGGGGGACATATATCATGGTGGGTTCGAAAAAAAGGATGTCCTAGAACTACTCACTATGATGGAAATGAATTATTTTAGTTGGGCTAGCTTTATGGCACCTCTCGGTATGAAAAACCCTGAAGTTCCTGCACTAACAGAAGAACTTGAAAAGAGCTTTACTCGATCAAATCCTTTAATAACTAGACAATTTGCTGAGACTACGTTCTTTTCTGACCATCGTGCAGATTTAGATAAAGTAACAACACCTACGTTAATAATGCAATGTTCTGATGACAGTATCGTACCTCTAGTAGTAGGCAATTATTTACACGAGCATATGAAGAATAGTACGCTTTACTTAATGGAAGCTAAGGGGCATTACCCTCACCTTAGCCATCCCAAAGAAACGATTAGTTATATAAATAATTTTCTATTGACTTAAATATTTGAATTGGAAGGATGTACTTTGATGGATAAGAGATTGTATAGTTTGCCGTGTGGTTACATTTCCATGACCCCGCAAGGAATAATTTTAGATGTAAATAGAACATTCCTTGAGATGGGAAACTACACACAAGACAATTTAATCTCCCATCATATTGAATCTATTATGTCCGTTGCCAATAAATTATTGTTCCACTCTTGTTTTTATCCTTTTATCCAACTAAATGGATATGTGGATGAAATATATTTAAACTTAAAAGGAAGTAATGGCACAGATATTCCAGTATTATTTAACGGGAAATATTATGAGGAAACTGATGTTGTAGATTGTATTTTTGTACATATGGGTAGACGAATAGATTATGAACAAGAAATACGTAAAGCTAAAATACTGGTAGAGGAAGCCTATCGTGAGAAAAATGTCGCTTTAGTAAAAATGGAAGAACTACATCTTGAGCTTGAACATAAGCAAATAGAATTACTAAAACTAAATAATAAGCTCGAGATACTTTCCATTACCGACGGACTTACAGGTTTAAAAAACCGCAGATGCTTCATTGAAAAACTAGATGAATACTTAGTGCAATATAAACAAACCAATTGCCTCTTTTCACTGTTAATATTAGATATTGATCATTTTAAATCGGTCAATGATACACATGGACATCTTATAGGCGATGAGGTTTTAATCCAATTAGCTAAGCTATTGGCGGATTTTTTCCCAAAAGACTATACGATCGCTCGATATGGTGGTGAGGAATTCGTTGTAATTTTGCCTTTGAGAAATGAGGAAGAGTCTTTAAAAGAAGCAGAGCTATTAAGAAGTACCATTCAATTTGCTAAATGGGAGATCATGAAAATTACCGTGAGTATTGGTGTAGCGACTAGTAATCCTATGGATACAACCTCTTCTATTATGGCACATGCAGATAAAGCACTCTATTCTTCAAAGGAAAGCGGAAGGAATAAAGTGACACATGCTACTTTTCAGATCATCTAAATTAGAAAAGACCATCTTTATTATAAAAGATGGTCTCTAAACATATGAATTACTCACTATAAACCCAATCTGCATCAAACTCTTTCCAAAAAGCTTCTTGTGTAACTGATTGTGGAATTTGATCAAGCGCCAGTTCTCTGCGAATATGACCTTTTACATCAGGATAGGAAAAGGATTTACCTTCGAATATACTCTTCACCATTGCTACAGCGAATCTTCCATCCGCTAATGTAATTGGTTTACTCCATTTACCTTTTTTCGTCTTCTGAATTGCATCAATTAAAACTTTATCCACCGATTCATTTCCTTCGGATATATAACCGATATCTCCACCTAGACTTGCCGAACTTGGATCAGCAGATCGTTCTCTAGCAAGTCCTTCAAAAGACGAACCATTTTCTAACTCTTTTGCAACTTTTTCGGCTTCAGCCTCTGTGCTTACATAAATGACACTTGTTCGATAAGATGTTGCAGTATTGTATAGATTTTTGTTATTGTCATAAAATGCTTTAATCGCCTCGTCCTCAATGACAATATCCTTGGCTAATACTTTTTCTAGAATTAAGCGAGAACGAATACTCTTTCTAACAAGGTCTTCATCATTGGTTTGTAGGGACACGCCGTCTTGCGTTGAACGTATTAAAGCAAGTTCTAAATCCACTTCGTCATCCGTTACTTTAATCTTATATTTTTTAGCCGCAGCTTCCATAACTTCTGCATTCACAATATCTAACAAAACTTCTTTACCGTAGATAGACTCCATAGAAGCCATCCATTGTTCTTTCGTAATAACTTTTCCCGCTACGGACGCAACTTCTTCCGAATCATTAGATTTAGTCGTATCGTTTGGTATTAACCATGCGATGAACCACAGTAAATTACCTAGCAACAGGATACTCAGAACAACTAATACCGGTTTAGTTTTTAAGCGCTTTTTAGTAGGGGCATTATTATCATGCGTTAATTTCATCGATAAATGACTCCAATTCATCTACTGAATAATTGTATTTCTCCATACAGAAATGACAGTGTGCTTCGGCCCCTCCGTCTTCTTCGATCATTTCACGAATTTCCTTTTCACCTAGTGTGAAAATGGCCTTCCCGAATCTTTCTTTAGAGCAATTACAATCAAAAGAAACTGGTGCAGAATCTAAAATCCGAACATTATCTTTACCAAGAATTTCAAATAGTATTTCTTCTGGAGTTAAACCTCTTTCGATTAGTTTAGAAACAGGCTCCATCTTAGATAAATGCTCTTCAATAATTGTAATCGTTTCATCATCTGTTCCAGGTAGTAATTGTATTATAAATCCGCCAGCCGCCAGAATAGTGTTGTCTGGATTTACAAGAACGCCAAGTCCAACAGAAGAAGGAACTTGTTCAGAAACAGCAAAATAATAAGTGAAGTCTTCGCCAAGTTCACCCGATACAATTGGAACTTGTCCTGTAAAAAAGTCTCGCATGCCCAAATCTTTTACAATCGTAAGTGTACCCTCTGTTCCTACAGCACGACGAACATCTAATTTACCATGTTCGTTTAAATCGAAATGGGTTTGAGGATTAGTGACATAACCACGTACTTCACCTTTTGCATTACTATCAATAATCATTGGACCAATTGGACCATTTCCTTCTACTTTTACCGTTATTTTATCCTCACCTTTTAACATAGCACCCATCATTAGTGAAGCCGTCATCGATCTTCCAAGTGCAGCAGATGCGGTTGGCCAAGTCCCGTGACGTCTTTGTGCTTCTCCTACTGTGTCAGTTGTACGAACCGCAAAGGCACGTACACTCCCTTCAAACGCTATAGCTCTTACTAAATAATCACTCATCTATTTATTACCTCTTTCATCAATATTTCGTTGATATATTAAATATAAACCTTTCAACGTTAAGAATGGATCAATAACATCCATTATAGTCGTTTCGTCCCCTATTAAGGAAGCCATACCACCTGTAGCTATTACTTTAGGTGTTTTCTTTGATACTTGCTTCATACGGTTTACGATACCTTCCACTTGCCCTACATAACCGTACACGATTCCTGCTTGCATTGCAGCAACTGTATTTTTCCCAATGACATTTTCAGGCCTTGTCAACTCTATACGCGGAAGCTTACTAGCTCTATTAAATAGGGCATCTGTTGAGATACCTATACCCGGAGCAATGGCCCCACCCATATACTCTCCAGATTCATTGATAAAACAATAGGTCGTAGCAGTTCCAAAATCTACAATGATTAGAGGACTTCCGTATTCATGAATAGCAGCTACCGCATTTACTATTCGATCGGCCCCGACTTCACGCGGATTTTCATATTTAATATTCAATCCCGTTTTGACTCCAGGACCAACCACAATGGGCTTAATGCCAAAATATTTTTTACACATAGCTTCTAAGGAAAACATAATAGGTGGAACAACAGAAGAGATTATGATGCCTTCTATTTGATCAAAAGAAATGGCGGCATGAGTAAATAATGCCTTCACCTGCATTCCATACTCATCTTCCGTTTTTAAACGATCTGTCTCCATACGCCAGTGATGTATCAGCTTATCGTTTTCGTAAACCCCTAACACAATATTAGTATTTCCTGTATCTAAAACAAGTATCATCTAGCTTATCCTCACCTTTTTGTTGCGTTTCCCACACATCATACCATATATATATACGAAGAAAAAAGCTGATTGCCTCGAGTTATAAGGAGGCAATCAGCTTATTCTTATCTATTAATCTCTACGTTCTTCTTGAACTGGGCTTTCTGTTTCTCTTAGTGAACCCTCTTCTTTTGGTAAATCACTAATAGATGGATCCGCAGGTGCACCTACTGCATCCGATACTTCTTCTTTCTTCAGCTCAATAGCAGCTTTTTGATCTATCTCATCATATGAGCGTTCAGGAAGGGTACCATGCTCTTGTAAATGCATTATTTGAGCAGCATCTAGTGTTTCTACCTCTAGTAACGTTTTTGCGATTAATGTTAATAATTCACGTTTTTCCGTTAATATTTGTTTCGTACGAGTATACTGATCTTTAATCATTATTTGCATTTCTTGATCTATTTCATAAGCAATTGCATCCGAATAGTTTTGTTCAGAGTTAAAATCACGACCTAAGAAGACGTTGCCTCCTTGTGCTTGACCGAATTGCATTGGCCCTAGCTTGTCACTCATCCCATATTCTGTAACCATTTTTCTAGCAATACCTGTTGCGCGTTGGAAGTCATTATGTGCTCCGGTAGAAACTTCACCGAAAATAATATCCTCTGCTACACGACCACCAAGCAAACCAGCAATCTTATCTAGTAATTCCGGTTTTGTCATGAAATAACGATCTTCTCTAGGAAGCATAACTGCATATCCACCTGCTTGACCACGAGGAACGATTGTTACTTTATGAACGATATCTGCATCATCTAAAGTTAAACCAACAACCACATGCCCTGCTTCATGGTATGCAACAATATTTCTTTCTTTTTCAGAAATGACTTTTCCAGCTTTTGCCGGACCTGCAATAACACGGTCAGTCGCTTCATCTATATCTCGCATATCGACTTTTTTCTTATCACGTCTAGCTGCTACTAAAGCTGCTTCGTTTAATAAGTTTTCTAAGTCTGCTCCAGAGAATCCTGGTGTACGCTGTGCAATCGCTTTTAAGTCAACTGATTCATCAAGTGGCTTATTACGAGCATGTACTTGAAGTACCGCCTCACGACCTTTAACGTCTGGACGACCTACAGTAATTTGACGGTCAAAACGACCTGGACGAAGAAGTGCTGGGTCTAATACGTCTGGTCTATTTGTTGCAGCAATGATAATAATACCTTCGTTTGCACCGAAACCATCCATTTCAACAAGTAGTTGGTTTAGTGTTTGCTCACGTTCATCGTGACCTCCACCAAGTCCAGCTCCACGTTGACGACCTACTGCATCAATCTCATCTATAAAGATAATACAAGGTGCATTTTTCTTAGCGTTTTCAAACAAATCACGTACTCGGGAAGCCCCTACTCCAACAAACATTTCAACGAAATCCGATCCACTAATAGAGAAGAACGGCACGCCAGATTCACCCGCAACTGCACGAGCAAGTAATGTTTTACCAGTACCCGGAGGACCTACTAATAGAATCCCTTTAGGTATACGAGCTCCAATTTCCACGAATTTGCGTGGATCTTTTAAGAAATCTACTACTTCAACTAGTTCAGCTTTTTCTTCATCTGCACCAGCAACATCATTAAATCTAACTTTTTTCTTATCATTATCGTATAACTTCGCTTTACTCTTACCGAAGTTCATCACACGGTTACCACCGCCTTGTGATTGGCTTAATAAGAAGAAGAATAAAATGATAATAATTAAGAACGGCAATAATCCAGTGAAGAATTGAACCCAACCACTTGTTTTAGGAGTTTCTTTATATTCCACAGGTACTGAATTGGAAGTTGCCAATGTATAAATTTTTGTTTGTAAATCTTCGCTATTATATGGGAGAATCGCTAAATATTTTTCTCCTTTTTTATAGCCTTTCATTTCACCTTCAGCGTAATATACACCCGATTCAGGTTGTAATGTAACACTTGTTACTTCTCCTTTTTCCAGAGAAGTCATAAACTCGTTAAACTTAATATTTTTAGTAGTCGTATTGCTCGTGTTGAATGTAGCAAAAATCCCAACGATTACAAAGAATATTAATAAGTATAATATGGCGTAGCGCAATGCTCGATTCATTCCCAGCCTCCTCACAAGGTAAACAGAAAAACTAATGATTATCTTATCATACGAATTTTTGGACGTACAATGAAAAGCCTTTTAACTAGGCTTAAAACTAAAAACTGTAAACTTCTTTCTTCAATACACCTACATATGGTAAGTTACGATACTTTTCTGCATAATCTAATCCGTATCCAACCACAAATGCATCTGGAACTTCAAAGCCTACAAAGTCTGCTTTTAAGTCTACTTTTCTACCAGTTGGTTTGTCTAACAAAGTAACAATTTTAATCGATTTTGCTTTACGATATTTGAAAAGGTCCACTAAGTAACTTAATGTCATCCCGCTATCGATTATGTCTTCGATTATTAAAATATCTCTTCCTTCCACACTTGTGTTCAAATCTTTTACGATTTTAACCTCTCCAGAAGAAACTGTTGCATTGCCATAACTTGATACATCCATATAATCCATTTCAATGTATGTATCCACACGTTTCATCAAATCAGACATGAAAGGCATTGCACCTTTTAAAATTCCAATTGCAAGTGGGTATTGATCCTTGTACTCTTCAGTTAATAAGGCTCCCAATTCACGTGTTTTTTGATTGATTTGTTCCTCAGATAACAGAACTTCTAAAATATCCTTTTCTAACATCGTTAAATCCTCCTATGGCTTAATATCTCTTCACGTATAATACAAAATTTTGCGTAGTTCTATTCTTTTCAAGTTGCTGCCCGCAACGAAGACCTATTACAGCCATTATATCATTTTTAGCTGATATAAGTATTGGCCAACCCTCTCGTTTTTCACTCGAAATTTTTTCATCAATAAACAATCGTGAAACTTTTTTTGGAGTAGACATCCCTTTTAAATGTATTCGATCTCCTTCTATCCTCGTTCGTATAGAAAGAGGTAATGAATCACTGTCCAATTGGATAAACCACTTTTCATCGGAAGGAATCTGCTCGTTTAAGTTTCTAGTCAAGTATATCGAATAACCAGTGCCAACTTCTACCCAACAGTCTTCATCAATTATTTGACTTTGAATTGGTAGAGACTTTAGGGGAGTGGAGGAAAACTGGATTTGACTGTAATGACGTATGAGGGAAAAATCTTTTGGTAAATGAATCACTGTATTCCCATCCTGCTCATTACAAGCAGTTAAAATAGATTCAATTAAGCGATTATTTAATAGCG
>Ga0209013_10004894_pt1 | contig 11658 bp, 12 predicted proteins | sample Cruoilmetagenom2_FD_187291 | JGI IMG/M metagenome (GOLD analysis project Ga0209013, IMG submission 187291) | Oil polluted marine microbial communities from Coal Oil Point, Santa Barbara, California, USA - Sample 2 (SPAdes) (version 2) | ecosystem: Environmental > Aquatic > Marine > Oil seeps ...
GATAAGTGATGCAAGAATTTCTGCCATATCCTCATAGCCTCTTGCATTTTGTTTTACCCACTTATTCCCTATTCGCCATTTCGATTGATCACCTTTACTGGAGGTGCTGACAATTGCAATAGCTTCTTGTGGAATTTTGATTGTAATCATCAAATCACTTCCATTACATATGATTTTACTCGTTAGTACGTATCGTTTTTCTCTTCAACGTGTTCACTTCAACTTGGCGGTTGTAATTGACTGACCTAAAGCTTCTAGGTTTTTCTAATTATATTCAATATATTTTACCACTTTTATTGTGGAAGCCCTCAATATCTGTAGCTTTAGGATATAGATGAATTCCAATGTCATCATTGATTCATATATTCAATTAACTTCTTAATGCCATCCTTGCTGATCCATGCTTCTCCTATTTTCACTGCTTCTTTTGAAAGCTTCCCCGTTATGGCACATACATACGTTTCACGGTGAGGCTCAACAATGATTTGGGTGTCATTATAGGAAATGTCGATCAAATCCCCAGTTTCCATTTGAAAACGGTCCAGAATCTCTTTTGGCAGGACGATTCTTCCTAGATTCCCAATTCGTTTTGTATGCAATTAATACACCTCACAATCCACTGGTCTGTTTCAGATCATTGATTTGTTTCTTGACCACATTCATTTTCTGAATCGCTTCCGATACTTTCACCAGATCTTTGCTTTCTTTAATGGTCTTTTGCAGCAACACTCGCTGTTCTTCCAGCGCTTTTAATTCCACTGCATTTTTCTCGGCAGTTAATACCGCATCCATCAATCCATCATCTTTGGGAGCATTATCACTGACAAAATCTTTTGCACTATCAATCTCGCCTTTTTGTAGGAATGCCTTCACGATGTGGATTTTTCGTTCTTCGGTCAATTCAACCATGGTTCGGTTATTTATAATAGCATCCGCATCATCTTCCAGCACGCCATTGGCAAAAGCAATGTGCGGATTTTCTACTTTAACCAGTTCCTGCAAGCGATCCAGTTCCTCTGGACGGTTATTGTCAGTCAGATATTCGGTAATGCGACTGATTGCTTGTTCATCTCTTTCAAGCAAGCGATTGTACTGGCCATGTTCCATCCATAATTGATGCAATAAGGTTATTTGTTCTTCACTCAAGGAATCATACTCTTTTTCTTGAAGTGTCGCCATCACATCTATGGTTTCACCTAAAAGCCCCTGCAAGTACACTTTCTCCAAACTTGACTCCTGATTCACTTCTGTTGATGGCTGTATTTCTGACTGTGCATTTTTATTGGCATTTGTCAGAATCAAGTTGAGCATCACAGCAACTACTACAACAGCAACTGTCCCTATCAGAAACCGTTTGTTATTATCTTTTTTGTGAGAAGTCACCTTTTTTTTCGATGCTTGATTCATTACTCGCTGATCACTTGGCGTTCGCTTAGGTTTCTTAATTTTAGGGAACCAGAAAGGAAGATGCTGAAGGAATCGTATAGACTTTTTGTTCGCCATCATCTGGTCCATTTCCTCTTGTTCTTGCTGCTTTCGTTCGATTTTCTCCCGGTTAACGGTCTCAATATATTCTTTCATATGATCGAGTGAATTCAAACGTAGATAAATCATTTCTGCAAATTGGATGACTTCCTCATTTTGTTCGAGGAAATCACTACGTTTTGGACGACCATATACCTGTTCCATGCTCGTCAAGGTAATGATGATGAGTTCTTTTACGGCATTCAAAACAGATGTTTCATTTGAAATGTCGAAAGCCCTGTTCCCGACGACCAGCACTTTGACTGATTGAGTTTCCTGATCTATCACCATATTTTGAGCATTCCACAGAAGTGTTAATTCTTTATTCTTAGCAAGATCAATGAGTGATAGATAGTAAGGTAGTTTTTCTTCTAAGTACATTGTTTTCAGTGTATTAAACGACTTATAACCTGTAACGTCATAGGAAAAGCAGACTTGTCCGGATTGAAAGGTGATGTCATTTGCCGGAATTACATACGGAAATTTTTGGAGTGAATGCATTTTTTCCCTGTACCATGTCTGAATCAAGTCCATTTCCTGCGTATTGAAAGTTGATAACGGCTGCAAATAGGAAACGGCATTTCCACTTACCTCAAAAGTACCGACTTTATTGGCTATCGTTCGGAGTACCATCATTCTTTCATCCTTTCTTATCAGTCGTATTGTTTATTGCAGTGGCGGATACTCTGCTAAAACATCCTCAACTTCTTGTCTGAAAGCTTTTTCCTCTGTTTCAATCTCACTTTCTGGAACATCAGATTTGATGGACAAAAACTCTTCATCCAACTCATCAATATAAAGCGAGTCATTTACAATAAACGGGTTGGAAGTCAAAATTAAATTTCCACTTTTAGATTTTAAAAACCTTATATGAGCCTTCTCCTCCTCATCATTTCCTGTATTAAACTTACTAGTAGCATCCGTAAAGATTAGTTGAGAAATTTTAAATTCCTTTGAAGTGTAAACAGAGTAATTACTTTTCTCGTAATATATTTCAGGAACGGCTATTCCATCGTATGTGCAGTTCCCAAATGGACAAGGTTCAGAAGTTGTACTTTCAAACGATACAATTACATCTTCGTCTTTTAAGGAATTTGGATATTTTTCTAAAAACGGTGTTAGTACAATATCATCAGCCATATCATTTAAGGCATCCTTTGATGCATCATTATTAAGTTCGATTTCTCCTGATTCAACAGACTTTGTAACTTTTTTTTGAAATTCCAACATTTTATCTTCCAGTAAAGCAATCATTTCTGAGGCTTTATTAATATCCTCTTCTCTAAAAACAGTGTCAGGTTTTTCATTTTCTTTTGTTGGGTTTTCTTCTTGTTTACAACCTGTAACTATTAGTAAAAGAACAATCGAGAGAACACTTATAACAAACCCTTTACTCATCCTTAATCATCTCCCTATCTTTTCGCATAACGAGCCACGTATTTCACTGTTGATCCAACTGCTTTTGCCGAACCGGTTGAAGCCCCGAATTGATTAAGCAAAGTGGGAATGGATAACCCTATGATGAAAAACAACATGCCCATCAACAAATTTCCTTGTTCCAGGCTAGTAAGGGTTTTAACCCCCAGTACAAAACACAACAATTGTAGTGTTAATGTCAACACGTTACTTACTACGATTTTGAGCCATAATCCAAAGAAATTATATTGATCGTTAACAATCGTCGGTATCGCCAAGACGCCGGATATATATAGAATCACAAACAGGACAGTTCGGTACATGATAGACAAGAAATAGACGAACAGTATGATGGATACCACCAACATCAAAATAATGCCGTATCCAACTGAATTAACCGCCAATACCTGCATCACATTGTAGTGAGTGACTGGATTTGTTAACATGGTCTCCGTCAATAGATGTGTAAGTTCCAATATCCAATCGAACAATTCGGGATAAATCCCAAGCAGGATGGCACCCGTTATGACAGCAACCAGTTTTTCATAAAGAGTATTCATCCCTTCATCGCCATTTGCTGAATAAAGAATTACTATCTTCACGGTCTGCCATATAATGAAGATGGTTGTCATGGTCCATGCCAACGACTTGAAGTTCAACATATACCCTTCGTAGGTCGAGTTTCCTGTAATCACAGATGAATCTATCTGGAAATTCCCAAAACTATCAATTGCCGCAAAGACAAATCCACTGACGGTTGTAAAGATAAATCCGTTTGTTTGACACATCACTTCATACCACTTACAGTCAAATTGATTTGTTGCATAATCGTATTTATCAAGGAATAAAACGTTCTCCATATATCCTTCAGCACTTTTAACTTCTTCCTCTTTAACTCCATCGGTTTCACGATAACTATTAATCGTATCATCCATAAATTCACCTTCGGCTGCATGTGCAAAATCCCAAAATACAAACGAACAACCAACCATGAGCAAAAGCATTACTATACCCTTTTTCATCCCGTCATCCCTCTCTCCATGAGCGTAAGGAAAAGAATCAGTATCGGAATGAACACGAAGAAACCGAGGCGCAGTACGATGCCTTTTTTAATTTCAATTTCTTCTTGCTCACTCAATGGCTGGCCGTACTGCAGTTCATAATGCCGTCTTGATTTCTCGAGTTCCTTCCTTGCTAGACGCTCAATCAGACGTTCCATGAATTGTTGCACTTGCTGTTGCCTTTTGTGGATGACATCCAACACACCCATTCCTGACACCTTCCTTTCGCTCGTTTATGAGGTGATGTTCGTTACTGCCTGTTCTGCAGAGTTAAGAGGTTCCAGTTCGTGTTGATCGACCTTGTATGTGCCATCTTCTTTAACCCAGTCAATGGTCGACATGAGAAACAGCACCGTTTGGTCCCCCGGTTTCTCAAATTCATCGTCAATTCCAGTCAAGGTCACCTTATAGATGGCATACACACGGAATTGCTCCTTCTGTTCTCGGACCGATATGTTATAGACCTCAATTTCCTTCATTTCACTGATTGCCCCGTCTTGATGGTTTTCTTCAGCGTCAATGATGTCTTCCACTTTTGTTTTGTACCCTTCCGTAAAATATTCCATCGCCTTGCCTTGCATGGAATCTTTCAGGAATGTTTCCGTCTTCGTGAACAGTTCTTTTTCTTCACTGGCCACTGCATCCAGTTGCTCGACCTTATTTATAAGTTGCTGATTCTTTTCCTTCAGCTCCTTATTGGATGACCACAGATTAAAAGCCAATAAAAGACTAGCCACCATTCCGATGAGAAGTAAAATCGTCGAGATTCTTGGTTTCCCATTCATTGCTTTACTCCTCCGTTCCTTGTGAAAGATAGTTCATCGGATTGTCCCGAGTACCAAACATACTGCCGACATGAATTTCGAAATGGAGATGGTCACCTGTCGAGCGTCCAGTCGAGCCACATTGCCCGATGACTTCCATCTGCCGAATTTCCTGCCCTACTTCAACTTCAATCCCACTTAGATGCGCATAGGCACTGTACAAGCCGTTTTCATGTTGAATGACCACGATGTTTCCGTACGTCTTCAATGGACGGTCTGGAAACTCCGCAAAAACCACCCGTCCGTCTTTTGCTGCATAAATCGGTTCCGGGCTGCTGCAGGCCAAATCGACGCCTTGGTGGTTACTCATCTCCCCGGTTATGGGATGGATACGTACCCCGTAATTGGAGTTGATGGTGACATTCGGTACCGGCTGCACAAAATCGCCGGACTGGACGGTGCAATTCATGGTCAAACCACCCAGTGAACTGACGAAAGCCGTGATGTTCGGTACCCAGTGGGAATTCAGGTTGGTTGGATCATTGTTAGCACCGATGGGGGCATAAACCGAACCCAAGTCCGCAATCGTGACCAATCCGTCGATGATGATTCGATTGTGCAAGGTTCTGCCCATTGCTTCCAACCCTTCATCCAGTGTTGAAAATGTCATCAATCCATCAGCTCCCATCAGCCCTCCTGGATTGTTCTTCATCACAACTGCACTCGATGTGCCATTCGAGGTTTCATGCAGTGCAATGGCTGCCATCAGAACGGGGTCTATCCCCTGGGTGGTTGCAATCTCAATCATCAGATCTCCTTTATCCGAAAAGACGCCTGCCGACCTCATTTTGCCATCCCATAACTCTCGATTGATTTCTCCATTAACCGCACAATACGCGCCTCCTGCGAAGCCTGAGCCTGCGTTCAGGTTACTTTCAGGATTATCCAGATTGAATGACTTATCTTTTCCGTTCATCGCCATCACAAAGGGAATGACCAGAATCAGCAGCACCGATCCTAATATGACAAGTCCCAATGGATTGAACAAGAGTTTCAGAAGGAGGAAATGTCCAAATGACTTGGCGGTTTCTTTTGTGCTCATCTCCTCACCCCTTTTTTAAATGGTGATGTCATTAATGCTTTTTTGGTCAAACCACAGCATTTCCGTCACTTCATTCAATTGGACTTCCAATTTAATCTTTTTGGAACCCGTATAGAAAATCCCTTTCCCTGCCTGTTCCTTTTTCTTTCCGTCTTTTAAGATGAGTGTTTCCCTTTCGCCTTTCGAAAAGGTGTTGCCCAGTTCTTCTTCCAGGAACTTCAGTTCTTCCTCGCTCATGGGCAAGTACAGGCGTTGCACCGATTGTGTGATGATCGCCTTGCCATAGTTTCGGTTTTCATCCCTTGCCGACAGGAAATCCTCCACGGATTGGGAAGCCGTCGTGATGCCGCAATTGAACGATCTGAGGACCTTCATCATGAAATAGATGAATTCCATCGCTTTGGGTACTTTCGGGTCCGCAATGACATGGGCCTCATCGATAAAGATTTCACTCGGCTGACGGTCGCCACTCATAATCTCGTAAGTCGTATGCGAGAGAATGTTATAAAACAAAATGCGCTGTATTTTTTCATTGTTGCTCATTTCCTTCAGGTCATAGCAAACAAGTTCATTATCGATATTGACGTTCGTGTATCCGTTAAAGAGTTCAGAATACATGCCCGAGACATACGTTTTAAGTGTTGTGTGGAAATCCCTCATGGTTTCGTATAGATACGGTTCCTCTTCCTTTTCGTGTTCAATCAAGTCGTACAGGTCCTGCAGCGTAGGAAAATCGGTGTTGGCCAGGTCATTCGTGTTGGTCGTATCGACAATCCCCTTTTCTGCGTACATCTTTTGGATATAACCACTAAGGATTTCTTCCTGTAAGTCAGTCATACCGTTGTACATGAGTCGGAACATCACCAGCAGGTTTGATATTTTCGTCAGAAGGATGTTGCCAAACTCCGTTTCCTCTATCTTGATTTTTTCGCTTACTTTAGGTAAATCAAGAGGATTGATCCGATTCCCACCTTTAAGCTGGAACTTCACCCATGCCCCACCCAGGTCAGCGTAATTGCGACCGAATTCACCTTTTGGATCGATGGTGATGATTTTGCGTCCAAGCATGTGCTTGTTTGTCATGTTGGCAAAGAGATACGTCGATTTCCCGATACCGGAAATGCCGATGACAAATTCATGCCGGTTCAATAACGTTGTATCATCGACGATTACGACGTTGCCAGTCGTCATGTTGCGACCTTTAATGAGTCCGGTTTGGGAGAACATTTCGTTTTCATGGAACGGAAAGAAGTAGGATAGGGCTTCTGAGTTACTCATCTTGTACGTCAACTCATCCACCTTGTTATCATTCAGGGGCAAAAAGGAACGGAAGGCATCGATGGCACGGTCGGTCGGATTATGGACAATCCCGATTTTGGAGAACTTGCTTTTCACGGTTGTGGTCAGTTGGTCCAGTTCACCAACCGAACTTGCCACTAAATGAATGAGTGTATGAAACAGGAAGATTTTATCGTTGCGGTACGCCAGGTTTTTCAGCATCTCCGAAGCACTGTCAATCTGTCCCTGAGCATCAATCATCGTGTTTTCATCCGCAAACCGGGTATTCATCTTCATCCGGTTCTGCTTGATGCTTTTAACAAGCTGAGACCGGACTTCCCCAGTCTGATATTCCTGTACATAGTTGATGATGGAGACGTTCTCGGGTATTTCGGTGACTTGCTGGATCTTGTTCTGGTCCTGCACGGGATCGTAATCGACAATCAACAGCGTTCGCGTATAATTGGCACCCACTCTCACATACGAGTCGTATTCGGTGATATTATCCGGAGCCAAGACTGTCAAAAGTGACTGGTTCATCCCCCGCACCGTCTCTTCATACGTCGTTTCTTCCTGCTGTTTCCTTGGTAACCACTGTTTTAACCAATTCATCCTGACACCTCCTATTCGAACCGTTCGTTCATCTGATTCTTGTAATAGTTCAGCAGTTCTTTTGCCGTATTCTTCCCGATGATGACGTCCGCACTCGCATTCGTTTTGCTGATGATGTTCTCGCCCTGTGCCTGAGCACTCTCGAAGTCGATGCAGGCATAGTAGAACTTCAGCAATTCATCATTATTGAGGATTTTTACATCCATTTTTTCATAGCCACTGAGCATCTGTTCCAGTTTTGCCTTGGTAATGTTGGCCGTAGTATCGATTTTCATGTAATCCTTGTCAGAACTGGTCATGGGCGTTGATATGACGACATAGCGTTTTCTCGTCACCATGTTCTTCGATTTCTGAATGCGCTCAATCTGATTGAAATAGCCCTGTTTCAGGACGCGCTTCGCATAAGAGGAATCCGTGTCCAGTTGTTCATTGAACCACATGAGGTAATTGGTCAGGTTGATGGGCTGCGCCACTTGCATCAACTGGATTTGTTTCTCCCCCGTATCGTTGAGGAATGCTTGGTAAGCTTCGAGTACACGTTCTTTCGACAGTTCATTCATGAGTGATAGATTGACCGAGGAAACTTCAAGCACCTTGATCAACTGTCGATTGGAGGATTCGATGCAACCATTGGCAATGTTGGATAGGCCAAGTTCGGTACGTGTATCGCCTTGTTTTCGGCTCATCGGCAACTCCCCTTTCGCATAGTAGAACTCTTTTGTCCGGTGCCTCGCCTTGAGTTTCCATAGGACCTTGTATTGCAACAGCGATAAGTTCTTTCTAACAGGATGCTTGTTCAACTGAAAAACGGCGACCAGAAATGTAGGGACAAACGCTATCAATATCATCTTTTGATCCAGTAAACCCAACTGGTAAAACAAATAGGAAACCGCAATCCCCAATATGATAAATGGTGATAGGATAAAGACATCTTGAAATGAGATATTGCCATATAAGTATTTCTTCGTATCGATATTCAAGGGGAGCTCCACTTTTCCAGAAGAACGCAATCGTTCCTGTCGATCAAAGTAATCTTCCGAACGCATCATGATCACATCTTTCTGCTTACAGATTCGTTTGAACGTATTCAATCACCGGTTTGGCCAGTAGAAAAAGAACAACCCCAACCACACATAACTTGATGCCATTCTTGAACTTGGGAGAGGACTGTTCATCTCCTGCCCATACCCCGATAGCACAGATGAGGAGACCAATCGCAAAGATGGTGATGAAAGTCCCTTGCATATCGCTGAACAACGTATCCAAAAATCCCTGAATTCTCTCAAACATTTCCTGCACCTCCTAAATCTTGTATTTCCATAACTCTACCAACTTGCCAAAAAATAGGCAAGTAATATACCCATTATTTTCCTAGGCATTATCTACCCTTTTTCCGATAGTCCATAAGTACTTGAATGCATGGAATTCGAGATGATTCATATTGAGATTGTTTGAATAGTTCATTTTCATTTTTTATCTTATAAGGCAAAAAAAGCTGAGAGGATTAGCCTCTCAGCTTTTGAAGGAGTTGTTCTTTTTTGAGTTGCATTTCTTCGGATAACTCATCCATTTCAGATGTTGCAGCTATCTCTTGCGATGCTTTGCGACGTTCTTTCTGTTGGTGAAGCCAGTCAGGAACAGTTTCTTCTTTCAGCTTAACCCCAGACGTTTGCTGTTGTTCACGTAACCATTTCTGTTTATCTTCCACAGCCTTTGTTAACCTTGCCGATATATTCTTGATGGTTCCAGGTGTCTTTTCAAGAGAATACTGCAAAGCACTCGCATATTGATAATCCGTCAGGATTCCCGCATGTGCTTTATAATGACGCTCGATATCCATTACCTGTATTCTGTCATCCATCAATCGATCCTGGTTTTGCATCAGGACATCTTTTAACGAAGTGGGAATCTCCAACTTTCCAATTTCCTGATGGATGGATACTTCAGTATCGTTTAAGTCAGTATCACTAAAGTCAGTATCATTAGTGTTAAAATATTTAACTTCTTGAAGTAAAGAATTTTGACTTCTTGAAGTTAAAATATTTAACTTCTGTTGGGGCTCTAAGGATTCAACTCTTTCCTCCTCATTATTCAATGCTCTGACATCATCCATATCCGCGACCGGTTTCAACAAAAACAGTCGATTGGATTTTGATAATCCCATTCTTTTCTCCGATAGTAGCGCGCATTTCTGGAGTTCCTTCTTGATTTTGATGACCGTGGGTTTGCTGCAATTCAATATCTCTCCCAATTGCTCATTGCCATACAGAAAAAAGATGCTGCCTTCTTCATCGAACCATTCATTCCTGATCGATAATTCAAGCCGATCCTGTAAGAGTGCATAGGCAATCTTTGCATCATTGCTCATTTTTTTATAGTTCGAATTCGTAAAGAACACTTTAGGCAGTCGGTAAAATCGTTCTGCCACCTGTTCCGTAATCTTAAAAGTATTCGTCATGTGATGGACTCCTCCTTTTCTCAAAATCTACGAGAAATTCCAGAGAAGTCTTTTCCACACATTCAGTCTAGGCATTTGAGTAATAAGAAGTCCATGTTCACAACCCTTATTTCCCATGCTATACTGAAGATAATTGAAAAGTAATTCTCTAAAATTTCTCTACACTAGTACTTTGTTCTTGCTGGTCGCCAAACTGACAAAGAACAAAGTAAGTAGAGTTTTTTTATCATATAGGATAAAATTTAGTCAAAGTATACCATGGTTTGCCTGCAAAGAATACCGTTGCTTGAAAGGACTTTCCAACTATGTCATCAAATATGGAATTAGATATCTATCAAAAAGTCGGAAAAGCCCTGAAAAGTATCCGACTGGAAAAGAAGCTGACCCTACAGCAAATTGAAAAAAATAGCGATTTATATGCCACCCGAATTTCCAAGGCTGAAAATGGCAAAGCAAACCTTTCCCTGGGCTGGATCATACATTACTGCAACGTCCTTGATGTAAACCCCTCTGAAGTCTTCACACGAGCTTTTGCCGAGGATTTCAAGTCTCAGCAATTAGATAATCTCCTTGAGAAATTCGAAACATATACATCCTCGAATAAACCAAATGACTAAGCATCCAATCATTTTTTGATGGATGCTTTTTTGATGCGTAAAAACATGATGGATGGATCCAAAGAAAAGGAAAACAGGAGAAACCGGATCACGTATACAGATATGTAATGGCAGACTGGACAATTAGGACGTATTCATCGTAAATAGATCATGGACCCTCGGTTTTACAGCGTTTTGAAGCATTTCAAGCATCTCTCCCAAGGAGGATACAGCTTGAGAATTATCAGGTACCTCCATCATCAGTTGAAGGCCTGCAACATAGTTAGCCTGGTGGGCTTGATTGAAAGCGAGTGCACACTGAAGAAGCACAGCAACAGAGGTCAGTCCCGTTTGTGCTTTGCATCCTTTGCCTTCCGTTTTCATCATGATTTTGGATGATTGCTTCACTACCTCGTTAAACGTGCTCCGGGAAATTCCGATTTCTTCACAGATTTGTTTTTGTGTCGCCCACTTGATTGGGCTTGAAATGCTGGTTTGTTGGTTTACATAGACAAGGATATCGGATTCCCATTCCTCATAATGGCTTCGTTTCCGATCTTTTCTGGCTTTTTTAAACTTGTGCCAACCATTCGGGTTGGATTGAACAGGAATCTCTTTGCCACTCCCCCACTCTTCGAGCAGTTGTTGGATATAGGATGAATGAGCTCCTTTAAAACGGCCATTATAGGCACTCTTCAAGATTTTTTTAACCTCTGAATGCTTCAACGGTGCGTGAAGTGATGTGTTCAGTTCATCCAGCAAGTTATACGTCTCATTTTCTTCTTTCCCGGCACCGTAACAAGCAAGCGCCAAAGTGAATAATAGATTGTCCCGTCCGATTTGTCCT
>Ga0209013_10004895_pt1 | contig 11658 bp, 8 predicted proteins | sample Cruoilmetagenom2_FD_187291 | JGI IMG/M metagenome (GOLD analysis project Ga0209013, IMG submission 187291) | Oil polluted marine microbial communities from Coal Oil Point, Santa Barbara, California, USA - Sample 2 (SPAdes) (version 2) | ecosystem: Environmental > Aquatic > Marine > Oil seeps ...
TTTACTTGGAGCAGTAGCTTTTGATGTACTAAATAGAAATAAGTAAGTGAAATAAATGAATAATAAAGCGTTACAGAAAAATCTGTAACGTTTTTCTTACAGAATAAAGTATATAAAAATGTCCCGTGAACTGAAGAGCACCCCAAAAGGTAGTCAAAATCTAACTTTTGGGGTGTTTTATTACTTTCTTTTAAAAAAACTGTAGACACTCATATTATTACGAGATCTTCTGCATTTTATCCAAATATAAAGTTAATTGAATTACATTGATTTAGCGCTATTTCGCCAAAAAGTAATTGACAATTTAGAATTTTTTGTCTATATTTAATTATGTAAGGGCTTACAATTTCATGGTAAAACTAAAACGTTTTTGAAGAATTCTCAGAATGACTTCTACTCAAAAACGTATTTATTTTAAAAAGTACTAAAACGTTTTCGTAACAGGACTTTTTAGAGAGGGGATTCTAAATCACATGATGAATTATTCAGTGGGTCAAGGAGATCTTGAAAATTGGCTTATTTCAGAAATGGTTTTTGAACCTGATGTACTTGGTAAAAGTGAAGCAATTATGTATCTTGGAAATGGTTATATGGGATTGCGCTCTGCTACTGAAGAACCATATATGAAAGAAGTAAGAAATTTATTCGTTAGTGGTACTTTTAATAAAGCAGAAGAAAATGAAGTGACAGAATTATCAAACTTAGCGGATGTGACGAGGTTAGATATTCGGGTAGACGGTGAACGATTTAGTCTTGAATTTGGAAAAACAAAGGATTACATAAAACAATTAAATTTAAAAACAGCAGAGTTGAGAAGATACTTTAACTGGACATCTCCCAAAGGAAAAGTGTTGCAGTTTGAATTTAAACGATTTGTTTCTCTGGATAATTTACATCTAATTGGCATGAAAATGCTTGTTAAAAGCTTAACAGACCCTGTTCATATTTCTTTTGATACTGGAATTGATGCACAAATGAGTAATTCAGGCTCGCAGCATTTTCTAGAAGGTGAACGGAGAATATTTGATAAAAAGGATATTCAGCTAGTCCAAATAACCAATGAGTCTAAAATAGATGTGGTGATCAATTCGACTCACAAAATTAGTGTTAATGATGAAGAAAGAATGGATAATCCAGAAATGAACATGGCTCGTAGAAAAGTATGGCTTACGTATGATATTAATCTTCAGCCAAACGATAAGTTGGAAGTGGAAAAGCTAACAACCGTGTATACGAGTCGTGATAAGGACTTAGACAATGTCGGATATAACATCCAACAGCTTAGGGAAAAATCATTAAAAGATTCACGAAACAGTTCAATAAAAGGGTATGATTCACTCTTTCAATCACATAAAGAAGCATGGAATAATAGCATATGGAATGCATACAAATTAGAGATTAATAGTGATAATCCGTATGATCAACTTGCCTTGCGATTCTCCCTATATCATTTAACGATTATGGCACCTGCACATGATGAACGAATGGGAATTGCAGCAAAAGCATTGAGTGGAGAAGGCTATAAAGGCCATTCGTTTTGGGACACAGAAATATTCATGCTGCCATTTTTCATTTTTTCCAATCCAGCTGTTGCAAAATCACTTTTAACTTATCGCTACTACGGCCTAGAAGGCGCTAGAAAAAAGGCAAGGGAAAATGGATATAGTGGTGCGATGTTTCCTTGGGAGGCGGCATGGCCATCTGACGGAGAAGTAACTCCAACACTAGGAGACATTGACATTGTTACTGGAGAGCAAACGAAAATTTGGTCGGGAGTGATTGAACAACATATTTCCGCTGATATCGCCTTTGCAGTTTACCAATACTTTAATGTCACTGCTGATCATGAATTTATGGATCACTATGGTTATGAAATAATTTTTGAAACGGCAAGTTTTTGGGCAAGTCGACTTGAGTGGAATGAAGATAAGCAAGAATACCATATTAATAATATTATAGGTCCTGATGAGTATAAAGAGCATGTTAACAACAATGCTTTTACGAATTATATGGCTTTTTTCAATATGAAACTTGCAATACGATATTACGAAACATTAATGAAAGAAAACTCTAGTTTACTAGAAAAATGGACAATGAAGTTAGATTTAAAGGCAGCTTATCCAATTTGGCAATCAAAAGCAGAAAAAATATATTTGCCACAGCCAGGTGAAGAAGATTTAGTCATTCCTCAAGATGATACGTATTTAACATTAAAAGAACTCGATTTAACCAAATATAAAAATCAAGAAAAACTTAGAACCATCTATCGTGATTATAATGCAGAACAAATTAATACTCTTCAAGTTACGAAACAAGCAGATACATTACTTTTGTTTTACCTGTTAAAACAAACTTTTTTACATGAAGAAATTCGTCTATCAGATCCTATAAAAGAAGCTAACTTCTATTATTATGAATCCAAAACATTACATGATTCTTCGTTAAGTTTAGCTACACACTCCATTCTAGCGAATGATATTGGTGACACAGATTTAGCTTATTCTCTATTTAGGAAATCTACAGAAGTCGATTTAGGACCCCGAATGAACACATCAGATGGTGGTATACACGCAGCGTCTATCGGTGGAATATGGAAAGCTGCGATTTTTGGCTTTGCTGGAATTAGGCTCGTAGATGGGAAGCTTAGGATAAATCCGAAATTGCCAAATCAGTGGCATCATATGAAGTTGACGATTCATTGGCAAGGTCAACCTATAACATTATTCATTACTGCTAAAACTTTATCTGTAAAAGTAGAAAATAGGAAAAAAATAGAATTTGAGGTTTTTGATCAAGTCTATACTTGTGATGAAGAAATAAAAATTGCTTTTGAAAACCAAAAATAGGTAGTTATAAAATGAGTTTTCATTTTATTCACTATAGAAATTCAAATCGCAGGGGGAGGAATTTAAATGAAGTTCCAAAAAAGAACATGGAGTAGTCTATTTATAATCACTTTGCTATTACTTTTAGCTGCTTGTAGTGGCAGTGATGAAGGATCAACAGAGAAAGGAAATAATGGGGATAGTGATGAGGCTACAACTCAAAAAATTACTATCTTCCAAAGTAAAGTAGAAATTTCGGATCAATTAGAAGCGCTTGCTAAAGAATATACTACTGAAACTGGCGTTGAAGTGGAAGTATGGGGAACAACAGGCGATGATTACTTTGAACAGTTGCAAATTCGTTTGAATAGTGATCAAGGTCCATCCATATTCAGTCTTCAAAATGTAACAGAAGCTGAAAAAATGAAATCTTATGTAGCAGATTTATCTTCGGAAGAATATGCAAAAAACATTGCTCCTGGAATGGAATTAAAAGTAGATGACAAAATAGTAGGAGTACCATATGGAGTAGAAGGGTTTGGATTAGTTTATAACAAAGATTTAGTGAAACCAGAAGACGTTGCTGACTATGAATCTTTTGTGAGCACATTAGAAAAGTTTAAAGCAGAAGAAATTACGGGACTTGGCCTTTCAAAAGAAGCTTATTTCTTAATTGGGCATATTAGTAACTATCCATTTTCTTTGCAAAGTGATCACTACGAATTCATCGATAAGCTAACAAATGGTGATGTAACAATGGCAGAAACGAAAGAATTTCAAGAGTTCGGTAAATTTATGGAAGCTATCAAAGCAAACACACCAAGTCCGTTAGATGTGACTTACGATAAAGAAGTTGGTGACTTTGCAGCTGGAAAATCAGCAATGATTCATCAAGGAAACTGGGCTTTTGGTATGCTTTCAGAATTTGATATAGATTTTGAGGTAGGAATGCTACCATTCCCATTAATGGGTACTGATAAATTAGCAGTTGGAGTTGGAAATAACTGGGCAGTAAATGGAGAAAATGATGAAGCAGAAACGCAAGCAGCAAAAGATTTCTTAAATTGGATGTTTACAAGTGAAACTGGGCACAAATACATTGTAGAAGAATTTGGATTTGTTCCTGCGCTTACAAACATTGATGCAGGGGATTTAGATCCGTTATCCAAAGACGTTTTAGAGGCCTCTAATAGTGGTCAAACAATTCCTTGGGCACAAAATTATTATCCTGCTAATATAGTTCCAAATGATTTTGCTCCAAAAGCTGAAGAGTTCTTTTTATCTAAAGATATGACTGGTAAAGAATTTATAGAAAGTTTGGATGAAGCTTGGCAAAACGCTGTAAAATAGTTTAGTTAGATAGGAAGATAGATAAATAAAGTCTGGGCACTCCTTTATCGGGGTGTCCAGTAATTACACCTATTCAATCCAATTATAAACTATTAGAAAGGAGTGTTTTACATGCAAAGTAAAAATAATAAAGGGTGGTATTTATTATTTACTGCTCCGCTATTATTAATTTTTATAACCGTGGTAGTCATTCCATTTATCATTGGCATTTATTATTCCTTTTTCAAATGGGATGGTATTGCAGCTAATCCAAAAGTATTTGTAGGCTTTGATAATTTTATCAAGTTATTTGGTGATACACGTTTTCTTGAATCTACCTGGAAGACGACTTTATTCACCATTTTAGCAGTTATCTCCGTGAATATAGTTGGACTTGTTTTTGCTCTTTTGGTGACATCAAAACTTAGAACATCAAATGCTGCGCGTACGATGGTTTTTATGCCTTACTTGATTGGTGGGTTAATATTAGGATATATTTGGCAGTTTGTTTTCTTAGATGTTTTTACATTAATCGGAGAAGTAACTGGTCTTGAAAATGTCTTTTTTAATTGGCTTATCGATATGGATTTTGCCTTATATGCATTGGTTTTCGTTTTTACTTGGCAAATGGCAGGATATATTATGATTATCTATATCGCAGGAATACAAAGTATACCTAATGATGTAATGGAGGCATCCATGATTGATGGTGCGAGTTGGTGGCAAAGGTTAAAAAATATTACATTCCCTCTGTTAATGCCTGCTTTTACGATTAGCTTATTTTTAACACTTTCATCAGCATTTAAAATCTACGATGTTAACCTTTCATTAACCGGTGGTGGACCTGCAAATTCAACTGAAATGTTTGCGATGAATATTTATAACGAAATCTTTGGCTATGGTAATTATGGATATGGTCAAGCAAAGGCAATTATTTTCTTCTTCATAGTAGCTGGGATAACATTAACGCAAGTTTATATTACGAAAAAGCGGGAGGTAGAAATGTAGTGAAAAAGGTAAATAAATTCATCAAAGAGCTTTTACTTCTCATTGCAGCGCTATTTTTTCTATCTCCCATCTATATAATTATTGTCAATTCATTTAAAAATCGGCAGGAACTATATGAAAATGTTTTAGCACTTCCTGAAGAATTTAGTTTCCAATATTATATAGAAGCAATGGAAAAAATGAATTTTTTGAATGCACTCGGTAATTCATTATATATAACGATAGTTTCTGTTTTAATTATTGTTATATTGTCTTCCATGACTGCTTGGATGCTGGCACGAACAGATAATAAGTTAAGCAAAATCATTTTCATGGTTTTCATTGCAACTATGCTTATACCTTTTCAAACCTTAATGATGCCTTTAATGCAATTCATGAGTACTATAACTAATACATTACATATTCCAATGATCAATACTCGTGAAGGTTTAATATTTATGCATATTGGTTTTAGTTCCAGTATTTCTGTCTTCTTATATCATGGATTTGTTAAGTCTATACCGATTACCTTAGAAGAAGCAGCTACAATTGATGGTGCATCAAAATTTGGGGTTTTCTGGAGAATTATTTTTCCGATTCTAAAACCTATCACTGTTACAGTAATGATCTTAAATGTTATTAATATATGGAATGATTATTTACTACCTTCTTTAACACTTACTGACAAGGGACTTCGAACCATTCCACTTTCTACTTTTTATTTCTTTGGTGAATTTACAATTCAGTGGAACTTAGCAATGGCTGGCTTAATGTTAACAATCATTCCTGTTGTTATTTTCTATATTCTTGCACAAAAACATATTATAAAAGGAATTGGGGAAGGGGCCGTAAAATAGAGTCTATTTCTGCAGGAGGTAAGTAAATGCCAGAGTTTTCAGGTTTGACAGGAGTATTGTACAGAATTTCAGAATGGATTATGCGATTTTCTGTTGTTAATATTTTATGGTTGATGATCAATCTGCCAATTGCGATTATTTTATTAAGTTTGTACGTTCATCATTTCAGTATGGTGTTTGTACTTTACTATGTGCCTTTAATAGTTCTAATACCTATATTATTTGTTCCAAGTACGGTGGGATTGTTTGCAATGGCTCGTGATTGGGTGTTAAAGAAAAATCATCCCTCTCTTACAAAAGCCTATTTTTCGTATATAAAATCTAATTACAAAAAGAGTGTTTTGGCTGGTATAATTTTGACCTTCATATGGCTAATTTGGATAATGGATTTCTATTTTTTTACTAGTGAAAATGATTTGTTGCGCGTGGTATTTTCGATAGTGGGACTTGTATTGTTTGTTTTTACGATTAACTTCTTTTCTTTAAATGTACATTTACAGATGAATAATCGAGAATTGTTAAAGAACACGTTTTTTGTAACGATTGGAAGTCCTTTTTTGTTCTTTTTCATCTTACTAAGTAATTTCTTGTTGTTTTACTTAAGTGCTACAAAGCTTATTGTTTTATTTCCATTTTTTATAGGGTCAATAAGTGCCTATTTATCCTTTGCGGTATTCTATAGGTTTTCATTGAAGATGCAAGAAAAAGCATTAATTAGTAAAAGCACATAAGCATTTTGGAGTCTTGGACAGTTAGCTCTCTGTAGAATGTGGGTTTTACTTAATAAACTTGGGAAGTGATTTATAAAAATGGCTACTATAAAAGATGTGGCAAAAAAAGCAGGAGTATCAGTGAGTATTGTATCAAAAGCTTTTAATAATTATCCGGATGTTAATGAAAAAACAAGACAAAGAGTTTTCGATATTGCTAAACAAATGAACTATACACCAAATATAGTAGCTAAAAATTTGTCATCTAAAAAACAAATGACAATTGGTCTGATATCATCAGGTGTTCTTAATAATAGCGAAAAGGATAATAATGCTTTTAATATATTTAAGGGAGTATATACTGCTATATCGGCTAGTCAGTTTGAATTGTCCATCTACTTAATAGATTCACAACGTCAAAAGCAAAAGAGCTATGCACAATATTGCCGAGAACGAAATATTGGTGGTGCACTTTTACAGGGAATACGTATAGATGATCCATACTATATGGAATTAATTGATACAAATATACCTTGTGTTATTCTCGATATCATTCCTGAAACGAATAATGGGCTAGTTGGAAGTGTTTCTATTGATAACGTAAAAGCGAGCAAAGAGATTGCCATGTACTTATTTGAACGAAATCATCGAGATATAGCTGTAATAGCTGGTAGAAAAAAAACTTATGTGAATTCAGAACGGATTAAAGGAGTTCAAGAAGCTTTTAAGGAAAATGGCTTGGAGTTGAAAACGGATGAGATTATGTATGCAGATTTTTCAGAGCAAGAAGCATATGAATTAGCAAAAATATATTTGAAAACAAAGCATCCTACTGCTTTCCTTTGTTTTAGCGATCTAATGGCTTTTGGCGTAATGAAGGCAGTAAAGGAAGTTGGTTTGAAAATTCCAGAGGATATATCTATTACCGGATTTGATGATTTAGTATTTAGTAGCTATACAGATCCACAACTCACTACCATTGGCCAAGATTTTTTCGAAATCGGAAAAATGGCAGCGCAATTACTGCAAGACTTAATGGAAACTAAACTGGACCTTAAGCATGTAAATGTGGAACATCGATTAATAGAAAGGGGAAGTGTCAAGACTATTTAGCCTTAGTTAAAACCTGCCCATTTCATCAAATAATTTTTTAGAAGAAAGGAAAGTATTTATGATTCAGTACCCAAAAGCCTTTATATATGATCTGGATGGTGTTATCACGGATACAGCAGAATTTCACTATTTAGCATGGAAAAAAATTGCAGAGGAACTTAACATCTCAGTTGATAGACAATTTAATGAGCGACTAAAAGGCATTAGTCGGATGGAGTCGTTGGAAATTATTCTACAATTGGATGCTTCTTTGTTAAAAATGAGTAATGAGAAAAAAGTAAGATTAGCCAATAAAAAAAATGAATTCTATTTAGAATTAGCTGAATCAATAAATGAAGAAAACGTTTTACTAGGAATTGAAGATTTACTAAAGAGTAACAAAGAGCGAAATATTAAAATTGCTTTGGGTTCAGCAAGTGAAAATGCAAAAAATGTTGTAGAAAAACTAGGACTCACTAGTTACTTCGATTATATTGTGGATGCGTCGAAGGTTTCAAGAGGAAAGCCTGATCCTGAAACTTTCACAACTGCTGCAGATTACTTAGGTATCCCATACGAAGAGTGTATTGGAATTGAAGATGCGGCTGCTGGCATAGAAGCTATTAACAAAGCAAATATGTTTTCAGTTGGTGTAGGTTCAATAGAACATTTATCTCAAGCGGATTATTTAGTGGAAGATACTTCTAAGTTAGATTTTGAAAAAATAATCAAAAAATACAGTAATAAAATTAGCTGAGGTGAAGTTTAATGACCTGGAAATTAACCAAATCAGAATTAGATAACCAAAGCCTTCTTCTAGATGAAAGTCTTTTGACTTTAGGGAATGGTTATCTTGGTGTTAGGGGGAATTTTGAAGAGGGCTATAAAAGTTCATATAGCTCTATTCGAGGTGCATATATTAATGCTTTTCATGATGAAACAGAAATTAATTATGGTGAGAAACTCCATGCTTTTCCAGATATACAACAGAAAATTTTGAATGTCATCGATGCTCAAACGATAAATATATACTTGGATGAGGAACAATTTTCTTTGTTTGAAGGGGAAGTATTACACTTAGAACGAAATTTGTATATGGATGCAGGCTATTCTGAGCGTATTGTACATTGGAAATCTGCTAAAGGCAAAGAAGTCAAAATTCATTTTAAAAGACTTATTTCGTTTGTTACCAGAGAATTGTTCGCAATAGAAGTCAAGATAGTGCCCTTAAGCAATATTCAACGAGTTAAAATTGTTTCCACATTAAATGGTAACGTCTCAAACTTTGTAGATAAAAACGATCCTAGAGTTGCTTCAGGTCATGCTAAAAGTCTACATATAGCTGAAGTTCGTAAAGAAGAAAATTTTAGCATTATTAAAAATATTACGTATGCAACGAAACTAGAGGTTGCTTGTGTTACCTCTTCCAGGGTTGATGTAAATGAATACGAGTATGCATATAAAATAACAGATAGTAGTGTAGAAGAGACCTATTCATGTAATGGAAATGAGCCTATTCAATTTACAAAATATAATGTGTATACAGACACATTAAGGCATGGCAATGTTGTTATAGACGAGGGACTAGCTATTCAACAACAGGTTAAGGGGGAATCTTTTGAAGGTCACTTATTAAAACAAAAAGCGTATTTAGATAAGTTTTGGAGTAAAGCGGATGTAAAAATCGGTGGAGATCCTTCCCTTCAAGAGGGAATACGTTTTAACCTTTATCACCTTTTACAATCAGTTGGAAAAGACCCAGTAAGTAATATTGCAGCAAAAGGTTTATCAGGAGAAGGATATGAGGGACATTATTTTTGGGATACTGAAATTTATATATTCCCAGTCTTTTTAATGACGAATCCGGAAATTGCAAAAAATTTATTAATGCAAAGATATTCTATTTTGGCTAGCGCTAGAGCTAGAGCAAAGGAAATGGGCCATAAAAAAGGTGCATTATTTCCGTGGAGAACAATCACTGGGCCAGAAAGTTCAGCATTCTTCCCAGCAGGTACAGCACAGTATCACATAAGTGCAGATATAGCCTATAGTTATATTCAGTATTATTTAGTAACACATGATGATGCATTTTTAAAGGATTATATGGCCGAACTTCTATTCGAAACTGCTCGTCTATGGATTGATGTAGGACATATGAAAAATGGGCTTTTTAGAATTGATAGTGTAACTGGACCGGATGAATATACTTGTATTGTAAATAACAATTACTATACAAATGTCATGGCGAAACATAATTTGTTATGGGCTGTTAAGGCATATAATTTTTTGAAGGATAAGGATAGCAAGTTACTGAACAAATTGAGTGATAAATTAAATCTATCTGAACTTGAAATGAGCGAATGGATAGATGCAGGTAAGAAAATGTATCTTCCATACGATGAAAAGCACAAAATCAATGAACAGGATGATAGTTTTTTACAAAAGGATCGGTGGGATCTAGAAAATACGCCAAAAGATAAATTTCCACTTTTACTAAACTATCATCCATTAACTCTTTATAGATATCAAGTATGTAAACAAGCGGATACAGTACTTGCTCATTTCCTATTGGAAGATGAACAGGATTTGGAGACGATGAATAATTCCTATAACTACTATGAACAAATTACAACACATGATTCTTCCTTGTCTTCCTGTATATTTAGTGCGATGGCTTCCAAATTAGGTGATAAAGCGAAAGCTTATGAATATTTTAGAAAAACAGCGAGATTAGATTTGGAAAATACACATGGTAATACAAAAGATGGGCTTCATATGGCTAATATGGGAGGTACGTGGCTAGCAATTGTTTATGGTTTTGCTGGATTAAGAGTGAAAGAAAGCGGTCTTTTATTAGCACCTTCTCTTCCTGATCATTGGGATTCACTTGAGTTTCATTTGCAATATCAAAAAAGAACCTTAAATGTCAATGTTGATAGAAGTACAGTAACCTATATGCTACTCGAAGGTGATGGTTTATCTATTTCACATAAGGGGGAAGATATTTACCTCGAAATTGGAAAATATATGAAGATGGCTATATAAAAAAACTGTAGACTCTCAAGATTAACTGAGTTGTCTACAGTTTTCTATGTTAGTTACAATTGATTGGACTAAAATATAATGGGACAGTAGAATAGAAGACAATGATGTAAGAATATTGTTTTCATATTGAAAAGTCGGTTAATTCCTTCGGAAGTAGGTCATATAATGATTGAACAATTAAAGAAAATATACTCCACTTTAATAGTATATAAAGACGGTTCGGATGAGTTAGCTCTTGATTATAATTGGTTTACCACTGAAAAAAATGACATTATTGGGATTCGTAACGAAGAGTTAACTTCCAAAGATATTTCGTTATTAACTACATTTCTATCTCCATATAATGTGAAGTTTCCGACACCTACAGTGGTCGAAAATATCTGGAGGAGACTCATTTTTTCTACTGAATTAAAAGAAGAAAAGGATTGGAAACCGGATAACCCTTTTCGATTTGTCTATTTTTCATTTAACAAAAATCAGATAGAGCCAGTCTTATTTAAAGATGCCATTGAAGCGCTTTTTGATAAGCAAGTTCCTGTTCTATGGGAAAATGAGCATGAGGGATTCCTTATTGAGCAACAAACGATGGAAGAAGAAAGTATATCATTGGAACAAATAATTGATACTTTAATGAGCGATTTATACGTAAAAATCAACTTTTTTGTGGGACCGTATAAAAAAGATTTAGTAAATATCATGCTACACTATAATTCTTTGACTAATGTAGCTAAACGCGTTTTCCTGTATACAAATAAATCGGTAGTAACGTTTGTGGATGCTATCCCTTTTCTACTAACGAAGCAAACCGAAGCA
>Ga0209013_10004896_pt1 | contig 11657 bp, 4 predicted proteins | sample Cruoilmetagenom2_FD_187291 | JGI IMG/M metagenome (GOLD analysis project Ga0209013, IMG submission 187291) | Oil polluted marine microbial communities from Coal Oil Point, Santa Barbara, California, USA - Sample 2 (SPAdes) (version 2) | ecosystem: Environmental > Aquatic > Marine > Oil seeps ...
GAATCGTTGGTCGATCCACGACTTGTAGGCCGCAAAATCGAACTCCGGCCTTCCGACGAGGAAGTTGCTTGGCCCAAACCCCTCAAAGGGCTCGAGCCAGCTTGTAGCGCTGCTGAGGTTGCTCTCGAAGGTGTCGATATCCGGCGACTTGGGGGCAACGACGCCCCACCCAAAGATACCAATACGCTTGTTCATGATGCGGATTCCCTCATCTCAGGACCGAGTTAGGCTTCGAGCTCCAGCAGCTTGGTGATCACGTCGCGGGCCGTGTAGGATGTCTGTCCTTCGGGAATAAAGCGCGCGATCTCCGTCAGGTCGTCGCCGCAGGTGAGCAACGGTCTCTCGAACACACCGCCCTTTCGAATCTGTGGGGAACCGACATTCGACACCAGAGAATTGCAGATGCATTTTCGTCCGATCGTGCTCGATTCCTCGCCGCCCTTGGCGATATAGATCTCAACCGGTTCAGAGGCGCACCGGTATCCCAGGCTCCCGTTGTCCTTGCGATAGGCCTCCCGCAAATATCCGAGGTCGCAGACCCGGGTACGCGAGAGGTACACGTCCTTCTCGGAGAGAGTGCCTTCGAGCTGCGCCACCTTGAACGGAAACCCGGTCGGTGAGGCAAGACGGTCTGTGAACACCTGAGCCGTTCCCGCCACCGCTTGTTGCAGCAGGGCGTCCCGATACTCCTGTGTCATCCCCGATTCTTCGCAGAGCGCAAACGCGGTCCCCACCTGGATGCCGGCGCCGCCCGCCTCCAGGACCTCGCGCAGCTTGTCGGCGGACGCACACCCGCCGGCGATCCAAAACGGGAGCCCCAGCTCCCGGATCTTTCCGAGATCCACCGCATCCCGCTCACCGTAGATTGGTTCGCCAAGCTCGTTGATCTCCAGCTTGCCGCGAGGCGGTGCGTTGTGACCGCCGGCGGTCGGTCCCTCGATGACAAAGCCGTCGACCTTGCCATTGGATCTCCGCAACATCGTCGCCGCCAGCACATTGGAGGCGATGATGGGGAGAAACCTGGGGCGCTCGAGCGGCGGGTGGTCGCCCTCCATGACGTCCCGTGGATCAAACCGTGTGAACGCCTTGGCGCCGCCTTGTGCACCGACCACGTTCAGAGGGTAGGATGCGGGCTCGTGATGGGCAAAGCTGTCGAGGACACCGGGGATCATGATCGGAATCCCCGCACCCATCACCACATATCCCACGCCGGCCAACATGGCGCCGTAGATGGACGGAAGGTGGGGCATCTGGATCTTCTCCAAATAGTTGATGCCGACCGCCCCGTCGTGCCCCTCGCGAGCCAAAAAAACCTCCACAAAATTGCCCAGGACGCACAGCTCGTGGAGCCTTCTGGAACCCGCCTGTTTGTGGAAAGGAATGGCCGCGTATGGTTTGCCGTCGGCCTTGCCGCCGTGAATGTAATACTTCTCCAGGGCGCGCCTAGCCATGTCACGGAATGGAAATTTCTCCAACGCCCGGCGAATATGTCCGCCAACATCGCCGTCTTGAAGGCGTCTGACCATAAGCACCTCGAGGGCGACGCCGGATACGACCCCGAGCTGTCCCAACTTGGAGACCGTTCGCGCTAGGTGCCAGTTCGAGATTGCCACGCCCATCCCGCCCTGAATGATCTTTGGATATGCAACACCCATAGACCGTGCAGGGTACCAGCCGGCAACTCCTTCCGATAGTCAGCCTGCGGCAACAGCTGATGCGCAGGTTTGCGATTGGCGGCCGCGACATCTTTCTCGGCGATCGAGAATCGCAATCGCTGTCGAATCAAAATCGTCGTATTACAACCTCACGACACTCAACGTTTGTGAGTCGAACCTTCGCCGCACGCGACGTCATCGCACCCGCATTTCTTGACAGGGCATGACCCAGAACGCATATTCAATTAGTTGATCAGATAACCAAGAAAAGGAGAAAAGAATGCATATTCAGATCATCAACTTCCAGCTTTCTGGTGTGACCGAGGAGGAGTACGCCGCGCTCTGCGACCAGCTCGCTCCAACCTTTGCCGCCGTACCCGGTTTAGTTCGGAATGTGTGGATTGCCAACTCTGATACCGGAACCTACGGGGGTGTTTACGTGTGGCAGGATCGGCAGGCGATGGAGGATTTCACGAAAACGGAGCTGTTTGAATCCGTAGAGAAGCACCCGGCTCTCACCAATGTGACTTCCATAGACTTCGGGGTGCTCGAGGGGCCGACCAAGGTCACTCGAGGGTGGATTTGAGCTGCGGTTGCCAGCCCAGGTCTACCCAACGCCTATTTAATCCCGAATGCCAGCCGGGCCCGGCAGCATGCCGACACGGATCGCCGATTGATGATCGCCCGAGAGGTAGACGCGATGGGTCGCCTTGAGGAAGTCCTTTTCGTCGGCCTCGAAGATGTTGGGGACAAAGGTCTGCGGGTTGCGGTCGAAGAACGGGAAGAGCGTGCTCTGGATCTGGATCATGATGCGGTGGTCCTTTTTGAAGGTGTGGAGCACGCTCTGCAGGGGCACCACGACCCGGGTCGGCTCGCCGGGAGTGAAGGGCTCGGGCCGGTCATAGCCGTTGCGGTAGCGGCCGCGGAAGATCTCCGACCTCACCAGGCGCTGGGTGCCGCCGAGATCCTCCTCGTCGGAGTCGGGGTCGTACCCCGGCAGCCGGCCGGGAAACTCGTCGACTAGTTTTACGACCCAGTCGGCATCGGTCCCCGTTGTCGACACCCACAGCTCGGCCTCCAGCGGCCCGGCCACCGTCAGATCCCCGGTCAAGGGCTCGGACCGGAAGACCAGGACATCGGGACGTCTCGAGGCAAAGCGTTGGTCCTCGGTCATATAGGCCCTGTGGTAGCGGGTGGTGATTTCAGCGGTGTAGGGCACCGGCTTGGCCGGATCGCTGGGGAACTCACTGAAGGCCTCGCCCTCGGCCGAACCGGGCGTCCACCCGAGACTCCCTTCCTCCCCCAGATACAGGGTCGAGGGTTCCAGCGACGCCGGAGGCCATCGGTCGAATGAACGCCACCTGTTGGCGCCGGTCTCGAAGACCATGGCTTCCGGAAGATCCGGCGATTCCCCGCCCTTGAGGTAGTGCCGGAAAAACGGCACGAGAACCCGCTCACGGAAGTCCCTACCGGTGGTGAAGCCGAAGTCGGCGCCACCCAGCACCCGGCCGTCGGAGCGGAGCCACGCGCCGTGAGACCAGGGGCCCATGACAATGGTGTTTTTGATGCCCGGGTTCTTCTCCTCGATGCTCCCGTACGTGTGCCACGCACCGTAAAGATCCTCGGCGTCGAAGAGACCGCCGACCGTCAGCACCGCACAGCTGATGTGCCTGAGGTGTGGAAGGATGTTCCTCGTCTGCCAGAATTGATCGTAGTCCGGGTGGGCGACCATCGCATCCCAGAAAGGGATCTCATGGTGGAAGTAGCGCTCGTTGGCGTTGCTCAGCGGCCCCAGATCCAAAAAGAACTGATAGCCATCCGGCGTTTCGTGGTCAAGCCTTTCGGGCCACTCGGTCGTCAGCCCCTCTCGGACAACGCCAAACATGGAAAAGAAATTGAAGGTCATGTTGAGGCTGAAGGCGCCGTGGTGATGCATGTCGTCGAAGTACCAATCGGCGATCGGCGCCGAGGGCATCGCGGCCTTGATGGCGGGGTGGGTGTCGATGATGCCGGAGGAGGTGAAAAAGCCCAGGTAGGAGTTGCCCCAGATACCGACCTTACCGTCGTTGTGCGCGACGTGCGACACCAGCCACTCGACGGTGTCATAGGTATCGGTGCTCTCGTCGATGTCCTGCGGAGAGCTCTTGTGCTCCAGAATCGGTCGCATGTTGACGAACTGTCCCTCGGACATGAAGCGGCCGCGAACGTCCTGCTCGACGAAAATGTAACCCTCTCGGGCCATTTCTTCCGGCAGGAAGAACGACTTCGGATAGCGATCGACCCCATAGGGGCCGACGCTGTAAGGCGACCGGGCCAACAGCATCGGATAGGTTCGCTGATCCGAGGCGTCGTTCGGGACGTAGGCCACGGTGAAGAGCTCGACGCCGTCCCGCATCGGGATCCGATACTCGAACTTGGTGTAGTGGGCCCGGATGTACTCGGCGACATCCCCGTCTTGAGAAGCGGCCGGACTGGTGGCCAGGATGATAGTTGACAGGACGGCAACCAACAGGGAAGCGCGACGCATAAGCCCTCCAGGCGCCTATGGTAACGCGGATGAAAGGACTCGGCGACGGAAAATCACGGCGACAGAGGGGACACTCGCCCTCCGGACCGATGGAGCTGTGCGCCTGGACGACCCTTCACCTCGATCATTCGGACCGCCTTGCGGGCGGCGCCGCCGTCCGGTGTCACGGTGGCGCCAACCTGGTAGCGTCCCAACGGCACGGTCCGCCCCCGCCATGAGTAGGTCACGGTGCTCTGACCGTTCGCCGAAACAGTACGCGTGACCTCACCCAAATCGTCCTCGATGCGTCCGCTGAGATCGAGTACGGCGAGCTCGAAGCGGACGGATTGCTGTATAGAGGTCGTATTGGCATATGTCACCGAAAGCTCGACCGATGCCCCCGGTACCGCAGTTTCCGGCGCCGTGAGCTCCACGATGTAGCCTGCGAGCACGTGCACGGCGTCGTCCGCCCGCGCCACCACTATTGCGTCGAGTTCCAGCTCGAGGCGGACCGAGTAACTCCCCTCCTCTGCCGGCGCTTGGAATGCCGGCGCGAGATCCGTGATCGATCCGGCCTCCACCGTGAATGGTCCATCCGTGGAGCGCCCGAGCTCCTGGCCAAGTACGTCGATCACGCGAAGGGTTGTGTTGACGACCGCAGCATTGTCGGACACATTGACGACATTGACGTTTGTCGGCACCGGCCCTCCCGGAGCGGCGCTGAGGGCTTGCACGCTGAAATCCGTAACGGCAACGGTTTCAGATGTGTCATACACGACGCGGACGTTGAGCTGCCGGTACAACGTGGTCTGGCCGGTCGACGCCTCGTAGACGACCGGGAACAGGTGGACGTGCAACACGAGGTGATCCTCGACCTTGCGCATCTCCCACGTGAACTGCTCTTTCGGCACGGTACCTGCACCCGGTGGTGTGGCCAACCACACGTCGTCGGTTCCGCCGACAGCCAGGAATACGCCCGGTTCGAAGCTTGGAATCGCCATCACGCCGAGCTCTACCGGATCCTCGGCCTGCACCTCGACCTCCGTGATCTGGGCGCCAGCGGGCAGCGGCAGCTCGATCTCGGTAGCCGGCAGCACCGGCCCATCGAAATGCTGTTGCTCGAAACCATCAACCTCGACCAGGGCGAAACCGGGGGCTGTCTCTTCGTCGATGGTATAGGTGCTCGCATCGACGGAGGCCGACATTTCAAACGTGTTCTGAGCTACGGCTTTGGGCGAGCCAAAAACCGTGGCAGTAGCACCTGGCGCGTCAAACTGCCACATCGATTTCGATGGGTGCTCCGGAATTCTCATCCACGGTACGCCGTACAGGGTAATCTCCTGCACGGCGGTCTTGTCCCGGCAGTACCAACCCGCGAGGGCGGAGTAGCTGCTCTTTGCCCGGCGGAGCGCCGAGCCGACGGAGCGGAGCGTGCCGGAGCTCGGCATCGCCCGTCGGACGAACCTGTTGAACACCTCCTCCGTGTACCATTCCGAACCTCCCGGCGAGTGCCAGGAAATTCCCGCGTTCGCCACCACTCCCGAAGAACCCTCGGCCACGAGGCGGTCGATCAGACCGTTGGGCCCGAGCGACAAGCCCACCCTGCAGTCTTCGAAACCGTAGAATGGCCGTCTCGAGAATCCGGTCGAGATCGTGGCGGCCAAGGTCGACCCGTTGATGCAGTCCATTTTTGATTTCTTGCTGCCGGTCGGCGCACAGATGGCATTCGGGCTGCCGTGATCGGCGTGCAGGAAGATCGCGAACTGCTCCCGCACCGCGTCGAGCAGATCGTCCTCTCGCCAGTCGTTGTTATCGACCATGAACGATGACGCGCTGTAGCCCCAGTCCCGAACATGCTCGAGCACGCTGCTACCGGCTCCCCCGAGGTTCAGTTCCGGCCCGTCCCAACTGGCCAACACCGCGCGCGGCGAGGGGCCCGGGTTCGGGCCGTCCAAACCATATTCGAACAGGTATCGCAGGCTCTCCGCCGTGTCACCGACGATTCGCCCGACGTTGACCTCCAGCTCACCCTTGTCCCACTCCGAGTGATCCGTGTCACCGTAGCGGTTGTCGGTGAGAATGTAGTCGTTGTTCACGACCCGGCCGATGACGAGGTCGCTGGAGGAATGATCCGACTCGGTGCCCTCGCACGGGCACTTGCGACGGTACATGGGGATCACATCGTCGTCGCCGATGATGAGCACGTGGTCCACGTCGTCGGCGTCATCGATCCAGTCCTCCAGAATCTCGTCGATCTCGCGAGCGGTATAGTTCGCCACGGTCTCATTGGCGACATTCCACGTCAGGTTGTCCCAATCCCGCGCGCCCGTAACGTAATCGTCCACGAAGTAGATCGCCGCGGGCAGCCCTCCCGATGAGCCTGCCGGGGGGCCTTGCACGGCCCAAGTGACGGTGGCGAGGAGGAAGGCCGAGTCCCAAAGGTCATAGCTCGTTTCGTACAAGTGATGGCGGCTGGTGAGAATGATCACCGGAACCTGGCGAACGAGCCGGATCGCCGGACCATCGGCCTCGGCTACCACCTCTCCGTCCGATCCACCGTACCGGACATCCGCCGACGGGACGATGTCGCCCGGGGGGTCGCTGCTGATCACGGCAAAACGGAGCATGAACTGTTTCCGGAGAGGCGGTGAACCTGCAACCAGCGGGATCGTCGCGCCGTAGCGGCCTGTACCCGTGACATGAAAGGTGACCGGATCAAGAGCGCATCCGGTGTAGTCGCGGACTCCGGAGCCGACCGGAAAACCGAGCGCGTCGCCCGGGATCTCGACCGTCACATAGGGCTCCTCCGATTCGCTACTGTCGACGGTCACCTCTGCCACAACATCGACATAGGTGACGTCCGCAGGTCCGTCGTCGTCCGGGATCAGCTTGTACACCGCGGGCCCCAGAAGCGAGCCCTCGTCGAGGAAGACCCGAACATCGGTGTTCATGGGATTCCTGGAAATTATCAGTACGTAGGAATGGTCTGGATCCGAGTTGCGGTCGAACCCGTCCACCTTGAGGTAGTAGTCGCCGGAGACCTCGGCCGCGTGGATGATCTCGCGAAGAGCAACGTCGGAGGCGCTGCCGGCCTGCGCGATCATACTCCGGTCCGGCCCGTACAGCGTCAGCCGGTACGGGTGAGGAACCTCCAGCTTGGCGGTCAGCACGTCGTCCGCGTCGACCGAAACGACGAAAAAGTCGACGTCGAGCCGATTGCACAGTGGCGAGGGGTGGCGCCCATCCGTGTCGATGAGCGTGGCATGATCGAAATCGTCATTGGGCTCATTCCGATCGAAACAGCTGGAGAGCTCTGACGTGTTACCGCTGGAATCGGTCGCCGTGGCACGAATATGGGAATCCGCACTGTGCCCTTCCCACCGCCACGCACCGGTCGCCAACGCGGACACCGTCCCCTCGTAGGTCCTTGCATCGTCCCGCCGGTCCGAAAAAACCTCCACCGTGCATCGCGGGCACACGGTCCCCTCGGCCCAATCGCGGGTGCCGCTGCTGACAATCGGCGCGACGATGTTCTCGTTGCCCACGTTGATGCCGGACCCGAGGCTGATGGCCCGTCCGTCGTTGTCGTAGATGCTGTTCTCGGTGATTGTGTTGAAGTCCGTGGACGCCCCGTAGAGCAGCACCCCGACCCCTTCGTTGAGCGAGATCGTGTTGCCCGGACCGATCGTGTTGTGCCGGGCGCCCATCTCGAGATGAACCCCGTCGCCGGCGTTGCCCAACGAGAGGTAGCTGGGGGTGCTGGTTCCGATACGGTTGCCGGCGACCATGTTCAGGTCCGCGTCCGAGAGAATCACACCGGCGCCGCCGTTGGCGGCTATCAGGTTTCCGCGTCCGCTCTCCACGCCTCCGATTTCGTTGAAGCTCCCATAAGTAATGGCGATCCCACCAGACCCATTTCCGAGCCGCGCTGCCCCTTCGGCGGAGGTGCCGATCCAGTTGCCGTACACCTTGTTGCGCTGAGCGTCGACTCCGAAAATCGCGACCCCGTAGTAGCCGTTTCCGGAGATCACGTTGCCCTCGCCGGCGCCGGATCCTCCGACCCGGTTGGACACGGCGCCGCCGCTCATGACGACACCGGACTCACCGTTCCCGAGGTCGGAGGCGCCGGAGAGGTCCGTGCCGATCCAGTTGCCGTACACCAGAGACGTCGCGGTCCCCGACAGGTAGATTCCCGAATTGGTGTTGCCGGAGATGACGTTGCCTTCCCCGGCGCCCGCGCCGCCGACGTGGTGGCTGTGGCCTCCCAAGAAAATGATTCCCTTGCCGTTGCCGGCGGCGACGGCGCCGGTGTGGTCGGTACCCACGTAGCAGCCCTGTAGAGTGAACTGGCGAGAACGGGACGCGTAGATGCCGGCCTCGCTCCAGTTCGAGATCACGATGCCGACCACCGAGGAGCTTCCGACGTCGTCAAGCTCGATGCCGATCGCCGAGCCGCCTGCGCCCGAGCCGTCGAGGACGATCTCGGGCCCTGCCGGGTTGGTGTCGCCTTGATTCGACGTTTGAGTTGCGCCGTCGAGATGGAGAGGTTGCGTCACCGCGGGCAGCACCGCCGGGCGGATGGTCCAGACCGTGCCGTCGAAGCCGGGATCGGAAGACGGGATGTTGAACTCGACCGGAGCATTCGCACCGGCGTTGACCTCGTTGAATGCCTCGCGAAGGGAGCAGTGTGCCTCGTTGCAGGCGCCGTCGTCGAGATCGTCGGTGGTGTTGACGACCCTCGGTGCAGGCGGGACGTAGGAAACCACGTCGACGGTGAGACGATACGGCTGGGCCGGTTCATAATCTCCTCCGGGGCTGAACACGCGCGCCCGGTAGTCACCCTCGAAGTTACTGACCTCGAAGTCGATCCGTTCCTCGGCGGTGCCCGCCAGGCGGGAAGATGCCACGAGATCGCCATGCGGATCGTAGAGCTCGAGGTCGAAGTTCTTGGGCAGTTGTTCGAGCTTGATCCCGATCGTGTCATGCATCGAAGCTGAGAATGAGAAGTAGTCGTCGTCAGCGGCCGAGCAGATGTACGACTGGATGGTGGAGGGAAACGGCGGATCCAGATTCCACGGGGCGCCATAGCTGTCGTTGGGCTCGTATACGTCCGGACACGATGCCGGGGTCGGGGTCGGGGTCGCGGCGGGAGTGGGTGTACGGGTTGCCGTGGGCGTCGCCGCGGGTGGTGTCGGAGTCGGCGTGCGTGTGGATGCGGGGGATGTCGGAGTTGGGGTAGGCGTCACCGGTGTTGGCGTAGGTGTTGCCGAGGGTCCATCGTAGGTCACGACCAGCTCGGGCGGCGGCCCCTTCTCACGACTCGCGAACTTGCGAAGGTACGGACTACCGCCGCCCGGGCCGGCGATCGCAACGCCATGGTTGGGATAGCCGCCGAACCAGTCCATGACCAGAACCGTCGCGTCCCACACCACCCAACCGGTCTGGCTGCCGACGCTCGACTGCCCCCGCGGATCGAAGAAGGGAGCCGAATTGTAGGTGATGGTGTTCTCCTGCCATGGATCCCAGCACATATTGACCGACAGCATCACCGGGCTCGCGCCAGTGGCCTGAATCATGTCGAGACGCAGAGTCGCGCTCTGGATGGTCGCGTTGGCCGGGATACTCGAGAGGTCGAAGCGAATGAGCGTCTGGGCCACCGCAGACGGTTGATCGGTCATAGCGACGATCAACTCGTCGGCAGATCCGTAATTGGTGTCCGGATTCGACGAGTCCACGTAGGCGTCGGCGACCGCGTACAACGTAGTCTCGGTCGCCTCCAGTGAGTGGGTCGCCGAACCGACAGACATGACGAACAGGCACAATCCCGCGATGACCGGGTGTGCCCATGAACAACGGGTACGCCATCCGTTCAACTCCATGCCACGACCTCCGGGAGTTAGTCGTTTCCGATCTCCTGATTGAGTTAAACGAGATGGTAGTCGTCTCAGGGAACAGATGTCAAGTGGCCAGTAGACAAGCTTTTCGAGCAGCGCCAGGGCTGTTTGTGAGAGATCATCAGCCCGCTCTTCTCACCGGGTTTCGCAGCGAGGTGGAAAGAACTGCCGGTTAGTCGGCAGGCTCGGATTTGCGCCGGCGATCCACGCCGCTCCGCCGCTCCCCGGCCCGGCGATCGCTCCCGCTCCGGCGCTCCCCGCCATCCGGCCGCTCCTCGGCGTCATTCCGGCGTCGGTCCAAACCGGCGCGCCGATCTCCCGGTTTCCGTCGATCGGTATTGGATCGCTTCTTCTTCATGATTGCCTCCAGGATGTCGACACAACGAGCTTACCGCGATGATGCCCGGTCGGCAACCATGTCGCTCCGGGTGGGCGCAGTCGCCGATTAACCCGCTCTTCTCACTCGGTCCGCGATACGGCGGCCGTCGCTGGAGGCAGTTGGTGCACGGGAAGACGGCTGGCTCGTGGTGTTTTCTCCCTTGCAGACAACCGGCTGACCTGGGCCATGGCCGGATAGTGGGTGACGATGGTCTGCGGTTGGACCATGTCACCGAGCAGCCGCAACCGCAGCTTCCACAGACCGGCCAGAGAGATTGTGGCGAGCCCGGCCAGGCGCTGCCAGACGTTCAGACCAAAGAGCCGGCGCGCCCGCTCATAGATGTCTTTTGATCGCCGTCGCTCCTTTTGATTGACCGCGTTGTGGATGATGGCGGGCAGGATCAGACGCCACACACACGCCTTGTCCCTGCTCTGCGCCAGTCGCGCTTCGAGGCAGGCGTCACGATCTGGCAGCGCCGCGAGGCGCTCGTAACCGCGCACCGCCGTCTCCACCATTCGCAGCATCGAACTCGAGTTCTCCTCGTAGTCCTGGCGAAAGGCGCGGTTGATCCACTCTTCGGCATCGTCGTCCGTGAACGCCGGGTGCCGGAAACCGAGACGCGTCTGACCGTGCCACTCCTGAAACGACAGGTCCGTCCGCAGCAGCCCGCGGCGCTGATGGTCGCGATACAGGGCGGTCACCGGCAGCGGCGTCAAGAGCATAAACTGCACGAAGTCCGCCTCGAGACCGACTAGAAAATTGATGTCCTCCTGGATGTTGTCCGGGGTGTGGTGCTCCATGCACAGGATGCCGGAGGCGAGGACCGCGATTCCTCGGTCCCGCAGGTCCTGGACCAGAGCTCGGGCATCGACGCCGGTGTTTTTGGCGAAGAGGGACTGACGGCTGCGGGACTCGAAGCCGACCCACACCAGGTCCACACCGAGGCGGACCAGGTTGTCGATGCCGAAAGCTGTGATTGCCTCCGCCGACGAGAAGATGTGGAAGCGGAAGAAGCGCTGGTGGTGTTCCATCTCCGATAGCAGCTCGAGGGCCCGTTCGCGATTCTTGAGGAAGTTCTCATCCATGACGAAGAAGCTGTCCGTGCCTCGTTGGTCGGCGACGTTGCAGGCGGTCTCGAACAGGGCCTTGCCGGAGTCGAGGAACGGGGTGTAGCTCTTGCCGAAGAAGTGGGAGGTGGAGCAGAAGCTGCAGCCGTTGACACA
>Ga0209013_10004897_pt1 | contig 11656 bp, 11 predicted proteins | sample Cruoilmetagenom2_FD_187291 | JGI IMG/M metagenome (GOLD analysis project Ga0209013, IMG submission 187291) | Oil polluted marine microbial communities from Coal Oil Point, Santa Barbara, California, USA - Sample 2 (SPAdes) (version 2) | ecosystem: Environmental > Aquatic > Marine > Oil seeps ...
CACGCTGTCTGGATCTGTTTACCGGCAGTGGTGCTTTAGGTCTGGAAGCGCTTTCCCGTCAGGCAGGGGAAGTGGTCATGATTGATAAAAACCGTCATGCCATTCAGATGATTCAGAAGAACCTGGATTTATTGGGGGCGGACAATGCTCAATTACTGCACATGGATGCACGTGATTATTTAGGCTCTCTGCAAGAAGCTAAAGGCTCTTTATCGGGCGCTGAAGCAAAAACATTTGATATTGTCTTCCTTGACCCGCCATTCAATAAACAACTGCTGGCGCCATTTTGTCGTTTACTGGATGAGGCAAATTGTTTATCTGAACAGGCGATTATTTATATTGAAATGGAAAAAAAAGCAGATTTGCCTGAATTGCCGCAAAACTGGGCAGTGAGAAAAGAGAAAAAGGCCGGACAACTGGCTTATTACTTAGTTACCACAAGCTAAGGCATTATCCCCACACTTTCCAAAAAATGCCGGATCTCAATGACTTCCTTATGGTTGGAAACAAATTTATGGGTCTGTTTAGGCAGCACTATACTTTTTTCATTTAATAGAATCGTTGTTCTGCCGCTGTGTTTGTTAATATCAATCTCTGCATCCAGTCCTTTGAATAACTTCATGACATCATTCCATTGAATGTCATTACTGATGGGGTGATGAAAAATCTTTTCCAGTATTTTTGCGTGTTTGTGGTTCATAAGCCTTCAGTCAAATTAAGGTTCTCTTGGCATCCTTATGAACTATAGCTTAATAGTGTGGCATGTAAACAACTTGCTGTGTAAAATAAGCTAAGAATTTTTTATAAGAATGCATAATGTTATCAGGTAGTGTAAAAGATGCTTTTTGAAATAAAAGACGAAGAAAGAAAAAAAGCCAAGTTGCCGCATGATTTGTTTTTAATAAATCTGATCGGTAATCATATCCTTACCTTCGTAGCAACCCTGGGTTTAGCAACCAGCTGGGCATGGCCCATGCTGATCGTTCCTATTGTTTCCTTCATTATTCTGAGTATTATTATTGTTAAAGGTAAAAAATCTCGCAAAACCGAGGTCTGGTTTGTTATGTGTCATTGGCAAATCGCCTACAATCGCAGCCTGTTCTTTATCAAAATGTTATTAGCACTGACTATTATTGCCGGTGTCGGTGTGTATGGTTATACCAATCTGGGCTGGATGAAAGAAGCGGTGTATGCTCTTATTGGCGGAGTCTGTATTTTACCTGTAATGGTGACAACACTGGTTCTGATCCTTATGGAATCTGATGCCTTGCATCAGGCAGATCAGGGCAAGCTGCCAGAAAAAATTGTGGCAAAGTTTCCCAATCCAGATGCTATAGTCATAGCGGACTAAGTTTTTAATCTTTTATAGAGAGAGTTGTGGGTGAAATTATGGTGAATGCAGTTTATCCGGGCACCTTTGATCCAATTACCAATGGCCATATTGATCTGGTTAAGCGGGCATCGAAAATGTTTGATCATGTGGTTGTGGCTGTGGCTTGCAATACCGGCAAAGAGCCATTGTTTAGTCGGGATGAACGAGTAACAATGGCCAGAGGTGCTCTGAGTGATTATGTCAATGTTTCCGTGGTTGGTTTTGATAACTTATTGGTCGATTTTGCCCACAGCCAGAATGCCAGCGTGATCCTGCGTGGCCTTCGAGCTGTGTCTGACTTTGAATATGAATTTCAGCTGGCAGGGATGAATCGTAATCTGTCATCAGATATTGAAACAATTTTTCTGACCACCGCAGAACAATATGCTTATCTGTCTTCCAGCCTGGTCAAAGAAGTGGCGCGTTTGGGAGGTGAAGTAACAAAATTCGTCCCTAAGCAAGTAATAGCTGAAATGAAAAAAAAATTAGGGTAAAATACCGCGCATATTCGGGGGAGTTGAAAAAATGAACCAGCACTTTAGATTACCTATTTTGGAGGTTACCAATGGCACTATATATCACTGACGAATGCATTAACTGTGATGTGTGTGAACCTGAATGTCCCAATGAAGCTATTTACATGGGTGAAGAGATTTATGAAATCAACCCTGAACTTTGTACAGAATGCGTGGGTCACTATGATGAACCACAATGTGTTGAAGTTTGTCCGGTTGACTGTATACCCAAAGACCCAGATCATGAAGAAACGGAAGATAAGTTGATGGAAAAATACAAAAAATTGACCGGTGAAAGTTAAACATCAAACTTTATTTAGCACAGATTTTATTAGTACCTTAAAGCCCCTTGAATATTATTTTAAGGGGCTTTTATTTTTTATGGCCCAAAAAAATGAATCGATTTATGATTATTATTCAGCTTTTATCTTCCCCCTTCTTCAGAAGGGGGACTGAGGGGGTTGCAAATCAACAACTTAACCCCCCCCAATCCCCCTTTAAAAAAGGGGGAGGTAAAAAGACAGCTATTTCTGTATGGGCAGTACTGATCTGTCTTTTATTAACCTTCATTTCAATACCTGCCTGTGCAAACACCCCGCCTCAGGCTGCTATCGCCACGGCTCACCCCCTGGCAACACAGGCAGGCAGGCAAATTTTACAACAGGGCGGTAATGCTTTTGATGCAGCTGTTGCTATTACTGCTGCGTTGGCCGTGGTTGAGCCCTATAGCTCAGGTCTTGGCGGCGGCGGCTTCTGGCTGCTTCGTGCTCAGAAACAAAATACGACTATTATGATTGATGGTAGAGAAATAGCACCTGCTAAAGCACAGCGAAATATGTATCTGGATCAATATGGTAATTATATTGAAAACAGTTCTGTTAATGGTGCCCTGGCCGCGGGAATTCCCGGTACAGTTGCCGCAATGGTGCATATATCCAAAAACTATGGTGTCCTGTCACTAAAACAGACACTGATGCCTGCCATTAAACTGGCTGAAGAAGGTTTTCCTGTTAGCGCACATTATCAGAACATGGTTCGTTTTCGTTTGGAGGTATTGCAAAAATATAAAGCATCGGCCAGTATCTTTTTACATAATAATGATGTGCCCGAGTTGGGACACCTGGTTGTGCAGACTGATTTGGCGCAGACCCTGAGATTGATTGCTCAGAAAGGGAATGCTGGATTTTATGAAGGTGTTATTGCCTCAAGAATGGTTAATTCCGTTCAGGCTGACAATGGCATATGGGAGCTTGAAGACTTAAAAAACTATTCCGTAAAAGAGCGTGAGCCGATTCATTTTCAATACCGTAATATGAAAGTAATTTCAGCGGCTCCACCCTCATCCGGAGGAATTGCTCTGGCAACTATGCTGCAAATTCTACAGACTTATCAATTTGAATCGCTTGATGAAGTGATACAAACTCATTTGACTATTGAAGCCATGCGCAGGGCTTATCGTGACAGAGCGCAATACCTTGGTGATAGTGATTTTACAGAAGTACCAGTAGAACGCTTAACTTCCCCCGGATATGCAGAAGATCTGGCGGGCAGTATTCGACTGGATAAAGCTGCTCTCAGCAGTGACTTGCCTGGAATAACATCAAAAAAACATAACCCGGCTGGGGCATATCAATCAGAAGGTCAGGATACAACTCATTTTTCAGTACTGGATACGCAGGGTAATATGGTGTCATCGACCATGAGTATTAATTATCCCTTTGGTTCCTGCCTTACTGCTGCAGGCACAGGGGTGTTATTTAATGATGAAATGGATGATTTTTCTGCCAAGCCCGGTACGCCCAATGTTTATGGCCTGGTGGGTGCAGAAGCAAATGCCATTGCTCCCGGCAAACGGCCGCTTTCCAGTATGAGTCCAACCATAGTGGAAAGTGCACAAGGGATTGCAATACTTGGTACACCGGGAGGAAGCCGCATCATTACCATGGTTCTTTTGGGCATACTGGAATTTGAAAAAGGATTGACGCCGTCACAGTGGGTCAGTCGTCCAAGATTTCATCATCAATATTTGCCCGATGAGGTCTCTTATGAACCGGGAGCTATATCCAAAGAGGTCATTACTCAATTAAAGCAAATGGGACATCAGACAAAGCAGCTGGACTCAGGCTATGGCAATATGCAGGCTATAAGCTGGGACTACAAAAAAGGTGTACAGGCTGCATCTGATCCCAGAGTTGAAGGCAGTGCTGTCGTTTTTGAGATACCATAATGGAAGGAAATATGCGCTTACTGACTATTTTGCTGCTCTTTATCATGCTGTTTTTACTGCTCCCCGGCTGTGCTGAAAAAAAGACCGATAAAGTCATGATTCAGGAGCAGATTGAAATTCTGCAAGAAGCCATTGAAACTCATGACAGAGGCCGTTTTATGGCTGTTGTTGATGCTGCTTATTCTGACCAGATTAACAATGACCGCAAGTCATTGCAGCGTATGTTACTCGGCTTTTTTCTGCGCTATAAAGATATCTCTGTTTACGCCAGCGCGCATCAATTTGAAATTACTCAAATCAGAGCTGAGCTACAATCGCAAATTGTTGTTACTGGAGGTAAGGGCTTACTGCCGGAAAGTGCGAGACATTATAAGGTGCTCAGTTGCTGGAAAAAAGTATCTGATGAATGGTTATTAAGTTGTCTTGAGTGGGAATAGCAGGCAAAAGAAAGCCCCGCTGTTTCCAGTGAGGCTAAAAAGTTTTTTATCGCCAATCTGTACTAACACATTAAAAAGTACAAACGGCAAAATGGTTAATGCTTTAGAGTCATTAAGGATACGAGTAAGGAGATCGTAAGCTAAAACTCTTTCAAGTAAAAAACCAAGCAATATTGGAGAGTAAGTTATATTGCTCGATATTACTTATACTTATTATAAAGCATTTAGCGTGCCAGAAAATCAATTAATTTTTATTTTCCTTAAAAATCAATAATATTGCAGTTATTGGCACGATAAATGATTTTATCATGTCCTGTGAGATATCAAATGTTACACGAGATATCGCATTTGTTTTTGGTATTGCTAGCGAAATAGCGATGTCTGGTGTCAGTTTGTGTCATTATTCCAGCGTTTGCCTGTGATACTTTTACTTCTGAAATAAGCCCTGTTTTCATAATATTGGGGATTTTTGTTGTCATCTGACCAGCCGGGGATGCCTAAGATCGGTAAGGGGGAGAGATGGCGTGAATCGGACAGGGTGTGTTTTTGTCTGATATCTTCGCATAGCAGTTCATCCAGAATACGGTATTGTGTACGTTTGTCATATTGAAACAGGTTTTGCTCAACTTTAAGACAGTATGCTTTACCCGTAAATCCAATAAAGGGCTTAAATGCCTTTTCATACATGCCATGTCCAAAGACAAAGGCACCAATATCCTGCCACCACAATGAGCGTGACTGTACAAACAGCTCATGCCATTGATGATTTTTTAGTGCTTCGAGTAAATGTGAGTCAGAACTGGCAACAATAATACCTGATTCATCCAGATGGGTAATGGCATCGCGAGCCGGGGTTCTTTTTTTGCCGGGCTGTTTTTCCAGCTCCTGCATGTGTAATGAATTAAGCAGGATCTTGGTTTTTGGGAAAAGCACCCAGATAAATGCATTAAACAAATCGTGCCAGTTCTGTTCTCTGGTACTGATAATGCCTTTTTTATAAACCCGCTCTTCATAGCCCATTTCCGGAAAAGGCAGGGTTTCATCCTGAGTGTGCATAGCCAGCTGCAGGCCGCTGGATAAAGTAACGGGTTTCTCCAGCAGCGACATAAGTCCTGCGCAGCCAGGCCAGCCAGTCCAGTGCGTATCATTTAAGATGATTTTAAGATCAGAAAATATCAGTGAAGAATCGAGAAATCCGGAATCCCACTGGTTAATAATTTTTTTTGCCATAAAGTAATTTTACTGGAAGGGCATTTATTTGTCACAAGGTTGTGGTTGGGAAATGCCATAACCCTGAAAATAATCAATCTGCATTATAACCAGCTGGGCTCGAATTTCATCATTCTCAACATACTCAGCAATGGTTTTCAGTCCCATAATATGACCGATGTCATTAATGGATTTTACCATGGCACGATCAATGGGATCGTGCAGAATGTCTCTGACGAAGCTGCCGTCAATTTTAAGAAAATCAATGGGTAGATTTTTCAGGTAGGCAAATGAAGACATACCGGTACCAAAATCATCCAGAGCAAAAAGAAAACCCTGTTCACTGAGTTGTTTAATAAAATGAATAGCCTCTCCAAGGTGGGTGATGGCCGTACTCTCTGTGATTTCAAAGCAAATGTTATTACTGTCAATATGGTAGGTATTTTTTTGTTCCATTATGAACTGGTATAATTTTTCATCACCGATAGACTGTCCGGATAAATTAATCGAACAAAAATTAATTTTTTCATTTTTATTTGCTTTGGAAGCCAGCCATTTGAAGGTTGAGCGAATAACCCAGCGATCCAGATCAGCCATCAGATTATAACGCTCGGCAGCTGGAAGGAATGCTCCTGGTGGAATAATGTCGCCCTCGCTGTTTTGCATTCGCAGTAAAATTTCAATATGCTGCTTTTCCTGTTCCAATAAGTCAGAAGGGATAATTTTTTGTTGATAGAGAAGAAAGCGATCTTCTTCCAGGGCTTTTCTTATTTCTGATACCCATTGCATTTCGCCCCTATGTTTAGCTGTTTCACTATCGTCACTCTGGTAGACGTGTATCCGGCTTCTGCCCTTGTCTTTAGCAATATAGCAGGCAGAATCAACGGCACTCATTATATTTTGTACGGATTCAGTGTTTTTGTTTATTGCTGAAATACCAATGCTGACACCCGCTCTGAAAACTTTATCTTCCCAGATAAAACGAAAATCCATAATTGCATCACAGATCTTCTGGCCTAATTCAGCGGCTCTTTCAATCGAACATTCTTCCAGTAACAAGCCAAATTCATCACCGCCAAGACGAGCCAGAATATCATTTTTACGCACATTTTCTTTCAGTAAATTGGCAATTAATTTAAGCATTTCATCACCCGCAACATGGCCGCAGGTATCGTTGACGATTTTAAACTGGTCCAGATCCAGATAACAGACAGCATGTTGTGAACCTTCTACCTGAGCTGTTTTCAGAGCAAAGGTGAGTCGTTGTTCAAATGAATAACGGTTTAATAATGAAGTCAATGGATCGTGGGAAGCCAGAAAATTCATTTTGCGTGTTATTTCCTGGCTTTCGGTAATATCCCGGAACACGGTAACTGAGCCGGTGATCTTCTGGTTGTCATCGTGAATGGGATAAGCAGAATACTGGACAGGAAAAAAATGACCATCCTTACGCCAGAATACTTCATTTTCGACATGTCGGGGCTGGTCTGTGTGAAAGGCCTCAAAAATTGGACAATCTTCCTCGGTGAACTTTGAACCATCTTTATGGCTGTGGTGGGTCAGTGTATGCATGGATTTGCCATCTAATTCAGCAAGGGAATAGCCGAACATCTCTAATGCCGCATGGTTAACAAAAGTACAATTTCCGTTTACATCAACACCAAAAATACCTTCACCGGTTGATTCAAGCAGCATACGCATTAAGTCATTCAGTTCAGTAAGCTCTTTGGCGGACTGTTCCAGCTGTTTTTTTGATTCATTATGTTGCTGTAGTAATTGATAATGCTGAATGGCATATTCAACATCGATGGTTATTTCACGTAATAAATCAACGATATCGTCGCTAAAATAATCTGACTGGTCAGAATAAACGGAAAAAACGCCAATAATTTGTTTGTTTTTACATATAGGAAAGGACGCCGCGGCTTTAATATTTGATTGCAATGCATAATCGTGTGAAAAACTGGTATCAGGATCATTAATATAATCATTAATAATTATAATTTTATTATTGTGGAAGGCTCTGTTTACCGGGCCGGAACTATGAGCCTGATTAGTTTCCAGAGTAAAATCCATTTTATCCAGACAGGCTTTTGCATCACCCGAACTGGCAATATGAACCAGTTTGTTTTGTTCAGAATTGACAATGCCAACCCAGGCAAGAGTAATATTGGCCTGTTGTGTGGCGATATGACATATCTGATCGTAGAGTTTAGTATCTGAGTCCAGTTTAACAATGCTTTTATTGGTCTGACTCAATGCATAATAAAGTGATTGCTGCCTGAGCAAAGATTGCTCTCTTTGTGCAATAGTTTGAGCCATGTGATTGAAGGTACGACCCATGTGAGTCAGCTCATCATTGCCCGACAGCTTTATTTGTGTGTTGTAATCACCTGAGGCAAGTTTTAATGATCCGGTTTGCAGGCTTTTTATTCGGGATAAAACAGTGCGGTTCATTAATAAGGCAATTAGGACAAAGGTCAGAAGCATACCCAGTAAATGAATAACCAGGTTGTTTTTAAACAGAACATTTGTTCGCTGCTCGATAATTGTTGCGGGCAGCTTAATACTCATAATGCCGCGCAAGTCACCGAGCTCATAATTGTAGGCGGTATCATATCGTTCCTGGATGCTTTTTGGTGCTTCTTCCTTGCTGCTATGACACTTTAAGCAACGAGGTTTAACAATGATAGGCTGGCTGAAGTGATAGAAGTTTTCGCCGGAGTTGCTTATGAAGGGTACAAAACGCTCAACAGCTTCTTCATTCTGGCGAAAAAATTTCATGGCCTCAAGTTCGACTGCATCGGCCTGATTGTTGGGATTTCGAGGCTGATCAGAAACATTATTAAAGCTCAGACCCGTTTCAACCCAGTCTGTAAAATCCCTGGATATTCGACTGACAGCGTGGGCAGGCAGAAACTCTATTGTTTCATTTGTAATAGGAATATTATGTTTTAAAAAAATTTCCTGATAGACACCGCGATATGACATCAAGATGCCGCGAATATTTCGGGCATTTTCTTTGATATTCATTATCACTTCGGACTTAATTTGACGCTGGCCAATATAGGTGTCTACAAAGAAGTGTAATAAAAAAATAATTGCGGTGGCTACAAAAACCTTTGTTTGCAAACGCATTTGTATACCGATCCCGACGGGATTTAATTTATTATGAGAAAAGTATAGATAATGTTATGGGGTAAATCTAATTAAGGACTGCTTTTTTATTGAAAAATAAAGAAAAAAAGCTATTGGGTCACATTATTATCAGAGATAAAATCCTGAAATAATGTCAGTGGGTTAACTAAACTCGCTTTAACTTTTCAGATAAACGCAAAGGTAGGCAGTATCCGTGTCCATTTTAACATCAAATGACTGATTGGCTTCGACTCGAAAGGTTTCTCCGGCATTATAAGTCTTCCATTCATCGCTACCAGGATGTTTGACCTGCATTTGGCCCGAGTTGATAGTCATCAATTCAATCGTAGAAGTGCCGAAAGTGTATTCACCCGCAGCCATAACTCCAATGGTTGCATCATTCTCAGAGATATTAAAGGCAATGGACTTAACCTTGCCGTCAAAATATTCATTCACTTTAAACATATAAACTCCTTATTATGGTTTTGCAGGCAGGCCGGCTTTTTTCCAGCCAAAAAATCCTTCCGCATAATTTTTCACATTGGTGTACCCCATGTTTTGCAGTGTTTCAGCAGCGAAAGGGCTTCTTAAACCACCGCCGCAATAGACCACGATGGGAATGTCTTTATCCAGAGCCACTCTCTGAACACGAAATTCCAGCCATCCGCGAGGGATATTCACATTTTGTTCGGCGTCAATTTTGCCATCCATATTTCTGATTTCATCCGCGGTGCGAATATCAATCAGAACCATATCCAGTTCTTCATCCAGCATTTTTTTCAATTCAGCTGTTGTTATTTTTGTGCTCTTTTGCTCTGCTTGTTCCTGTAATTGAGCACCGCTCGGAATACCGGCAACATCAGCGTATGCGCCAGTCATCAATAATGAGAATGAGATAAAGAAAAGGCAGGATCGGGTGATAGCTTTTTTCATTGCTTGTTTCCTGTAGTCTATTTGATTTTTTCTTATAAAAGAAAATCTTAACGGGCGTATTGTAAAATAACAATTTTATTTGCAGGAATAAAGTATTTATGTAAAACATCTTTTACCTGCTCTGCAGTAACGTCTTTTATTCGTGAGATGTATCGGGCATCTTCAGTCCAGTGAATACCAACAGATTCCGCCTGACCAATAATTTTAGCCTGTGTGTGAATTGAGTCTCTGTCGAAAATGTCAGCGGCAATCATTTGATTCTTTATTTTCTGTAATGTCTTTTTGCTGATAAATTCATTTTTTATCAGTTTTATTTCTCTATCCAGAGCCTGTTCTAATTGTGTCAGTGACGCATTTTCAGCAGGCAGCGCTTCAATGATAAATAAACTCTGCTGACGAGTCATAGGTGAGTATGAGATAGAAATTTCATGAGCCAGTTGCTGTTTTCTGATCAATGTTTTGGTCAGGCGAGAATTGGTGCCGCTTTCAAACCATCCAGCCAGCACTTCCAGAGCATAAGCTTCCCATTCGGGCATAGATGTTTTAATAGAAGGTACTTTAAATGCCAGTAAGATCATGCCGACTTTGGTACGATCAGGCATAATATAACGATTTTCTTTCTTTTTACTAAGAGTTTGTGTTCCCTCTGCGAAGCTTTGAATTTTACTGGCCGGACCCATTTTTTTGATGCCTGAAAAATATTTTTTGGCTAATTCAAAAACCTCCGCTGCCTTAACATCGCCTACAACGACGATGGTGGCATTATCGGGTGTATAGTTATTTTTATACCAGGACATTGTTTTTGCTAATGATAATGAATTGATATCTTTGCTGCGGCCTATTATTGGAAATTGATAGCCATTGTGCGGGAACGCGTATTGGAATAATGCATTATAGACGGGTAAATAAGGGTCCCGATTAATCCGTACATGCATTTCTTCCCGGATGACTTTTTTTTCGATATTAAATTCTTCTATAGAAGGCGATAAATATTGTATTCGTGCGGCTTCTACTTTGAAGGCAAGGGCTAAATGGTTTTTTTCAAGGATGTGGTAATAATAAGTATGGTCTCTGGTCGTAAAAGCATTTCCTCTGGCACCAATGTCATTTAAATGGTGGAAATTTTCAGCCAGATGGGGATTATTATTTCCTTTGTACATCAGATGTTCAAGCATATGAGAAATTCCTGTTACGCCGTCATACTCATAGGCGGAACCGACTTTATACCATATTTGAAATGCTGCAACGGGCGTGCGGTGGTCTGGTTTAACGATAATTTTTAAACCATTAGACAAAATCAGTTCGCTTATGTTTTCAGAAGCAAAGACAGCTGACGAAAACAGGAGCAAGCCTAGAAACAAAATGGATAAATTATTTTTCATATTTATTCAGAACAATAGCAAAAAGTCAGACAAAATTAAAATAATGTAAAATTAGAGTGCTCATTATAAATAATTAGTACTTACGATATAATATTTTTATGCAAAAAGAATTGGAACAAATTTTCATTTTTAAGGGTTAAGTTTATTAAACTTTCATTTAAAGACAGTGCTTATGGTTGGGATGGTCTGACAACCTTTGTTTTTTCCAATATTGTTTTGTTGTCTACCTTTGGACTGGGTTTATTCTGGCTGTTTTTTAAGACAATTAAAATAGCTCTGGGTTCAGAAATCTGTGCATCTGAACCCGGAACGATTTTAGTTGCCGGCCTGTGTCTGGATAATAATCAGCCGTTAGAAGAGTTTAAAGTCCGCTTAAATCGAGTAATCACTCTGGAAAAATGTTTACATGAAGATGCACAATTGGCCATGCCGATTATTCTGCT
>Ga0209013_10004898_pt1 | contig 11656 bp, 11 predicted proteins | sample Cruoilmetagenom2_FD_187291 | JGI IMG/M metagenome (GOLD analysis project Ga0209013, IMG submission 187291) | Oil polluted marine microbial communities from Coal Oil Point, Santa Barbara, California, USA - Sample 2 (SPAdes) (version 2) | ecosystem: Environmental > Aquatic > Marine > Oil seeps ...
TGATATATACAATTATTCTTTCCTATGCTTTCAATTCTTCTCCAAATTTTCTTTATATATTTAAGTTTTTTAAAATAATTTAAAAAAAATATAATCTGACTCGGTTTAATTATGCTTTCATGAATTTTTACTGATGAATTTTTAAAACCCTTATTTCTTCTGCTTAAATATAACCCCTTTAGTACGCACCTAATACATTTATCGAGAGTAAATTTATTTTCTATTAAATTTAAACACTCAGAGCAGTCTACCGTGAAAATTCTCTCTTCTTTGTTGTTTAAGCTTTCTTTTACTTGGAAATAGCTTAGATTTTCAGTTTTTAATTTCATCTATTATTTTCTTTTAAACGAAAATTTAAAAAGCCCATTTTTCTTAATTTGTAGGAATCAATGGTTGTTTCTGAATGACAAACTTTTTTTATTTTGAAAAATTTAAAGCTTTAACAACAAAGTGAATAATCATGGGTCATCGTAAAAAACACGCTCCAAGACATGGTTCTTTAGCGTTTCTTCCCAGAAAAAGAGCTGCAATTACTAAGGGTCGAGTAAGACGCTGGTTAAACGCATCTGATGGCGTAGCCTTTTTAGGTTTCGCAGGTTTTAAGGCAGGTATGACTCATATTACATACATAGAGGATCAGAAAAATAGTCCCTATTTTGGGAAAGAATTAATGAAACCTGTTACTGTTATTGAAGTACCTCCTTTAATTTTAATTGGGATTAGAGTTTATAATGAAGATGAGTATGGAAAATATATTGTAGGGGATATTTTTTCAACAGAATTAAATGCTTATCTTAGTCGAAAAATCAATATACCAAATTTTGAAAAATATGAATTTAAAGTGATGAAAGAAAAGCTCTCGAAAGCACTAAACAATACAAGTCAGATTAGAGGGATTTTTCAAACTCAACCACATCTAACTTCTTTACCTAGAAAAAAGCCTGATATTATTGAAATTCAACTAAATTCTATTGGTACCCCAATTGATGAATTAAATTTTGCTTTAGATTCTTTAGGTAAAGAAATTAGGGCTCGAGACATATTAATGGAAGGAGAATTAATAGACATCTTAGCAGTAACTAAAGGAAAAGGATTCCAAGGACCAGTTAAAAGGTTTGGAGTAAAAATCTTAACCCGAAAAAACAATAAGGTTAAAAGAGCTGTAGCATGTATAGGCCCTTGGCACCCTGCGCGAGTACTTTATACCGTTCCTCGGCCGGGACAATTAGGGTTTCATCAAAGAACGGAATATCATAAAAGAATTATGGTAATTGGGGAAGTTGAAGAAGAAATTAACCCTAAAGGAGGATTTGTTAGATATGGTAAAGTTAACGGGGATTATCTTCTGTTATTAGGATCCATACCAGGCCCAAAAAATAGATTGGTTAGAATAAGAAAAACTATAAGACCTGTTAAATCATTTATAGTTAAATCACCGGAAATAACGTTTATTAGTAGAGAAAGTCAGCAAAGAAAATAATTAAGAAAACTGTGATTTTATGGAAAAAGTTAATGTATACGATTTAGATGGTAACAAAAAAAGTTTAGTTGATGTACCGCGATTATTTAACCTTAAACCTAGAAAGGATCTTATAAAAATAGCAAATGAAATTGCTTCGAGTAATAATAAGCAAGTTCAAGGTAGAAATAAAAGAGCCGGATTAAGGAATACTGCTGAAGGTTGGGGAACGGGCCATGGAATGGCAAGAACTCCGCGAATAAAAGGATCGGGGTTTCCTACTGCTAGAAATGCGGGACGAGTACCTTATGCAAAAGGAGGTAGAAGGGCACACCCAGTTAAAACTGAAAAAGTAATTGAGAAAAAAATAAACAAAAAAGTAAAGGTATTATCCATAATATCTGCGATTTCGGCTTCCGGGGATTTATTCTGGGTCAAAAATAGAGGTCACCAAATTAACAAAGTTCCAGAAATTCCGCTAGTGATTGATGATAAAATTCAAACAGTAAAACAAACCAAATTAATGTATTCAATTCTTACTGAATTAGGTTTGGAAGAAGATTTGATAAGAGTTAAAAAGGGCAGGAAGACCAGAGCTGGAAAAGGAAAAAGAAGAGGTCGCAAATATAAAGGTAAGAAAAGTATCTTAATTGTTATCAAAGATGATTTTGGAATTATTAAAGCTGCGAGAAACATTCCTGGAATAGATATTGTTAAGTTTGAGAATTTATCAATAGATAATTTAGCACCTGGAGGGCTACCCGGTCGATTAATCCTATGGGCTCAATCTGCTTTTAACGAATTAAAAAAATATGAGGAGTTAATATAAAATGGAAAGATATTATAAAATCATTCAAAGACCTTTAATCACAGAAAAGACTTTCGATATAATTGAAAGAGAAAATAAATTAGTTTTCATTGTTGATAATAGAGCTAATAAAAGTCAAATTAAGCAAGCTATCGAGAAAATTCATAATGTTAAAGTGATTAAAGTAAATACAATAATTACGCCTAGGGGAGAGAAAAAAGCTTTAATTAAACTCCACCCAAATTACTCTGCTCAAGATATAGCAATTGATTTAGGAATTTTTTAATACGTATTCATTTTTCATATTAGAAATATTGAACATAATAAACTCCTTAAAATTTAGAGTTTTAATATTCTCCATTAACCTAATATTGTTAGTTTGAATTAACTTTTTGTATTCTTCCATATCTAAAATTAAAATAAATACGTAGTATTTCGAAAAAAATTTTTCTAATATCCTTGAAGTTTCAACAGGATTGTAAACTTTTTGTATTAGAAACAAAATTTTATCTTCTATGAAAAAAAGGTTAGGTTTCAGGGTGTGAAATTCAATTTGGTTTAAGCGCAATGCCTTATCAAATTGAACGCTAAACTTTGATAAGTCTTGAAAATTATAATGACTTAAAGATAAGAAGATATCCGCATCTTGAGTTAAATTGTAAAAAATTTCAGAAACATTAGCCCTCCATAACATATTGTAAAGGCGGTTTAAGCGTATCATTGATTTTTTAAAGAGTTCACAATTAAACAGATTATTAACTTCTTCTTTTATATCCAAAGATTTGCGATCTTTTTCGTATCTGATATCGACAAAGTAAGCGTTCGAAACAATATTTTCGCTATTTATGGCTTTAATGTTAAAAATTAGATATCCTTTTTGATTAAAATTGTTAAGTGCTTTCAGTAAATTGTGTAAAGATACTTTTTCATTATGCATTAAATCGCAATTAATTTCATAAAAATGTAAAAACTGTAGGTTATCGCCTTGTTTTATTATCAATGAATCCTCCAATTTCAAAACAGTTATATCATTACTTATTTTATCTGAAAGGATGTGAAAGAAGTGCCTCTTTAAGTTGTGGTTTTTTAAGATTTTAATAGAATTGTCGTTTTCTCTTATTTTCTGCATAATTAAATTAAAAAATTTATCAATTCTAGATTTGTCATTTCCAATAAAAGTGAGGAAAATAGTTTTTCTTCTATTTTTTGGCACATTTATCTGAACTGAATAATAAAAGAGAAATTTATTTAATAGAAAATCGTTTAGAATAGGAAGAATTTTTAGGAGATTATTGATTTTAAGAATTGAAAATGCTACGAGTTTGTTATTTTTATTTAGACTCTTATAATAGATTAAATGTTTTTCAATTAAAAATGAGAATAATTTAAATTTTCCTTTTCTTACCATATCATAAATTTTATAAAAAAAAATTATAAAAACTTATCATATTTGCTAATGTGAGATTATTAATGATTAAAATTTATACAATTTATAAATAAGCTAGCTTAAGCTAAATAATCAAGATGATTTAATTAAATGCTGGAGCAAATCTTAGGATTTATTAACAATTTAACCCCAGAGGTCGTTATCCAAGCACCCTCCAGGATTAATTTAATTAACCCGTTAGACGCTGTAGAAGGTGACTTTTGGATGCCTTCTGTAGCTATTAATGGTGTAATTAATCCTTTGTCAGCTTTTGTTTACATAAAACCAAGAGAACAGGGTAGTATTATAAAATCTTATTCTATTTATGATAAAAATGGTAAATTTAATATTCAAATTGAACGCGAAGAGGAAATTACAAAGTATAAAACTAAACCAAAAGATAAATTAAATGGAGAATTCAAACTATTTTATGCTAGCGTATATAGGTTTATTAAAACAAGTTCAATCTTTTGGGAAAAATTTAAGAAAAACAATTTTGAACTAGGAACATTAACTACTATTCCTTCCCAAAGTGGGTTGGGGGGAAGTGCTGCCATTATAATTGCGATTTTATATGGTTTCGCAAAATATTTTGAGCTGTATAAAAATTTAAATTGCATAAAAAGAAGTGAATTCCCAATAAATAGAGATATAATCGCTGAAATGGCCACAAAAGTCGAAGATCAAGACCTAAAAATAACCGCAGGTTATGGAGATCGATACGTGATATCTAGAGGGGGATTAGGTTTTTGTTCTTACTCTGGAAAACTACACCATAAAAAGATTTCTTTAGAACCTTTAGCAATTTACGATAGAATTGATACCCTATATGATATCTATAATTTACCGATAATCGTTTGCTTTTCTGGAATATCTCACGATAGTGGAAATGTGCATAAGAAATTAAGAAAAAGTTATTTACATAAAGATCCAATCGTTATGAATGGTTATAGTAACCTTGCTGACATTTCATGGAAATCGCGATTTGCTATCATGAAACATGATTGGAAATTATTAGGCGATTACTTTAAAGAAAATACAATTATTATGAATGAAATCATGAGATATGTTGGATTTACTCACGGAATAGGATTATCTAATAATATTTTAATAAAAATAATTGAAGATCATCCTGATGTTTTTTCTGTAAAACTAACCGGGGCTGGAGGGGGAGGGGCTGTATTTGCCTTAGTAAAGCCAGATAAAATAAAAGAAGTTTTACGAGATTGGAAACATAAATTGAATGAAATAATTAATGATGAAGCAATTTTCTTATCACTCTTCCCGAAATATCCTTTAGAGATAAGACGAGAACTAAAAAAGGCTCAATTCTTCAGAATTAAAATAGTTTCTGGAGTGAAAAAGTTATAATTTATTGAATATTATAAAATAATTAACACAAAGTTGGAGAATAATTTTGAGTAAATTCGAAAGACACAAAAAGAAATCTGTAGATTATGTGTATCCACATAAACATTGCAAAAGCTGCGATCAAATGATTGAAGAAGGTTTGACATATTGTTCTGAATGCTACAAGAAATCACAAGAGAAGAAGAAGAAGTGGTTTAAACGAAAAACAAAAGAAGATAACTGATAATCTAATTAACTATTTCTTTTTTACTTCTTAATCTTCTAGTTGATTTAATCTCTTTACAAGCCACTCTTTATCTAACATTAAAATAAAAGGTCCTAATCGAGGTCCAGATTTATTACCTAATAATAATAGATAAAACGCTTTAAACATATTCCTTGGTGGAACCTCTAGCTCTTCTTTAGCTATAGTAAAAATTTTATTTTGAATTGAATCAGCATCAAGATTGTCTTTTTCCAACAAGAATTTTTTAAACAATATTAAGCCTTTTTTTTGTTTATCACTTAAAGTATTAATGAGATCCTTAGGTATTGTGTCGGGTATGGTAAATATATCTATTTTATTCAGGATATTTCTTTTTATTTTGTGATCCGTTATTCTCGTTAATTCATCTTTAACTTCATTAATCCAAGTTTCTGTTCTTTTTAATAAAACTTTGAAGTCTTCGATTGAAATAATCTTTTCAGCTTTTTCAATTCTTAAAGATGATATCGCTTTATTATATAATTTATCTAAACTCAAAATATTTTGCGTTTGAGAAAGAAAAGATAGGAGTTTTAAAGGAATTCTGATTGGTTTAATCTCTGGAGTATCATTAACCTTGGTTAAGGGATACATATATTTGTAAAAATCGTATTCTTCCTTGGATTCAGGTTCCTCCACCTCATAAAAAATGTTTTCCATTTTTTCATAGTAGTCGTGATATTGAGAGGTTTCTTCGATTCTTAAAGAAATATGCTTCATAGGATTTGTTCTTAAAATTAACATTCTATAAATTTCCGGATCTGCTAATTCTAAATATTTTTCTGGAGTAAAAACGATTCCTTTGGATGTTCCCATATCTTGATCGCCCAATCTTAACCATTCATAACGTAATTTAATAGGTCCTTCATAATTGTAAATTTCTTGACAAATTTCTATCCCTGTATCGTAAGCCCCTCCTTTTACACTATGGTCTTTTCCTGCAGGCTCACAAGTGGCTTTAAATAAAGCCCATTTAGCAGGCCAATCGATGCGCCAATTCAATTTTAATTTACCGCTATAAATTGATGTTTCTCCCCTATAACCACAGGCAGGGCATTCATACATAACTGTTTGTTCTTTCTTAAGATATTTTATTGCCCTATTAGGGTGAATGGAACCATCTTTTGTTCGATCCTGTATTTTATTGCATTTTTCGCATACTATCATCACTGGTATCCAAGTCTTTTGCATATCGTTAAACTGTTTTTTACGATCATCATCTAAAGTAGGTAAAATGTATTTTTTTAAAATTTCCTTAATTTTTTCTGTATTATCAAGGGCAATTTTAATTTTTTCATGCATTTCTTTTTTCTGATATAACTCGTATGTCCATATAATCTCGTTTTTTATACCAAATTGTTTAAAAGTGGAAATTAATTCGTTTCCAAAATGATAAGCATAGCTTTCACATCCACAATCTTCAAAAGGACATGGAATTAAAGTAAATGGTTTACCTAGATTATTTTTCTGGTAATCTTTGTCTATATAAGAAGGAAATCTCTTAGCTGCGTCAAAATCATCAATAAATAGATAAAATGATACTGTTATCCCCTTTTTTTCAAATATTCTCCTAAGAGCATCGCATATAATAATTTCTCTTAAAATTCCTATATGAATATGTCCTGAAGGTGTTTTCCCCGTGGACAGCGTTATTTCTGTTAAATTTCTTTTAGAAATTTCTTGTACTGTTTCTTCTAGCCAATGTACTGACACTTTATTTACCAAACTTTTTCACTAATTAAAAAAACCTTAACTGAGTAAATGATAAAAATTATTTATCATTTTGCATTTTAAAAAGTGGTGAAAGAGTTTTGAGAATCGCTGTCCTTAACAAAGAACGCTGCAAGCCCGATAAATGTAGTCCATTTGGGGAAAAACCATGTATAAAATATTGCCCAAAAGTGAGAACGGGAGATAAAACAATACAATTGAGCCAAAATGGGAAATCTGCTGAAATTATTGAAAGCTTGTGTACAGGTTGTGGAATTTGCATAAAAAAATGCCCTTTTAAGGCAATAAACATAGTTAATTTGCCTGATCCATTAATAAATCAAACTACTTATCGGTACGGCCCAGATCAATTTTCTTTATTCAGAATGGCAATCCCCAAGAAAGGAAAGGTGTTGGGTTTAATAGGGCAAAATGGTATAGGTAAAAGCACGATGTTATCTATACTATCAGGAGAACTAAAAATAAATCTAGGGAAGTTCAAAGATGAAACCCCTAATAATAAAGAGATTATTAATTTCTTTAAAGGTTCAGAATTACAACAATATTTTATAGATATGTTTAGTAATAAATTGAGTGTTGTTCATAAACCTCAAAATATTACTCTTATACCTAAGCATGTGTCAGGAAAAGTTTATGATTTGTTAAAAAAAAATGATAAGGATGATCGCTTGGATAAAATTATTGAAGAACTTAACCTAAAAGAGATTCTAGATAGAAGCGTCTCTGTTTTATCCGGTGGAGAGGTTCAAAGAGTAGCGATTGCAGCTGCTTACCTTAAGGATGCAGATGTGTATCTCATTGACGAACCTAGCTCTTATTTAGATGTTAGTGAGAGAATTAACATGGCTAAATTAATTAGATCACTCGCAGATAGCAATAAAACTGTAATAGTTGTTGAACATGACCTAGCTATACTAGATTACTTAAGCGATTATATATCTCTATTCTACGGTGTTCCAGGGGTCTATGGTATTATTTCCCATCCTCAAGGTGTAAGAGTTGGGATAAATATTTATTTAAATGGATACATTAAGGATGAGAATGTAAGGATTAGAGATGAACCCATTCAATTTCATGAAAGACCTCCTATTGATTCCTTATTTGACATTGGTGCTAGCATATTTTCATATGGAAACTTAGAAAAAACATTAGGAGATTTTCATCTTAGCGTAGCTGGTAGCGAGGTTCATGCTGGAGAGATTTTAGGTATTTTAGGGCCTAATGGAATTGGTAAGTCTACTTTTATAGATCTAATTGCTAATAAAATTAAACCTGACGACGAAATTAACAATGAAAATGAAGTTTCTCCTCGTTCTAAGTTAAAAATTTCACTAAAACCTCAATATATTAAAATGCCAGAATCAAACTTAGTTTCTAATACGCTCAATCAAATTAGGATGGCTTCATATCTAAGTCAATCGTATAAAAAGCGTTTGATTAACAGTCTTAAATTAGAAGATATTAAAGAACGCAAAATTTCCGAATTAAGCGGAGGAGAACTCCAAAGAGTAGCTATTGCTAATTGTTTATCAAAAGAAGCTGATATCTATTTATTAGATGAACCATCTGCTTTTTTAGATATTGAAATGCGATTAACTGTTGCTCAACTCTTAAGAAAATCTATCGAGGAATTAAAAAAATCAGCTTTTGTAGTAGAACATGACATAATTACGCAGGATTTTATAGCAGATTCTATTTTAGTTTTTGAAGGGACACCTGGTTTAGAAGGAAAAGCATTAACTCCTTTAAATTTAAGAGACGGGTTTAACTTGTTTTTAAAAATTATGGGAATTACTTTTAGAAGAGAAAAATTAACAAAACGTCCTCGCGTTAATAAAATCGGAAGTACAAAAGACGCTTATCAAAAAAGAATTAACGAATACTATTATATTCCTAAATGAAATGTTAAGGATATAAAACAATTATTTTTGTTAAAAAACTATTTACTCCTTTTTTTCTACTGGAAATGAAATAATTTCAATTTTCGAAACAATTTTAGATTATAAGATTAATAAGATAGTTTAAATATTTATTAATAATTTAAAGCTGGGGCTTGTTTTATAATATAATAAAAAATTTTTTTTCGTTTGTATTATTAAAAACTACAATGGAAATTCTGGGGTTTTTGATATTTTATTAATTTTTTAATAAGATAAGAAAAATTTAAAAAAGAAAGTGTTAGTGGGATTATTCTTTTAATCTCCAAAAAACTAGTGGTCTGCCTCTCATTCCATTGTTCCGAGTAAATTTTTCAATAAGCCTTCTTTTTTGCAACTTTAGTAGGTTATCATAGATGGTTGTTCGTGGACTATTCAGCACTTTAACTAAATCCCTGCGAGTTGACGGTCCAATATTTTGAAGTTTCTTTATCAAATTATATTGAATCGGAGTTAAATATTCTTTAGAACTAATTTCATCTTTAATTACTATTCTGTTAGCCATAATTTATTCCTCCAATAATTTTGTTTTTGTATTAGCCTCAATAATTAAATCGACAATTTTTCGACATTTTAACTAAAGAACCAATATCTAGATCTATGATATATTATAGTATCAAATTTTATATAAAGATGCTTATTTATGCGTTATTATCATCAATAAGCATAAATTTAAAAACGACAAAAATAATTGTTTATTTGTGAAATATAGAGAAAAAGTATAATAATGACTGAAACAACAAGAACAACGGTTACTTTAAGTAAAATAAGCATGAATCAAGTAAAAGAATTAGTAGGTGTTTTTGGAAGCACACCTGCTTCTGTTATAAGTAGAATTGTAGAACATTTCTTCGATTATGGCAAGTTTGATGATGTAATAGATAAAATAAAAGCAAAAAAAAGAGAATTATTCCCACCTGAAGATATAATAATAAATAATAAAATTAAGAACTTATTTAAGGGGGCTAACAAGATACCATTTAACGATTTTGTTGATTTTTTACAAGTTGATAAGAAACTAGTTTTAGAAAATATTCATATTTGGACTGAAAAATACAATATTAAGATTATTGAAAATTTAGTTATAAAGAACCCTGAATAAAACATCCTATTTTTAAACAAGTGAATTCCTTCAAGTCCTTTGCCTTTGAAATGTAAACTTAAGTTGTATTAAAAATTAACCCCAAATAGTTCCCAAAAATTATTTGCTTGATCTAATGGCCAATCTAACAAGGAAGTCATTACTCCTACAATTATAAAAAAAATGAACAAAGCCAGTCCAATCAACAAAGCGTATTCAATAAGGTTGCCACCGTGTTCGTCCAAGAAGAAATCCTTAATTTTCTCTTTAATGTTTTTACTATTTTTTCTAACAGATTTCCATTTTTTCATGATTTAGAATATTTAAGTTATACATACATGTTTCAAAATATCCTTTTAAACTAAACTTAAAAGAATTTTTTTACGCATTAATGATTTGTAGTACTTGTTTGAGGTCTTCTTCCTTTGATTGCTCTCTTGGGATTATTAACTGAAATTTTCTATCTTTATTGCTTCTAGGAATTATGTGAACATGAAAATGGTTAATTACTTGACCAGCAGCTCTAAAATTATTTTGTAAAATATTATAGCCTTCAATTTTTAATTTGTTATGGATTAAAACTGATAATTCTTTGACTACTTTAAATAATTCAACTAATTCACTGATAGGAATGTTTTCTAAATTATCATAATGATTTTTAGGTATGACAATTGTATGGCCTTTTGAAACGGGGAAAATATCTAGAAAAGCTAAGTTTGTATCGTTTTCGAATAGAATGTGAGAAGGAATTTTTTTTTCTACTATTTGACAAAAAATACATTCTTCATCTTTTAACAAAATCTTTCACCATCTAATATTCATTTGACTAAACAAAATAAGAGTTATTAATTTTTAAAAAAACTTCCACAGCCTTTTAATTTTTGTAGTTTATCTTTATCTCACATTATACCTAAAAGAGTTATGATTCATATGTTTTATGATGAGATTAAATCATTATTTGAAAAGAAATTATCTCCGAGAATATATACAATTAATTCCGAGTTTTATGGACTATATTACGGTCAAGTTAATAATAAAAAACATATAAAAAGGATAATGTTTACAGTTGATTTGAGTTTAGAATCGATCCATTATGCCATTAAAAATAAAATCAATCTTATAATTTCTCTGTATGGTCTTACTAAAGATCCGATTACTAATTTTAATCAAATCCTAATAAATAAATTAACATTGCTCTCTAAATATCCTATATTAGTGTTTATTCTAAACTCTTCTTTTATTGGCGTGGAAGGGGGAATTTCCGACACTATAATGGAATCTTTATATTTAAAATTAGAGACCCCGCTTAATATTAAGAATAATAAGGATGAAAATGTCCCTATTGGAAGGATATGTTTACCAAATTCGTATCCGCAGACTCAGAAGGCTCTAACTCTTGATAACCTTTTAAAGAGGATTCAATCAAATTTAAGCATTGATAAGATATTTTACGTAGGCGAATCAAACACTGAAGTTAATAGAATTTGCATCGTGGGAACAGAAAGAATAGATCTAAATCATCTAAGAAAGGCTCTAAAGAACGGGTGTGACTGCTATATTTCGGGAAATTTTAGTCATTCTATAGCAAATTATGCGAAG
>Ga0209013_10004899_pt1 | contig 11656 bp, 10 predicted proteins | sample Cruoilmetagenom2_FD_187291 | JGI IMG/M metagenome (GOLD analysis project Ga0209013, IMG submission 187291) | Oil polluted marine microbial communities from Coal Oil Point, Santa Barbara, California, USA - Sample 2 (SPAdes) (version 2) | ecosystem: Environmental > Aquatic > Marine > Oil seeps ...
AATGTATTCGTACAAATAATATCAGCCCCAGCAGCTAAATATTCACGATGAACATGTTCAATAACATCTGGTTTGACGATATTTAAATACTCATTACAGCCGTCGTATTCTTCCCCGCCAAAATCTTCGGGGCTAAGATCCGCATTTTGTATCATCGTTCCCATTGCACCATCGATAATTAGTATTCTCTGTTGGAGTTGCTGTTCAATTAGATGTTTGGACATAGCTGAATCCTCTCTCTTTCTCTCGATCAGTCTCTTGAATATAATGGATTAATTCAAGTGACATATCATACCGGAAAAATGGTGTAATAATATAAATTCCATTGAATAATTCCGCTGCTGTATCGATTAATTCCTTCGAAATTTGAATACCTTCTGCAGTAGCAAGCTCTCTATCTTCTCCACATAAACGCATACGCTCTAGCACCTCTTCAGACAATTTAATGCCTGGCACTTCATTGTGAAGGAATTCAGAATTTCGACTATTGGTCAATGGCATAATTCCGATGAAAATAGGCGTTGATAAATGCTTCGTGGCTTCGTAAATTTCATGTATTTTTTCTTTCGAGTAGACAGGTTGGGTAATAAAATAATCCGCTCCACATTCAATTTTCTTTTCTAGTCGCTTCACTGCACGGTCAAGTACACGAACATTTGGGTTAAAAGCAGCCGCTACGGAGAAGTTGGCCTTTTTACGGAGGGACTTTCCTGAGAAAGAAATACCTTCGTTTAATTGTTTGATTAATTGAATTAACTCTAAACTGGATACATCATAAACACTCGTCGCACCAGGGAAATCTCCAATTTTCGTGGGGTCTCCCGTTACTGCAAGAATATCATGGATTCCAAGTGCATCCAGTCCCATTAAATGAGATTGAAGACCGATTAAATTACGATCACGGCAAGTAATATGAGCCAGCGGTCTAATATTTTTTTGATGCTTTAACATCGAGCCCATGGCCATATTGCTAATGCGCGGCGAGGCTAATGAATTATCCGCCATCGTCACCGCATCAATTCCAGTAGCATATAGTTTTTCTGCACCCTCCATAAAGGTAGCTGTATCTAGGTGACGAGGTGTATCTAATTCAACAATTATCGTCCGTTCTGTTTTTGCTTTTTCATGTAGAGCTTGTGTGTTAGTCGGTTTGGCATCTTGAATAATAATTGGTTTTTTCATCTCTACGACTTTGTTTGTAGTCGGTGATAAATGACCAATATGTTTTTTCACTGCTTCAATATGCTTTGGTGTCGTCCCGCAACATCCACCTATTAATCGGACTCCTGCATCCCTCAGATATAATGCCGCCTTTCCAAAATACTCTGCATCGGATTCGTAAACTATTTTTCCTTCATCAATATCAAGTAAGCTGGCATTTGGATAAGCTGATAAGAATGCCTTTTCTGGAAGTTTTACTCCTTCGAATGCTTGAATTGTATGATGTGGACCTAGTCGACAGTTGACTCCCACAATGTTTGCTCCAATTGTTTCCAGTTGGTGGAGGGCGTCATTAAGTGGCAATCCATTTTGTAAAATTCCCGGCTCATGCATAGATACTTGGGCAATAATCGGAATATCCGTTAGCGTACGAAGATAAGTCACCGTAGTCTTTAATTCTTCCAAATCATAATACGTTTCGAGTAATAGACCATCTGGATCTCCTGCTAATAACTGAATGGCTTGCTGGTCTAGTGATTGGATAATCTCCTGGAGCGTGGCATCACTTTTTCGTATCCCTCGAATCCCCCCGATCGTACCGAGGACAAATTGATGTCCCGGTGCAGCAGCTCTTTTCGCAATTTGAATCGCGGCTTTATTTATTTCTTTTACTTGATTTTCTAGACCATAGCGAGCAAGCTTTATAGAATTTGCTCCATATGTATTCGTTTGAATAATATCTGCTCCAGCTGCAATATAGTCCTGATGGATCTTCTCAATAATTTCTGGCTTTTGAATATTCAATTCCTCATTGCAATAGTCAATTCCGTACGAGTAGAGAAGTGTCCCCATCGCACCGTCCGCTGTCAGTATAGATGTCTGTAATTTTTCTAATAAACCCATCTTGTATTCATCCTCTCCATATAAAAAAGCCTTCTATGAAAAGAAGGCTTTACGAGTATGCAAGATACCACCTTCTCATCTTTCAAACTTTTCGCAAAGTCTGCTGGATTTAGCACCTGACCAAATAATTGGCTGGTTGCTGAAGCGTCATCGGGCCAGTCCCTCGGCTTCTCTTGATAAGAATTTCACTATTCAGTTTTCTAATTAGACATATCGTACCTTTATTCAACTAAAGCGTCAAGGTGTATTTTGAATTATCTATTACTTTAGGGAGCGGGGGAGAATGACATTCCATTGATCGATAAATCGTAATAATTGATCGATTATTGACGACGATCGATCGATTATAGCTATTGGTCGATCGATTTTGGGTGGGGATCGATCGATTATTCCTCCCGATCGATCGATTCTCCAATATTACACATCACCATTTCCATTTATACTCTATATTACTCTGGGATGTCCCATTTCGGGTTAAATTCATTAATTGGAGAATTCTGAATGCTACATGATGAGAGTCTATGTGAAGGAATTTTCAACATTGCCGATTATTAATCGTCTCTCCAATCAAAACAAACCACTCTCTAATAGCTTTCTCATGTGCTAGCCGATCCACATGACCACAACGCATACAGTTCCAGCCATTTTTTCTTTTGCCCATTCCAAACTTTTCACATTTTTCACAGAACACACCTGTCTGCAAATCATCTGGATTAATACCCCACCGACTACACATTGGGTATGGAAAATAAGGTTTGTGACTCTTAGAAATTTCTTCACTCAATTTATGCATCTCTTTATTAGACATATACTGTTTTTCTCGAGGAATATTTTTTTTTAGATAGATAGGAATTGTTTGATGAAGAATAACATTGTAATCTGTGGGAGGCTCAATAACTCTAACTTTGGAATTGGTTAACACAATAACTCCGAAAACAGGAATCGTCAAACCATGTTGTTTCAGCCATTCTCTTAGCAGATAAATATTCCGTTCAATCTGAACCTCAGGACTTTCAAATGCATCCACTTTCCCTTCTTCATTTTCTCTCTCTAACTGTTTCGGATTTTGCTTAAAACTTAACTTCCCACCTATATTCTTACTCTCTAAAATCATCGCAAAATACTGTGTCAAAAATACTGTATCTATCTGGAAATTCCCATACGATTCCAGACATACATCATGCAGTACTGCATACTCAAATGGAAATGAATAATTATTAAACACTCTGTCTACCCGAACTTCACCATGAATTCCAGCCAACGCCATATGCATCTTAGAATGGATCAATTCCTTCAATTCATGTCTCTCTGGTAACCGCCGATTTAATAACTTCAGACCAATATAACTATATTCCTCTGTACGTGTTTTTACTATCAACTAACCACCCCCATCCGCATCGTAGCACAACCTAAAAAAATGTAAATTCCACCAAATATGCAACTATTTCATTTTCCCCATAAAAAAAGGGCCAAAAATGAATTTTGGCCATCAAACTTACTCAACTATTGAATTTATGACTTTTTCTGCAGTTTCTCTGCCATTCTTAATGCAAGCGGCAATTCCAACTCCATAATATGAACAGCCAGCAAGCAGTACGTTTGGCATTTCATCAGCCATTTTAGCTGTTAATGATTGAATCGCATCACCATGTGCGAGATGATAGTTTGGCATTTGTTCGTTCCATTTTGTCACTTCTATTACTTGTGGAGTACCCGATAATTTCAGACTCATTTGAATGTCTTGGAGCGCAACTTCTACCAACTCTTCTTCCGTCATATTCTTCATGCTCTCAAAGGCCGGGTTTGAACTCTTGTAAAACATACGAACTAATAACTGATTATCCTTAGATGTGTGTGTCCATTTACGGCTTGTCCATGTGCATGCATTACATTTCACATCACTATTTTCGGAAACGATAAAACCTGTTCCTTCTGCTGGAAGCTGCTCGTCCGGAATATCAAAACCAAGATATACACTAATAAGGGATGAATTTTTCAATCTGTTGAAGTCAGCATTCAGCTCATCATCTTGTAGAATCACCTGAGCCACATTATGAGGAATTGCCAACACTACGTTGTCCGCTTCAATCGTTTCCCCGTTAGTCAATAAAACCGAGTAACGCTCACCTTGCTTCTCTACTTGCTTCGTTGCCACACCTTTAATAATCGTCGATTCACTCAGCACTTCCTCTAAACGATCGATAAGTGTAGAAAGTCCGTTTTGAAAGGAAATAAACTTCTTATTTGCTGCTGCCTGGAATTGCGCTTTGTTTTCTTCTAATCCTTTCATTATACTGCCGTATTTATTTTTGTAATCGATCAAGTATGGCAATGTTGAAGCGATAGAGAGCTTATTTAAATCACCAGAGTATACGCCTGATAATACAGGTACAATTTGTTTTTCAACTAATTCTTTCCCTAAGAAATATTCTAAAAATGACCCGACGGAGCTATCTTTCGTGAAGGTTTCATTTGGTAATTCTAAATCCTTTAACGCTTCTTTTTTCCCTGCTTCTGATACTAGCGTGCTACTATTTAACGACTCGATACTTGCAGGGATACCGAAAACACTATCTGTAGGAATCGCATGTAATTCGTTATTAGTGTAAATGTATGAAATTCCTGTAGAGTTGTACACTTTTTCATCTTCTAGTCGAAGCTCTTCAATTAGTTGAATGATGGATTCATTTCTCGCAACGATTGAATCTGCTCCAACCTCCATGATAAAGTCTTTCTCCTGTAGGGTATGGATCTTGCCACCTAAATACTCGTTCGCTTCCACTAAGACTAATTCTATATTTAATGACTTTTCATTTTTAAGTTTTTGCAAATAATGCATAGTAGAAAGCCCTGTAATTCCTCCACCAATAACTACTATTCTTTTCAACATAACCACTCCTTATTTCATTCCATATAACTAGTATAAGTGTTTTTAAAAATATCGGATATGATTTACCTCACTCAAGTATGTAAATTATGAACAAATGGAGAAGCTAGTTCAGAAACCATCTCCATAAGTAAAAGCCTTGTAATTTAAACAAGGCTTTTTATCGACTGAATACACTATACTGTTATTTTTCTCTTATCATTGGTGAAAGCGTGCTTTTCAAACTGTCTAACAAAACATAACCAAATATAACTCCTGCTATAGACGTGAATGTAAAATCACCTAATAGCATGATTTCATTGAAAAATAACAAATTCTTTCCATACACAATAGCGAGAAGCGGAATCATTGCTATATAAATAGATGGGATTCCAATTACAAGGACCTTTACCCAATCAATCGACCATTTCCTTTTATCTTTAATCTCTAGAATCAATTTAGGTAAACGTAACAACATTCCCATAAAAATAGAGAAAATACTTGCAAATATAATATAAGGCTTAATATCAAATACAATCGCTGACCTTTCTCTTAATCTCACTTGATACTCCAGGCCAATATAAAAAACAAATCCAATTACTACTGTCGAAAAGAATATAAATAAAAACCTTTTCACTCAAGCTCCTCCTTCATTTACTTTTAGGACAGAAAAAGGATAGACTAGCATTTCTAAGTGCTAAATCTATCCTTGGTATTATACTTTTCTAAGAACTGCACGTATGGGACTTCCATCTGCTCCTTCAATCTTCAGAGGTAGAGCGATTAAATCATAATCACCTGGTTCCACATTTTCCAATAAAAGATTTTCTATAATAAACACATCATTATTAAACAGCGAATGATGCGCTAATAAGTCCTTACTTTCTATGCCATCAACGGAAGGTTGGTCCGTGCCAATTAGAAAGATACCTTTTTCCTTTAGAAAGGGACCAATGTTTTCCTTCAATGTATTAATCTTGTCAGGAAACTTTTCGGGTGAAGCGGTATTCGTTGTTTTTAAAAGCAAACGCTCTACACCGGTTAGATCAAAACCTTCTAATTCCTCCCTGCCAATTTCAGAAGCGCCAACCACACTAACTACTTTTGCACGTCCAATATACATATTAACGTCTAACATATCTAACGTTTTTCCTTCACTTACATAATGAAATGGTGCGTCTGCATGCGTTCCAGTATGTAAACTCGCTCTAATCGTCCCAACATTTGCTGCCCCACCCTCATCCTTGGTAGCCGTTAGTTCATAATTAAAAAGTGTATCTCCTGGCCATGTAGCTATCCTAGTTGAGATAGTTTGTGTAATATCGATCCATTCCTTATTCATATCCGTGACCTCCTATAAGTTTGTACGCAAATCCCATAGTTCCGGGAAAAAACGATGATCTAACACATGTCGTAAATAATTCACACCGGAAGATCCTCCAGTGCCTTTCTTAAATCCTATTATTCTCTCCACCGTTTTCATATGACGAAAACGCCACTGTTGGAGCCAGTCTTCCACGTCTACGAGTTTTTCTGCTAATTGATATAAATTCCAGTGTTTATCGACGTCCAGATATACTTCCTTCCATGCATTTGCTACTGATTCATCTCCCACATATGTGATGGAATAATCCCTATTCAATAACGAAGGAGTTATCGGAAACCCTGCTCGAGCTAATGCTTGAATCGATACATCATAAATACTCGGTGCATGAAAAGCAGTTTCTAACTCTCTATGCAATTCTTCCTCTTGCTCATAAATTTTCAGTATATGCTTCGTCTTATAACCAAGTGCAAATTCGATTTGTCGATATTGAAAGGATTGAAAGCCAGACGCCTTACCTAGCTTATCTCGAAACTCTAAATACTCTGCTGGTGTTAATGTTGATAGAACATCCCAAGCTTGAATTATTTGTGTTTGGATTTTCGTTACTCGTGCTAACATTTTAAAGGCAGATTGCATTTTATCCGCTTGAATAGCATGAATGGCACTAGTCAATTCATGAAGTATAAGCTTCATCCAAAGCTCACTAACCTGATGAATAATGATGAAAAGCATTTCATCATGATGTCCTGATAATCTGTTCTGGCTGGTCAATAAATTATCCAACTGCAAGTATTTCCCATACGTCATATCGTCGCTAAAATCTGTGTGAATTCCACTTTCCTTTTGATCTTTTGGCATGCTTTCCCCTCTCGTTTAAGCAATGACATCACGTTTATTTTCATGTTTTTTATATAGTTCTTCCTCCATAATCTTTTTCAAAATCTGTACAGTACTCCAAACGTCCTCAAACGAGTTATACAATGCAACTGGTGCCAGACGTATACCATTTGGTGAACGAAAATCGGGAATGACTTGATGCTCTTTTAAAGCTTTGCATATCCGAGCTGCTTCATTATGTGCTAAAAATATATGCCCGCCTCGCTTTATCGATTCACGTGGATTGGCAATCACAAAGTTATACTCACCTAACTCTAATTCAATTTGCATCATCATATAATTTGTAAGCTTTAGTGACTTTTCACGAATCGCTTCCATTCCAACTTCTTGAAACATTTCAAGAGAACCTAGTAGCGGGGCACTACTTAATATATGCGGAGTCCCAATCTGATACGCACCAGCATCGCCTGCTGGTACCATTTGTGTAGACATATCAAACTGCTTCGTTTTATCTGACCCGAACCAACCTGCTAGTCCAGGCTTTCTTCCAAAGTGCTTACGATTAACAAATAAGCCTCCTGTTGCTCCAGGCCCACCGTTTAGATGCTTATAGTTACACCAAAAAGCAAAATCCACATCCCACTTATCTAACTCATGTGGGACAGATCCAATTGAATGACATAAGTCAAAGCCTATCATAATATTCCGCTCATGCGCTGCTTCCGTTAGCAACTGGATGTCTAATACCTGACCACTTCGATATAACACACTAGGTAGTACTATTAAGGCAACTTCATCCGTCATCGCATTAATAATATCTTCTTCCTGTAATGTCTGGCCATCTCGACTTTTAACTAATATCATATGTTCTTCTGCATGGAAGCCGTGCAATGATAACTGGCTACTAATTGCATATAAATCGGATGGAAAATTTAGTTCATCCGCTACTATTTTTGTGCGTTTTCCTTCTGGTCGGTAAAAACTAGCAAGCAACTGATGTAAATTGGCGGTTGTAGAGCCTGTAATAATTACTTCATCTTTTGAAGCTCCTAATAGAGGAGCACACATCTCACTTAACGATTCCGGAAAATAAAACCATGGGTGCTGTCCTTTTGTCCAACCATCTATACCATATCGTTTCCATGAATCTAGTAGAGTTAATACTGATTTTTCAGCTCGCTTAGATAGTAGTCCAAGGGAATTCCCATCCATATAAATAGTATCTGGTTTAACATAGAATTCTTGTCGATACATCTTCAAAACATCTTGTTCATCTAATTTTATTGCATAGTCTAGTGAAGTAGTCCGTTCCATAATGATTCCCTCCTTCATAAACAAATTCACCCTATACCTACTTCTGCAATTATCCAAAAATTCCTTCTTTCTACTCTTCTATTATGTATTTACAACAAACGCATACATTTTGATATATACAAAAAGCGTTCGAAGTTACAATCTTCGAACGCTTTTTATAGCTAACCTATTTTCTTGTTGTTATTATAATTGCAAATCAGTTAAAACAATAACATTAGGGTGATTACAAAGCTTTGTAACAGGAATATCCTCCGTTACATCTCCTTTTATCAACGCTTCAATGGCAGTTCTTTTTTCTTCTCCCACTGCTATTAAAAGAATACATTTTGCTCTCATTATAGAAGCAATGCCCATCGTAATCGCTTGCTTTGGAACTTCATCAATAGAATCAAAAAATCTAGCATTTGCATTTCTAGTGGAAGCTGTTAGCTCGACCACATCTGTTTCACTTTGAAAGGATGTACCTGGTTCGTTGAAACCTATATGACCATTCACTCCGACACCTAGTAATTGCATATCGACAGTTAGTGATTTTAACACGTTTTCATATCTTAATGCTTCTGCTTGTACATCTTCAGCTACTCCATTTGGAATATAGGTAGCTTTAAATGGCTTTGCATCAAAGAGATGTTGTTGCATAAACGTTTGGTAGCTTGCAGGATGTCCCTGAGGAACTCCCACATACTCATCTAAATTCACACTATTACAGTGAGAGAAATCCAACGAACTATTTCGTAGCTTATCATAAAGTGGAACCATCGTTCCGCCCGTTGCTAATCCAAATGTTGTTGCTCCATTCTTTACCTTTGTTGAAAATATTTCTTGTGCCCGACTATAAAGAGCATCCTTGTCTTCCCATACTTCTAAATCTACTGCCATAATTGAAACCACCTTTTTCTGAATTGCGCATACTCACTTATTGTTATAAATCACATGATAACTTTTACGTTAGTAAAATTATCATTATATTCAATTTAGATATTTGATGCAAATCGAGACAAACTAGCCCGTAATACTTTAGTTAAAATCTATTCGATTTTTATACTTTTCCATCATCTCTTCATTGTGAAATTGGCTATCGGAGAGATTTGCACTTTTAAAGACTGGTATTTGCTCAGATTCCTTACTTATCTCCTCGATAACCTGCGATATAAGTGCATTAAGAAGTGCAGCTCCAACTACCGTAGAGGATGGACCATATTGCAATCCCTTGTTACTAAGAAGTCCATCACCAACAGGAATATGTGTATTTAAGACAATATCCACTACTTCTTCTAGTCTCTTACCACTAACATGTCGACCTTCTTGATCCTTATAATGTAAAGACTGAAGAGAGACAACTAATATACCAGCCTTCTTTCCTAAGAAAGCCATATCTATTGGAGCTGGATTGCGACCAGAAGTAGAAATGACTACTAGAATATCATTTGGTTCAAAGCTTATTTGTCCTTCATATTGCTCCATGAATGTTGGATCCTTCTCGTTCTGTGAAGAAGTCAATGCACCTCTATGAAGCATTAAAGGCTCTATTGTAATGGGAGTGACCGGTACTAACCCACCTGCACGGTAATAGGCTTCCTGAGCTAAAAGGTGAGAATGTCCACATCCAAATAGCTGTATTATCCCCCCGTTTTTAATGCGGTCAGCAATTAGCTTAGAAGTATTATTTATATTCTCTTTTTCCTGTTCTGCAACTTTCTCCAGTAAAATACTTATTTCCTTCCAATAGGATTGCATTTATTCACCTCTTTTTTTATTAATTTTCAAATACAATATTTCCCCGACAGATTGTTTTTTGTAAATTCAAATCCATATCCAATATAACCAAATCTGCGTCAAAGCCTTCATCAATATATCCTTTATGAGTTAAGTTCAATTGTTTCGCGGCATTGGCAGATGACATGGAAACAAGTTCTTTCAATGAACAATCAGTCGACTGTTTCATATTACGAACAGCCTGGTCCATTGTCAGAATACTTCCTGCTAACGCACCACTAATAAGATGCGCACCCTTTTCTGTAACATGAACTGTTTGTCCCCCAAGATCATATTCCCCATAGTCTAACCCTTTGGCACGCATAGCATCTGTTATTAAAATAATTCCCTCTGCACCCTTCAAGCGGTATGCAAAATTTACTGCCTTCGTATGACTATGTATATAATCTACGATAATTTCCACTTTCATACTCTCTTCCAACAGAACTGACCCAACTACGCCTGTATCACGATGATGGAATGGACGCATCTGATTATATAAATGGGTAGCTTGTGTGGCACCGAGTTGAACTGCCTTTTCAACTTCAACTGAACTAGCATCGGAATGGCCGATTGAAGCGACAATACCTTCCTTACTCATTACTTCTACAAATTCAAAACCACCAACTATTTCAGGAGCAACAGTCACTTGTTTAATGCGGTTACCACTAACTTTTTGCCACTTTAAAAACTGCTCTATAGATGGATCTGTAATATGTTCAATTGGCTGTGCTCCCGCCCATTTTTTAGAAATATAAGGCCCTTCTAGATGAACACCTAAAATCTCAGCTTCATCTGTATTATTTACAAAGCCATTTACATTTTTTAGTGCTGCCTCAATCGCATCTACCTGTTGAGTAATCGTAGTAGGTAAATAACTAGTCGTACCTTCTTTTACTAATGAACGTGACATTCCTCTTAGCGCTTCTTCTGTAGCATCCATCATGTCAAAACCAGCTGACCCATGAATATGCATATCGATGAAACCGGGCATAACTATCCAATTTTTTGAAGTTCCGTCTATATATATATCTGCATCTACTTGTATATCTTGTCCAATTTTCTCGATCTTACCATCGCGGATAAATAGATCCCCAATAATCTCTTGGTCATAGTTCACAGTAGTTACATTTCTTATAAGTATTGTTTTACTCATTACTACACCTCCGCAGTTTGCTTAGTAACAGTATAGATTAATAAAACCTAAAATGATAAAGGAAACTTACATCACCATAAAGAAAAGCTGTTTAATATGGAACCCCAAATTAAACAGCTTTTCAATTGTTTATTATTTACGTATTTTTTCAATTTCGTCCGCAACAAATTGTACGCTTGTGCCGACAATTACTTGAATACTTTTCGGTCCCACTACATTAATACCTGGAACACCAGTATCTTTAATTTTCTTTTGATCAACTTTATCCATATCTAATACTTCTACACGTAAACGAGTTGTACAGTGATCTACTGATGCAACATTCGCATCTCCACCT
>Ga0209013_10004900_pt1 | contig 11656 bp, 12 predicted proteins | sample Cruoilmetagenom2_FD_187291 | JGI IMG/M metagenome (GOLD analysis project Ga0209013, IMG submission 187291) | Oil polluted marine microbial communities from Coal Oil Point, Santa Barbara, California, USA - Sample 2 (SPAdes) (version 2) | ecosystem: Environmental > Aquatic > Marine > Oil seeps ...
GACCGACGCCGCAGCTGCCGTACGAGCGCTGAGCAGGCCTCCTGTGGAGCTGCGCTCGGTGGATCTGGCCCGCAGGGACCTGTTTGAGGAGGAAGCCGGTCGCATCACCATTGATATTGCCCAACTTAAAAGACTCAATCCCCGGAGTACTTGGCTCTTTGAACTCTTCTCCCCTTACGGATTTACCAGGTCACAATGCCAGGGGATAGAAAATATCATGGATGCAGAACCGGGTAGACAATCAATTTCAACCACACATCAGCTTTTCAAGGATCGTGACCGGCTAATACTCATTGAATCGACCAGCAAAGCATTCGACCGGTATTACCTGGACAGACCGGAAAACCACTCTTCCCTCCCATTTCCCATGGATGTGGAACTGTTTTCCAGAAGCGAACTGGATGAGATTCCCAACGACAGGAACATCGCCTGTCTTGATTGTGATGAGATACAATTCCCGCTCACCATCAGACATTGGTTGCACGGTGATTATTTCTACCCACTGGGCATGAATCAAATCAAAAAGTTGAGTGATTTTTTTGTGGATAACAAAATTCCTGTTCCGGAGAAGGAACGCACTTGGATCCTGGCTTCTGGTAAAAAGATTGTGTGGATTATGGGACACCGGATCGATCACCGGTTCAGGATCACGGAGACAACTACAAGAGTACTGCTCTTAAGATTTCAATCCAATGTTGCTACGTAACTTCTGAAAAAACTCCTTTAACTGTTCTTTATCGCGTGACCGGATCATCCTTATCAGCGATTCCAATTGCTCATTAATCCTTTCAACCTGAGCAAGGCTATGGGGACTCAGCAGAATCTCTGCCAAAAGGTAATCATCCTCAGAAAGGAGTCCTTCAGCAATGCCCAAATGTTTTTTGAAATTGGTACCCGGGGCTTCCTGCTCCTTCATGCATGCTGCAAAAACCATGGTGGAGGAGAAAGGAATTGAGAGCGAATATGCAATAGTCTCATCGTGCTCCTGGAAAGAATAGTCGTGGATCTTAATATTTAAACCACTGTAGAACTCCCTGAAGAATTCTTTCCCCTCCTCATCCGATTCAGTAATGATGATGGCATTCTCATTACTCAGGTCCTTCATGTTTCCGAAGGTGGGCCCGAACATGGGGTGGGTCGACACAAACCGTCTGCCCAGTTTCTGGTAGTAATCGGCCAGTCCGCTTTTCACCGAAGTAATATCGGCGATGATGCACTTCTCGGGAAGGTAGGAGATGATCTCATTAAATAGTGTAAGGGTCTTATCGAGGCTCACTGCATTGATCAGAATATCCGGTGAAAAATCCATAATCTCCTCATAGTAGAGGAACTTTCTGGAATTGAAGAAATACTTCAGCTTGCTCCTGTCCACATCATATACTCCTACTTCATAATCCAGACAGAGGGACTCCACCAGCCATGAGCCCATGTTACCGGCTCCTATAATTGCAATACGCATGTTACTCTATTCTGTTTTAGGTTTATGAATTCTTTTGATCTGCTGCGACTGAAGCATAAAATCGGCCATCACAATGGCAGCCGCTGCCTCCACCACAACCGGAACACGCAATGCTATGCAGGTATCGTGTCGGCCCTCAATGAAAAGGTCCTCCATTTTACCCGACTTCATGTTCATGGTATGTTGTGTCTTGTGGGTACTGGAGGTGGGTTTCACAGCAACCCTGAACAGGATCTCATTCCCATTGGTGATCCCCCCGTTGATTCCTCCTGCATAATTGGTTTCCGTAGTTCCATCGGTGGCCACAAAGCTATCGTTGTGCTCACTACCTTTCATTTTTGCAGCCTGAAAGCCCGATCCAAATTCAATTCCCTTAATGGCCGGAATAGAGAAGACCATGTGACTCATTGCGGCTTCTACAGAATCAAAAAATGGTTCTCCCAATGCAACTGGTACCTCTTTGATCCTACATTCGACGATCCCGCCAATTGAGTCCTGTTGCTCCACAGCCCGGTCAATGGCCGCCTCAACATCACTGCTCCCACCAACTTCCAGAATGGTTCCTTTCACCTGCATGGGAACGATGATCTTTTTAGCTACCACTCCTGCAGCCACAAGACCCAGGGTCAGTCGTCCTGAAAAATGTCCCCCTCCCCGATAATCCTGGAATCCTCCAAACTTCTGATTGGCTGTAAAATCGGCATGTCCGGGCCGGGGAATATGCTGAAGTTTTCTATAATCCCCGGAGCGGGTATTGCTGTTTTCAAACATGATCATGATGGGAGCTCCGGTGGTGTGCCTATTAAAAACCCCACTCATAATTCGCGGAATATCTGCTTCCCGCCTCGGAGTAGTTCCCTTTGCCCCACTTTTTCTCCTGGAAAAGTCAGCACTGAAATCGGAATGATTCAGGGGAATTCCCGCTGGACATCCATCAATAACAATGCCTGCAGATTCACCATGAGATTCCCCAAAAATACTGATTCTGAATAATTTACCGAACGAGTTCATGATTCATTAATCACTTTATAAAATTCATTCAACTGGCTTAAACTTAACTGTCCAGGTGCAGTCTCTCTTCCTTCACCCAATGAAGCAAAAGTAAATTCAGCACCCAGATAGGGAGCCATGATCCTGGTGATGCGCCCCATACTTCCCATACCAAGCACCACCTTTCGGCCAGGCTTATCGTAAAGGGATATGAGATTTCGTGTATCTTCCAGAGTATTGACCATGGTAGCAATTTTGGCGATGGACCCTCCCCTCTCAAAACACCTTTTCATCAATTGGCCCAATGCTTCCCGGTTGGGCGTTTGCTCAAAATTATGATAGGATACAATGATGCCGGCTCCACATTTCTGTGCGTGAGCGACTAATTCTACCGCAGATTCCTCAGTGGATTCAATTTCAATGTCGATGAATGACGCCCCCAGATCCAAAGAGGTTTTTAGTACTGCAATCCTCTCTTCTTCAATATATTTACCTGGCCGGCATGTGGCAATGGTCTTCACATCCTGGGATATTTGATCAAAGATCGTGTGGGGATCCTCTTTGATGAGATCCAGCCTTAACTCGACCAATTCAACGTCCGACAAAAGGGCGCTGGTGATTTGTGTCATATGCGCTATGCTAACACAGATCATGGAGGATTTTCTTTAGTTCTGACAGGGGCATACTCTTAACAACGGCATTACCAAGCCCTTCCAACAATATAAAATGGATACTTTTGCCGCTCTTTTTCTTATCCTTCCGAATATTCTGGAAGATTACTCCAGGATCCAGTTCCATATGTGCAGGCAATCCGGCAGCAGATACCAGATCGCTGATCAAATCAACATCTGAACCAGATATCAGGCCCATTGTTTGCGAAAGCTTTGCTGCCATAACCATTCCTATGGCTACTGCTTCTCCATGCAACACCTTTTTCTCCCGTTCAATGGCATGTCCAATGGTATGTCCAAAGTTCAGGACCTTTCTGAGATCTGACTCCTTCTCATCTTTCCGGACTACATCTACCTTTATGGTTGCAGATGTGGTCACCACCTTCTCCAGCACACCGATATCAAGTTCCAGCAAACCAGACATGTGGTCTTTCAGGTATTGAAGGAACCCAACATCCCGGATGGCCCCGTACTTAATGATCTCTGCAATCCCCGAAACATATTCTTTGCGGGCCAGGCTTTTCAAAAGAGAAAGGTCGCACCAGACAAAAGAGGGCTGGCGTATGGTTCCGATCATGTTCTTGTAGCCATCCAGATTCACGCCATTCTTTCCACCAATGCTGGCATCTACCTGCCCCAGCAGTGTGGTACTGATGAACCCAAATCGAATCTCCCTGAGATACGTAGAAGCCACAAATCCGGCCACATCGGTGGTCAGTCCCCCTCCTACGCCTACCAGCAGCGATGATCTGTCAACCTCCAGCTTAACCAGTTCCCTGTAGATATACTCAACGGTTTGTAAGGTCTTATTACCCTCTCCGGATGGTACCTCAATACAAGGGTACTGGCTAAACAGGTCATTGTGCCGGGAGAGTACATTTTCATCCACCAGGAGTATGGGTGAAGGATCCACTCCTGGAAGCCTGACTGAAAGTAGTTCACCAACATCAATATCAGTATCTCCAGTCGGGGTGGTTAATTTGATCTGGTGCATTGGTCCTATTCTTTGTTCATCACACTGGTCTGATGGTTGATAGACTCCTGGTGAATTGATCGGAACAATTTAATAATAAATTCTTCACTGAGCCCCTTCCTGGTGCCCAACGCCAGCCGGTTCTTCAACATATCGTCCCAGCGCTTGGTCTGCAGGATGGTAATGTTGTTCTCATTTTTATAGTCCCCAATATTTTCAGATACCATCATCCTCTCCTCCAAAAGGTTGATGATCTTGTCATCCACCTTATCAATCTGATCCCTCAATACAGCAAGGGTCAGCATCAACTCTTCCTTTACTTCCGGATCTCTGAGTATCAAACGGTCCAGGATATTCTTGAGTCCTTCAGGAGTTACCTGCTGATTGGCATCGCTCAATGCCTTATCGGGATTGCAATGGGTCTCAATGATCAATCCGTCGAAATTCAGGTCCATGGCTTTCTGGGAAATGTCAAAGAGGAACTCCCTGTTTCCGCAGATATGGCTTGGGTCGGTAATGATTGGCATGTTTGGGATTCGCCTTCGCAATTCAATGGGGACCTGCCACTGAGGGACGTTCCGGTACAGGGTTTTATCGTAACTGGAGAAACCACGGTGTATGGCTGCCATTCGCTTGATCCCTGCATTGTTGATCCGTTCAATGGCCCCAATCCAGAGGTCCACATCCGGATTGACGGGATTCTTAATCATTACCGGGATGTTGACACCGCGTAAACTATCAGCGATATCCTGTACTGCAAATGGATTGGCCGAGGTTCGGGCCCCGATCCATATGATATCAACCCCATATTTCAGTGCTTCATACACATGCTTCACGTTGGCCACTTCGGTGGTTACCAGCATTCCGGTTTCCCTCTTCACAAGTTGTAGCCACTTCAGTCCCTCCGATCCCACTCCCTCAAAGGCATTGGGCCTGGTGCGGGGTTTCCAGATACCCGCCCTGAAGATTTTTATGCCCATGGCGGCCAGGGGAATGGCGGTATTTAATACCTGTTCCTCTGTCTCCGCACTGCATGGTCCGGCTATAAAAATGGGTTTGGTGAACAGATCACCTTCAAACAACAACGATTCCAATTCTATATCAACTACCATAATTCCAATTTATTCAATTACTGAATTACCTTTTCGATACTCTCCCAGGATTCCCAGGGAAGGGGTAAACGGCTTGATGGCCTCCAGGGATTTTTGATACATGTCATAATCATTGATCTCCACATCCACATAAAACATATACTCCCAATCCTTACCAGGAATGGGCATGGACTGGATCTTGGCCAGGTTTATTTCGTAATAGGATATTATGGAGAGAATTTTGGAAAGAGATCCGAACTTATGAGCCACTGTAAAATAGATGGAAGCCTTGTTGACCTCTTCCTGTGGAATTGTGATCCCGTTTTCTGTCAGGATCAGAAACCGTGTATAATTCTTCTTATTGGTCTCTATACTCCTGGCCAGGATATTCAGTCCATACTTCTCTGCTGCCAACCGGCTCGAAATGGCACCCGTATCCCGCAATCCCTTTTCTGCAATCTCTTCTGCACTAAATGCCGTATCAATGCTTTCAATCAATCGAATATCCGGGTGGGTATCAAAAAAGTCCTGGCATTGCAGAATGGCCATAGGATGTGAATACACTTCCCGAAGCTCTGAGATCTTTACACCTGGCATGGCCACTAAGTTCTGTTTGATCCTCAGGTAGATCTCCCCGGTAATATGCATGCTGGTATTGATAATCAGGTTATAATTGGGAATGATGCTCCCTGCCAGGGAATTCTCAATGGCCATGATTCCAAAATCGGCCCGTCGCTCCTTAAGGGTGGTAACCATATCCCGGAATGTATTCCTGGGAAGGATCTTAATCTCCTCATTTTCAAAAAAATGGTGTGCGGCAATCTCATGAAACGCGCCGTAACCACCCTGTATTGCTATCGTTTTTGCCATCGCTATAAAACAAAAAACCCGACTAAAAGCCGGGTACAACATGCATAAAGTAAGCCCGACCAACTATCTGTCAGTGAAAAAATAAAAATAATATACCAAACTTCTTAATGCCATTCTTCTAATTTGTGGGTGTAAACCTAAACATTTAATACCAGAAAACCAAGTACCATTACAGTTTGTAAGAATAGTTGGCAAAATCATTATCTTTTGTTAAAATGCACATTCTTAATTGAAGCGCATGAAAAAAAAGGAGCGGTTTGAAAAGGTGATTGAATATTTCTCACATGCCATGCCGGTGGCTAAGACTGAACTGGATTATACCAATCCCTTTGAGCTTATCGTGTCGGTGATCCTTTCGGCCCAGTGTACCGATAAAAGAGTCAATCTGATCACGACCGGTTTTTTTAAACGCTTCCCCGATGTTGAGTCCCTGGCCGGAGCAGAACTGGATCAGGTATTTCAATTGATCAAAAGCTGCTCCTATCCCAATAACAAAGCCAAACATCTCCTGGGGATGGCCCGCATGCTGGTGGAGACTTTCAATGGGGTTGTTCCTGATTCAATGGAAGAGCTTCAACAGCTCCCAGGTGTTGGTAGGAAAACAGCCAATGTGATTCTTTCAGTAGCTTTCCAGAAACCAGCCATGGCAGTTGACACTCATGTGTTCAGAGTGGCTGCCCGTATCGGACTAACCACCAATGCAAAGAATCCATATGAGGCTGAAATGCAGTTGATACGGCACATCCCTGAAGAGCAGATTCCAGTGGCCCACCACTGGTTGATTCTGCATGGACGGTATGTATGCCAGGCGAGAAAACCCGGGTGTAGCCAGTGTGGAATCAGCCACCTGTGCAGTTACTATGAAAAAAAAGAGAAACTATAATGACTCATTTTCGTACGATATCATGTGCCGATGTGTATGGCCGGTCATTGAGGGGATTGGAAATTGGTGACTTTACCAGGTATAAGATCGGATGGACAGAGGAACTTTATGGCGAATATGAACCCTTGCTTATGGAAAGGTTCTCGTTTTTTAAATAACTATTTGAATATCACATAGATATTAGCTATTGAGAGGTTCGGTAACCTTTTTGTAATTCAAAAAAAAATACTATTTTTACTACATTAAGAAAGCTTCTAACTGAGACAACGACTCTGTAATAACTTGCGCAGATTTTGCATAGTGATCCAATTAACCCAGTGAATTAAATAACTAACCCATGAACCGAAACTTAATATTAACCGGTAGAGTCTCCCTTCTTCTGTTTGTTTTTCTCGGATTCATTCTGACTGGATGTAACCGCGGAACGAAAAGTGAAGGTGTAGGTTCCGGTGATTTTGAAGCCACAGGTAGTCTTGATGCGGAAACACAGGAGCAACTGAACACAGCCAAGAGGATTTTCTACTCCCTTCCCTCTCCTCTTGAAACAGCCATGCTTATTAAAAACGCCGGAGCAGAATACAACGAGGGGCTCATGAACCCTACGGAGAATTCATCACAGTATATCACTTCCAAAAGTAAAGCCCTGAACCTTGGGATCTACTCCACCGATTTGAGTTATGCAAGCCTGTTTGATCAAGCTCAGGCAACCCTCAACTATATTGAAGCTGCCAAAGAGATGGCCGATGGGTTGAATATTTTGGATGCCATCAACGAGGAGACCATCCAACGACTGGAGGACCATATTAACAACCGCGATGTCATCATTGATATCATTTCAGAGACGTTAATGAACTCCAGCTCTTTCCTTAAGGAGAACGGGCTTGAAGCAACTGCGTCGGTAATCCTGGTTGGAGGCTGGGTAGAAGGTCTCTATATTGCAACCAACCTGGTGAAAGAGAACGAACTGGAAGGCAAACTGGTTGAAAGAATCGTGGATCAAAAGCTTTCTCTCGACATCATGGTAAACCTCCTTGAGGAGTCGCCCGATGACGAGGATGCCATGGCAATACTGGAAGATGTGAAAGTACTCAAGACCATCTTTGATAAGATCACCATCGAGCAAGGTGAAGTCACAGCCGTTGAAGATCCTGAAACCAATGTCACAACACTTAAATCGGAATCCTCCATTGAAATTACTCAGAAAGTGTTCAATGAATTGAAATCCAAAGTTATAGAAATCAGAACAAGCTATATATCCTAATACAATATACCATGACTAAGAAAGGCATACTCTTATTATCCCTGTTTGCTTGCATGCTTACACTGCCAATGGCAATGAACGCCCAGTGCAAACAATTCGCCAAAAACACCTGTAAAGCCGGATTGGATCCATATCAACATGATGGTAACTACCATGCTGCATTGTTAATTGAGGGTGAGGAAGCGGAGCTTTACAAGACCTTTTATTCAGACAGAAACTACAGGATCGGGGTGTGTGGAGCAAGCAACCTGTCTCCCATAGAGTTCAAGGTTGTCGATACCAGAAATGGCAAAGTTCTCTATGACAATAGCCTGAAAGATTTCGACTGGAAATGGGATTTCAAACTGGAGTCGAGTCAGCAATTAAAAATCATGGTAAAAGTCCCGGTTCCCAATGAAAATGTGATTGAACCGGAAGAAGGCTGTGTAGCCATCATGTTTGGTTCGCTCGACGACTAGTTCAGAATAATTAAGATCGAGAATAATTAAGCTATAATAGGTTGTTCGCCGTGTGCGGACAATCTATTTTTTTTTAAATTAGCACACTGTTAACTAATTCACACAAATAACTCAACATTCTAACACCCTAACTCTCTAACTCATTTTTGCATGAACCCTCAACAGAACGACTACCACTTTAGTTTTTTTAAACCAACCACCGACAGTGCCAGGAGAAACAGGAACATGGTAATACAGCTTGTATTGATATGGGCTGCAGCCATTTTTGGGTTTCAGATCTTACTGAGGATCCTTGAAAAGCCCACTCCTGAACCAGCCTATATCCAATTTGAGACCAGTTGGAAGAACATAGAAGCCGGAGAACCTGTCACTGCCGATTTTCAAAACGCAGGTCAGGCTGCCCTTTCAGTACTCGGAAAAGTAGCCATTGATCCTGAACACAGGAAGGTTCTTGACAATGCAGTCAGCTGGATGGCCTTTCAACTTGCAGAGGGTGCACAGAAAGGGACCCTGAAAGCTGCAGTGACCGGTTTTGAGAAAATAGCTGAATCTACGCAAATCATTACCGATGCTGATTATGTGGCTGCAAAGAATAAGCTCATCCCCGTGCTGGTGGATCTGTTCAATCTGCAACCTTTGGATGTAAGAGGCAAAATTGCACCCCTCGAAGTAAAAGCCTCACTTATGGAATCATTTAATGCCGGGAGTAGGGAACTGTTTGTGGAAGCCATGGGACTGTACCTTATTCATAACAGGTCGGTCCTGACAGACTTTAAATTCCTGGGTTTCCCGTTTCACTATTTCTATACTGCAGTATTCTTACTCATACTGTTTGTTGGATTGTGCTGGTTGTATTGCATAAGAACCGACATGTTCAATAAGAAATATGGTATAGAAGATTAGTTTTTCCCGGCACCACTACTAAAAGATTCCAATCATGAAAAAAATATTGCTTCCACTTATTGTATTATCATTTCCCAGTTTACTTCAGGCTGCAACTGCAGCTACCCAACTTGAGGGTGGCTTTAAAGTCGGACCTGCAATTATACTAATTACCATACTCATTCTATTTGTCATGGTGGGTATAGTTTTTCGGGCAAAAGATACCACCGATTTCTATGCCGCCGGAAGAGGCATTTCCAAGGTAGGATCGGGTATGGCCATTGCATCTAACTGGATGAGTGCAGCATCCTTTCTGGGGATGGCTGCTCTGATGTATGGTTCCGGTTATCATGGACTGGCTTATGTGGTAGGGTGGACAGGCGGCTATGTGCTGCTGCTGATCCTGATGGCAGGACAGATAAGGAAATACGGTAAATACACAGCGGCTGACTTTATAGGAGACAGGTACTATTCCAAAACCCTTAGAGCTGTTGGTGCAATTATCGCTATACTTATCTCCATCTCTTACTGTGTGGGTCAGTTCGGAGGTATTGGGTTGATGTTTAAATGGGTGTTGGGAATTGAATACAGCTGGGCCGTAGTTATTGGTGGTACGGTAGTACTTACCTATACACTCATCTCCGGAATGCTGGGTGTCACCAAGAACATGCAGATACAGTATGTCATTATTATTATTTCATTCCTGATCCCGCTGTTTATTCTTACGGCCAAATTCGACTACTTCTGGTTGTTGCCCCAAATTGGATATGGCTCGGTGGTTTCCGATACCATATCGGGGTTACCCATCAATGAGACCAAGGAACTAATCAATTCGCTCGGACATGATTATGCCATTGTCCCGTCACCGGAATTTGCCATGCCGTGGGATCCTCCCACCGGAAAGACCTTCTTCCAATGGATCGCCATTGCATTTTCACTGATGATTGGGACAGCTGGGCTTCCCCATGTGATCCAACGGTTCTATGTGGTACCCAAGGCCAGGGATGCCAGATGGTCAGTGGTATGGGGACTGTTCTTTATCTGTATCCTCTACTGGAGTGCCCCCGCCTATGCGGCTTTTGGAAAGATACTTTCCGCTCACCCGGAGGTGGGTACCCTTGCCAAAGATGCCATTGTGGTATATACCGCACAGCTGGGGAACATCCATCCCCTGATTGTAGGATTGCTGGCTGCTGGAGGGGTTTCCGCTGCATTTTCAACCGTATCCGGACTGCTGGTGGCCGGTTCTTCTGCGTTTGCCCATGACCTCTACGTGAAGGTGATCAATCCAGATGCCAGTCCGAAGAAACAACTGCTGTATGCCAGGCTGGGAACCGTCCTGATGGCCATCATTGTCACCCTCATTGCATTGAAAAACTTTGCTTTGATCGGTCAGCTGGTAGCAGTGGCATTTTCACTTGCAGGATGCACCATCTTCCCTCTGTTCCTGTTAGGTATCTGGTGGAGCGGATCCAACAAGTCTGGTGCCATTGCCGGACTCATCACAGGCGGCACCGTTTCTGTAATTGCAATCACCTACTTTATTGCTGGTAAATCCGGAGTAACATTGCCTGCTCATGAATTCATCAGCTATTGGCTCGAAGCATGGTACTTTGCATGGATAGGTGCTCCCCTGACAATCATAGTCCATATTATTGTATCAAAACTAACAAAAGAGACTCCACTGGAGATCAGAAAATTTCTGATTGAGCAGGTACATAGTGAATAGAGCGAGAATGAGTTCAGTGAGGCAGTATTCTATAGGCAGAGTGGTATTGGTCATGGTGGCCGTGGTGATCATTGGCATTTTGATTGCCAGAAACTATTATGGGAGCGCGAACCGTTCGGTTGACCCTCGCATTATTCAGGCACGTGAGCTCTATTCAGGGTATGATTCATATGCCCGGTCGGGCGATTATTATAAAATCTTCGACCTGCTTGATTCCATAGAACAGATATACAATTCCACACCACATTACAGGGCATCATTTGAACTGGGCGTACTTGACAACAACCGGGCTGCGGCACTATTGACCATTGCCATTTACGGTGGCAGCATTCCCGCATCATTGAATCCCTGGTCTGAGTGGTCGGCCGATTCCATCATATCACTGGCTG
>Ga0209013_10004901_pt1 | contig 11654 bp, 10 predicted proteins | sample Cruoilmetagenom2_FD_187291 | JGI IMG/M metagenome (GOLD analysis project Ga0209013, IMG submission 187291) | Oil polluted marine microbial communities from Coal Oil Point, Santa Barbara, California, USA - Sample 2 (SPAdes) (version 2) | ecosystem: Environmental > Aquatic > Marine > Oil seeps ...
CCCAGGATGAATTGTTTCTCAAAATTCATCCCGATGTAAAGATTTCCTGCAGTATCCATTTCCATGTCATTGACCATGGCCATACGTGTCAGACCATCATAAGCCTTGACCCAAAGGAAATCTCCATCCTCGCTAAGTTTTGCGATAAACACCGCTGAGCGGTAAGGCTGATCGATACTTATACCATCTATTGTAAACCTGCTTCCATAATGTCCGGCCAGGTAGACATTACCCAGTGAATCAGTTAGCACAACTGCTCCATAGCTATCACGATCATCCAGCTTCCTGGTCCACACATGCTTCCCATCCGGTGCGATTTTGGATATAAAAGCAGCATCCCAATCGCCAGTAATATATGCATACCCGTCTTTGTTATAGGTCACATCATACCCATATTCCTGTACCCAACCACCATTACCATACAACCAGTCGACCTGCTGCGCCTTGCAAAGCAATACAATACATAGAAATATCAGGAGGAAAGCAATCCGCTTCAACATATGTAGGGTTTTAATATAAAGGTAAAGTTATTAAAATTTCTATTTTTTCATTTATTGACACATAACAAAAATATTTAGATGTCCATGGGGGCCTGCTTACCTATACTGCAATTCTTCAGCCATAGTTATACCCTTTCTGTTCTAATCCATCAATATATGGATCAACCTTCCAGATCAGATCCAGGTCATAAAGAAAAGGTTCGTAAAACAGTCCGGCTCCGGGTACAAAGCCTCCTCAAAAGGGAGGTTTTCTATTGGTACCGGAAGGTATAACCTGCCCCTATGCTAATTCTTGCATCTGCTGGAACTCCATTGAATGAAGTTGGAATGATTGTGCCTGTTTTGAAATATACCCCACCGGGCATTTGATAGTTGATCTGCAGCTCTGTGAAAAGAGGCAATACGAAATTATCTATCGCATTATCCTCACCGAACTGATGCAGGTTGAACAGCGACTGGCTGAAAGAAACATTTACCGTAAGGGCCGATTGATTATGAAATATTCTTTCATAGGAGGCAAAAATGCCAGGAGTGAAATGAAATCCTGTGTTTGTGTATGTTTCCTGATCGTGATTGTAGTAGAGTGGATAATCTTCTGTTCCCAGAATTACCTTGTCTGCAACCATAAAGCCAGCGTTCATACGTTGAGTGGGAGTATTGATAATGGATCTACCAATATCCAGCCTGCCCAGGAAGCCGTTACCAATGGTTCTGTTAACTATATCTTCCAAAAAACCATTGCCCGGATTAGTAGATAGATCATAAATGCCGTATATGGCCAATTCACCCAGAAAGGTGTTCCTATAATCAATCTGCCATCCATTTTCCCTTTTAGAAGAAATCGTAAAACCAACCTCTATTCCGGGGAAATGGCTGATGAAATATCCATACTCATCTCCTCGTAAGTCCAATTCCTTCATGGTGTGAAAGTTATACGTTACCCCCGCATAGGGTAAAAACCTCTTTGTGATTTTTTCTCCAGGAGTCTGAGCGAGGAGAGTCAATGATAAACATGTGAAGATTGAAACAATTGAGACAAGAATTATTTTTCTCATGGCTGCGGGATGTTGAATGAAACAATGCTTACTATACTGTATATAACGTAAATTCATATTAACTTCATATGTTAATATGAGAGAAAGGTAGAGGATCGATTCATCATGATACAGGTTGACAGCGATACCATTGGAAATGCAGCGCTCATTAAGGCCTGGATCGCTGCCATGGAGGGTGCATTCCGGGACACAGCTGAAGGAAAGGTTGAAGTACCAAACCGGTTCCATATAGACAGGGGTGAAAATACGTTCCTCTTGATGCCGTGTTTTGGTGAAAAATACTTCAGCACGAAACTGGTAGTGGAGGGAGATACCCGGTTCTTTAAATCTGTGGGGATGGCAGCTTTTGATCTGTATGGTGCACAGCTGGTATATGAAAATCTTTCCTGATCGCAACTTAATGAACGCCCATGTATAAAAAGCTCAAAGACTTGAACTGGAGGCCCCCGGCAGGGTGGGAAAAAATCTCCACCATCGATATGCATACCGGTGGAGAGCCTTTGCGAATTCTTTTAGCCGGGTATCCAAAAGTGACAGGTAAAACGATCCTCGAGAAAAGAAAATATTTTCGTGACAATTTTGACCTTATCCGAAAGGGGATCATGTGGGAACCAAGGGGTCATGCCGATATGTATGGTGCAGTCATTACTGAACCATGTTCCGGAGATGCTGACTTCGGTGCTTTTTTCATGCATAACGAGGGATACAGCACCATGTGTGGTCATGCCATCATTGCCCTTACAAAATTTGTATTGGATACAAAATTAATAAGAAAGAGGGGGGATAAACCCATCTTAAAGATCGATGCTCCACCTGGACAGATTATCTCCACAGGGTTCAGGGAAGATGGTGTGGTCAAATCTGTAGCATTCAGGAATGTTCCCTCCTTTGTGCTTCATCAGGACCAGCATGTGCAAGTTCCCGGATTAGGTCGTGTTCAGTATGATGTGGCATTCGGCGGCGCATTTTATGCCATAGTGGATGCAGATAAATTTAGATTATCGTTAGATGCATCTGATTATGCAAAGCTGATTGAGTTGGGAATGAGGATTAAGAAAAGTGTGATGAATAATCAAAAAATTAAACATCCTTTTGAAGATGATCTGAGTTTTTTGTATGGAGTCATATTTACCGGGAATCCGTACAATCCCGCCAGGCATAGCCGGAATGTATGTATTTTTGCCAACGGGGAAGTAGATCGTTCAGCCACGGGATCCGGGGTGAGTGCCCGGGCCGCACTTCATCATGCCCGTGGAGAGTTGAAAATGGGAGATAAAATTTCCATAGAGAGCATCCTGGGGACAAACATGGAGGTGGAGTTGGTCGGTATTACGACCTTCGGACCTCATAAAGCAATTATTCCGGTAGTTTCGGGAACAGCTTCTTTTACAGGAAGAAACAGTTTCTGGTTCGATCCAGGAGATCCGCTAAAAGAGGGGTTCATTTTTCGTTAATACAAAGACATATGCCAGATGGTTTTAATGCTGTTCAATAACATTATATTTATTGGTCACTTGGGATGACAACAGTACCCCACTCTTTGTAATTTTATGACCAATTACTAAAATCCCTCAATCATGTCAAAAATTACACGTGAAGATGCACTGAAGTACCACAGCTCTGGTAGACCAGGTAAGATAGAAGTCATTCCAACCAAGCCACATTCCACGCAGCGGGACCTTTCCCTTGCGTACTCTCCGGGAGTTGCTGAACCCTGTCTGGCGATCAAAGATGATCCAGAAGACGCTTATAAATATACAGCTAAAGGCAATCTTGTGGCTGTGATGTCCAACGGAACAGCAGTACTTGGATTGGGCGATATAGGAGCTCTTCAGGGAAAGCCAGTCATGGAGGGGAAAGGTTTGTTGTTTAAGATTTTTTCTGATGTGGATGTCTTTGATATTGAGATTGACCGTCATGAAGTTGACAGTTTTATTGAAGTGGCTAAAGCCATTGCTCCTACCTTTGGGGGTATTAATCTGGAAGATATTAAAGCACCGGAATGTTTTGAAATTGAAGAGCGGCTAAAGAAGGAACTGGATATTCCGGTCTTTCATGATGACCAACATGGAACAGCCATCATCTCAGCAGCAGGGCTCCTCAATGCCCTTGAGTTGGTCAACAAGAAAATTAAGGAACTAAAAGTGGTAGTTAACGGAGCAGGAGCATCGGCCATCTCCTGTGCTAAGCTATACGTATCACTTGGAGTAAAGAGAGAAAATATACTGATGCTCGATTCCCGGGGAGTACTGAATACCCGTCGGACCGGATTGAATAAATACAAACAGAAATTTATCAGGGAGACTGATGCAAACACCCTGGAAGATGCCATGAAGGGTGCTGATGTATTCCTGGGCCTATCTGTTGCCGATGTATTAACCCCGGAAATGGTGAAGTCAATGAATCGTGATCCCATCGTTTTTGCCATGGCCAATCCGAATCCTGAAATAGCTTATGAGAAAGCCACTGCGGCAAGAGATGATATTATTTTCGCAACGGGCAGATCTGATTATCCTAACCAGATAAACAATGTGCTGGGTTTCCCTTTCATATTCCGGGGTGCTCTGGATGTTCGGGCCACCGGTATTAACGAAGAGATGAAACTTGCTGCGGTAAATGCCCTGGCCAGTCTTACCAAGCAAGATGTCCCAGAGGTGGTGAACAAGGCGTATAAGGTGGAAAATTTGCATTTTGGAAGGGATTACATCATTCCTAAGCCCCTGGACCCCAGGTTAATCTACCATGTAGCCCCTGCAGTTGCGAAAGCTGCTATAGATACAGGTGTTGCCAAGACCTCCATTGAAGATTGGGAAGCCTATGAAGAATCCTTAAAAGAGAGAATGGGTATTGAAAACCGTTTGATCCATGAGGTTCGGGTAAAAGCTCAACAAAATCCCAAAAGGCTTGTATTCAGTGAGGCTGCGAACTTCAAAATGCTCAAAGCGGTCCAGACCATTATTCAGGAAAAAATTGCCAACCCGGTACTGTTGGGAGATAAGTCACAGATTGAACAGATGATTAAGGATTATCACCTGGAACTGGATTTGGTTGAAATCATAGACCAAACAGATCCAGGCGTTAAATCCATACGTGAAAAATATGCCCAGAAACTATATAAAACACGTCAGCGAAAGGGGATGACTTACGAGGATGCTTTGCAACAGATGTTATTGCCCAACCAGTTTGGGATGATGATGGTTTCAGAAGGTGATGCCGACGCTTTTCTTTCAGGATTTTCAAGTAAATATGCCGATGTAATAAGACCCGCTATTCAAATTGCCGGAACCAATAATACCCAGAACCATATTGCGGGGATGGATATTGTGCACACCAAGAAAGGTCCATACTTCTTTGCCGACACCACAGTGAATGTTCAACCTAGCGCCCAAACACTGGTGGATACTGCTTTACTGGTTGCAGAACAGGTGGAGCATTTCAACATTGAACCTGTTATTGCACTGGTTTCCTTTTCAAATTTTGGGGCCCTTAAAGGAGCCAGTTCCCTGAGATCAAGGGAAGCTGTGCAAATCCTTCACAAGGAACACCCCGAGTTGATTGTCGATGGAGAGATGCAAATGAATTATGCATTAAATACTGATCTGAGAGTGCAGAAATTCCCCTTCAGTAAACTGGGTAACAGGAAAGTCAATACCATAATTTTCCCCAACCTTAGTTCAGGGAATATTTCCTATAAGATGATGCAGGAGATAGGGGGAAGCAATGTGACCGGACCGATCCTGTTGGGTATAGGGAAACCCATACATATTCTTCAGATGGAAAGTGAGGTAAGAGAGATTGTGGATATGGCCGCCTTTGCGGTTGTGGATGCCCAGTTCAGGAGTTAAACAAGCTTATTTTACTTATAATCTACAAGAGATTCCATTAATTTTTTGCGGGTAAAAAAGATACGGCTCTTTACTGTTCCTATTTTGAGATCAAGCTTTTCAGCAATCTCCTTATACTTGAATCCCTCGGTATGCATCAAAAAAGGAACTTTAAGTTCATTCTGGAGATTGTTGATGTGCTTATTGATCTCCTTTTGCTGCATACTCGAATCAGGTTTAATAAAATTCGATTCCTTGGAGTTGTTAAGATAATAGAGATCTTTCGTGGTATCCACAATGGTATTCTGTCTGACAGCCTTTCTATAATTATTAATAAAGGTGTTTTTCATGATGGTATAGGCCCAGGCATCAAAATTGGTGAACTCAATGAATTTATCTTTTGAAGAAAGTGCTTTCAAATATGTCTCTTGTAATAAGTCTTTGGCTTCTTCACGATTGGCGGTAAGGCTCAAAGCAAACCTTTCTAATCTCTGCTCCATGCTGATGAGCTTGTTGTTGAAATCCATTGTTGTCATAATAGATAGGACTTAAGGTTATTAAATGAATTATTGTTTAACAAATATATGTTATAATTAAACAGTTGTCAAGGGCCTTCGTGTTTCAATTAACTGATTTATACCCTATTCAAAATAACATAGATTCATGTATGCCCTATTAATAAAAGACAAAGAGGTATTTTTTTATTGCCTATTCTAAATTAAGAGAATTCTTAATTTTGTTTATGGATACCCGGAAATTCTTAAACGGTATTAATCCTTCAGCTTAGACAGATAATCCACAAACTCCCTGGTAGTGTTAAAGAGTATGTGGTTCTGGCCCAGTTCCCCCGATTTTTCATGCATAAAAGATGAGAAAAAAAGGATCTTTTTATTTGGGAAGGCGCCCCCAAGGTCCTTAAGGAATATAACCAAATCAAAATCCGGCTGATTGTTGGTACTGGATAAGAGAATGTAGTCAAACTCTCTGGTTGCGCCGGTAGCAAGCACGTCAGAATATGGGACTGACTGACCGAGGTAGATCACCTCGTGCCCCGACTCCCGGAGCAGATACTGGGCGAACAACAGGCCTAATTCATGCCATTCACTTTCGGGGAGGAGCAACAGGAATCTTTTGGCTTCTGGATTGAATGTGTTGGGCAGGCGATCGGTGGCTGCAATGATTTTTTGACGAATGAGACATGAGACAAAGTGCTCCTGTACCGGATTGACATCACCTGCCTGCCAGAGGATGCCTACCTTTTCAAGGAATGGATAGAGTACCTCTATGGCGGTCTCCTTTAAACCTATTTTAGAGATGGATTTTTCAAGGATACCAGTCAGTTTATAATCATCCAATTCGATCATTGAAACGATTAATGAATCAACTATATTTTCATGGGAATGAGAAACATTGCTTACCCTGATAATCTCCTCTTTGAGTTCAGCCTCGTTAAGGCGTGCAATATTGGAAATTTTGATTCCGTGCCTGTTCAATACAGCCACATTCAGGATCTTTTTTAGATCGCAATCTGTGTAACATCTGATGTTGGTCTGGGTACGATGAGGATCAATAAGGTTGTATCTCTTTTCCCACATCCTGATGGTATGGGCTTTGATCCCCGAGAGTTTCTCTAATTCTTTAATTGAATATACTGCCATTTCTCATACTCTTCTGCACGGTTCCAGGCAAATAACAAAATGCAGAAGCAAATTGTTTAGTAATTGAGTATAAAAAATTAAACAGTTATAGTTTTTTGATTACCATGATTCCATCACGAATGGGTAAAAGCAGGTTTTGAACCCGTTGGTCTGCAGTAATTATACGATTGAATCGTTGGATGCTCCTGGTGGTGTGATCCGGTGTGGGATCATCCACAACTTTTCCACCCCAGAGCACATTATCAGCCAGGATATAACCTCCGGAACACACTTTGTCAAAGACCAGCCTGTAATACGCTGGATAATCATCCTTGTTGGCATCAATAAATACCAGGTCATAGGCCTCATCTAGTGTTGGTATGATATTGAGGGCATCACCATTGATGAGTTGTACCTGGCTCGACACGCCTGCTTTTTCAAAATAGTGAAATGCTGTTTTGCGTAACTCATCATTGATCTCTATGGTAGTTATTTGGCCTCCTGATTTGAGCCCCCTGGCCAGGCAGATAGCAGAATACCCTGTAAAGGTTCCTATCTCAAGGATTCTCATGGGAGCGATCATCTGACTAAACATTTGAAGAAAGCCACCCAGAATATGACCCGATAACATCCTTGGGTGTACCTCACTCAGGTAAGTGTGCCGGGTTAGCTCAACAAGCACAGGATCCTCTGGGGAAGATTGCTCCATCAGGTATTTATCGAGAACCTCCGGTTGATTAAAAATGTCCATTATTCGAAGATGAGCATGTTTAGATTCCCGGGATGAAAGATCTCATTTGCTGTGTCTCTTATCTGATTGGCAGTGATTTTATCAAGCTTATTTTGAATGATGTCGAGGCTGTCTACCCGGTTAAAAACCAAATAACTTTTACCTGTTGTCAGCATGCGATGTTCGCTGTTTTCGGAAGAGATGGCAAGCTGTCCCAACAGTTGTTTCCGTGCATGATTCAACCGGGTGTCGGTGATGAGTTTGGTGCGGAGTTTTTTAATTTCTTCACGGGTTACCTGGAGAGATTTATTGAACTTTTCAGCATCACAGCTGAAATAGATCATCATGACTCCGGTGTCTGTATATGGTGCAAAATGGGACTCTGCACTGTAGGAATAGCCACGCCGCTCTCTTAACGCCAGGTTGAGCCTGGAGTTCATGCCAGGTCCTCCAAGGATATTGTTTAACAGGTACAATTGCAACCGCTTCTTATCAGGAAGAGCATACGCCTCCCCGACCATCATGCAATGTTTCTGAAAGGAGTTCCTCTTTTCGATCAACTTTTTTGCTGTCACAGAGGCTGGCCGAACACGTGTTCTCTGACGGCTCTTTACAGGAATCTGGGAGAAGTACTTTTCTGCGGCATGTTTGATGCGATCGAATGGAATATTTCCCGCGGAGGAGAGTATGATTTCATTGGTTGCATAGTTCTCCAAGAGGAATTTCTCCATGGCACCATTTCGGAACCGGGTAAGGGATTTCTCCGATCCCAGAATATTACGGCCAATGGAATGATTAGGGAAAAGCAACTCCTCCGCCCTGTCAAAAATCAGTTCAGAAGGGGAATCGTCGTAACTCTGTATCTCGTTCAGGATCACTTCGGCCTCTTTCTCCCGCTCTTTGTCTGATAGTTTAGAGTGAAGGAAAATATCTTGTATCAACTCGATAGCTCTTCGATAATCCTGCTTCAAAAAGGAAGCATAGATAGCGGTCTCCTCCTTGGTGGTATAGGCATTGATCTCCCCACCCACATCCTCCAGTCGCGAGATAATCTGAAAAGCAGATCTCTTCCGGGTCCCTTTGAAAAACATGTGTTCCATGAAATGGGCCAGCCCATGTTCATCATGGTTTTCATCACGGGTACCGGTATGAACAATGAGCCCAAAATGAGCAACTTTAGAACCGTTGGGCCGGTGTATCAACCTGATTCCGTTCTTCAATTCATATGTTTGCAGGAGGGTTTCCATTTCAGGCACAAAAGTATAAAAACTCGGGCATTTGAATCCAATTTATAGATTTTGAAAAAAATATGTTAAATTTGCCTCGCTTTTACAGCATCGGTGCCATAGCTCAGTTGGTAGAGCACAGGACTGAAAATCCTGGTGTCCCTGGTTCAATTCCTGGTGGCACCACCGCCAAACCGCGAAAGCCCCCGTTGATCCTAGGATTTCCGGGGGCTTTCCAATTTCTGTTGATGGGAATGTAGATGGAACTGTACTTATACTGTAACTTTTGAATGAAACAGACTCTTCATTGCCTTGTTTAGTCTTCTAATAGTGAACCCGGGATAGATATGCAATTTTCCATTTGCCATCCACTTTTTCAAGAAAGTTAGTTCCAATACCTTTCCCGTTTGACTCACCCTCATCAGTGAAATCTTCTTCTTCAAAGACAACCCAGGCGCAATCATTGTAGACTTTGATTTTGATATTCTTTTTTACCTCATTATTCGGCGTCGGTTCAGGATCGTTCTCAAACAACTCTTTAAAACTAGATCCAACTTTTTCATATCCAACAGTATAGCTCATTTTCTCATTTTCCCCGCCTAATATCCTAATGTTGCTTTCATCTTGCACATAACATGCAGCAAAACGTTCATAATCTTTGTCGTGGTAAGCTTGTGTTTCTTCTGTAATAAGAGCCAATATGGCTTCTTTTTCTTTTTCGATGTCAACTTTATTCTGGCAGGATGTGCCCGCCAGTAGAACAAGAGCTAAAATTGTTAAAACATACTTCTTCATGATTAATAGTTTTGGGGTTTATACTGCAGTTGTTTCAGAACGTTCTCTATTCTTATTATCAGCAACATCCGGACTTCATTTAGCCTAAAGATAAAAGACAATTAATCCATATCAAAGTTGATTTTTGCACTTCAAAATATAACCTTACGCTAAAACCCCCGTCAATCTTCGGATTCTCGGGGGTTTTGCATTTTATGCAGATTCCCAGATTAACACTTAATTCCAATATCAATCTTCCCTTCCCTCTGCCAGTTCTGCAGGATCAACACACTCATCGCACTTTGAAATGCTCTTAAGCCGTAATACCGTTGATTCAACTCTCCCATTTTTTTAAAGCTATCCAGCATCTCATGAAGCTTATCATAATCTACGTAGTGATAATGATTCTTCAAGCGGCCTTCCTCAATAATCTTCCTAAATATCTCCTCATCTTTTAATGCTCTGGCAAAGACATTAGGAATAGTATTTCCACCTTTATCGGATCTCATTCGGATTTTTTCCGGCAAAATCTCCTCCATCGCCATACGGAAAAGATATCTACCCATTCCATCCTTATACTTATATTCCGAGGGCAATGAGTAGAAAAACTCGACCAGTTTAACATCCAGAAAGGGATACCTGTATTCTATTCCTTGTTGCTGAGCCAGAAGCGAAGTCTCTTCGATTCGTTCAGGTATATTTGGATACATTATCCGGAAGTACTGTATAGCCCTGACATCTGGTTTTCCCGGGAGGGAAGGAGTGTAAAAAAACCTTCTCCTCATCCTGTATTTCCTGGCAAGACTTTTTTGAAGGGCAAAAGAGCGATACGTGGCCCTTCTCCAATCATTCTTATAAAGATTTAACACCCACGGAGCATAGTAGTTTATATAGAGCTTGATTAACCGCCTGTAGAAACGACTGCCACGACAATAAACAATACTTTTAATATTGTCTCTTAATTTCGAATGTTGACCCTGGCTGATAAGCTCATTGAAATATCCACTTCCATTATTCGTAATTCCTTCATCTCCCCCAAGGCCTGAGAATATGATTGAAGCACCCACATTACCTGCCGCTTCAAATAATAAATCTGAATTCGCAGCATAGTGTAGATTTATAGGTTTATACAAACTGTACAATGCTTCTTTTAGTGCTTTATATCCGCCCTCTGAATTTTCCCCGGTAATTTTGAACTGTCTGATAGAGCTATACTTTTCAACAATGGCTTTACTAAATTCCATTTCGCTCTTCAGAGGCATTTGTTGAGCTATACCATCAGAAGATACCGAGTGAGTAAATGCATTTATCGTTACATCTGGGCCTAATAGCATCGCCAAAACCGAAGCAATCCCAGAGGAATCAAGCCCACCACTTAATTCAACTCCGATTTGATCAAAGGTTTGACTTCTTTGCCTGACTGCTTCAATAATTCTATCCCTTAATCCGCCGGTAGCTTCTTCCAATGTCAATCCTCTATAGTCTTCATTTATTTCTAAATCCCAATATTGATGTTGATCGGATAATTGACCTAAGGTTAGCTTCAAATAATGAGCAGGCTTAAGTTTGCTAATCCCTTTATATGCAGAAAGAGTTTCAGTTCTCTCTATAGAGCAAATAGAATCTAGAATATACTGCTCTCTGATTTCAAACCTGAAACCGGGCAAACTTTTAAAAGCAGATATTTTCGAAGCCACTGCCAGGAAGGCTGGTTGATCAACATAATAGAGAGGTCTGCATCCGAAATGATCTCTTGCGAAGAGAATCTCATCCCTACCGGGGTCCCATATTACAAAAGAAAAATCCCCATAAAGATGTGACAGGCATTCCTCCCCCCATTTCAAATAAGCAAATAAAATAAGCTTACTGTCAGAAAAACCTTCGGCCACACTCCATTTAATATCGAGT
>Ga0209013_10004902_pt1 | contig 11654 bp, 10 predicted proteins | sample Cruoilmetagenom2_FD_187291 | JGI IMG/M metagenome (GOLD analysis project Ga0209013, IMG submission 187291) | Oil polluted marine microbial communities from Coal Oil Point, Santa Barbara, California, USA - Sample 2 (SPAdes) (version 2) | ecosystem: Environmental > Aquatic > Marine > Oil seeps ...
ACTCATAGATAATTCTCCTCTCTTCTCTCCATCGGTACTTTATAACGACTGAAAATTGTGATACATTTTTAGATATAAGACATATTATAATCAATGCACGAGAAAATGTCACGCATTTTATTTTAGCGATTCAACTCGCTAAAGTATTTGTCTGAAAAAGGACGTGGGAAATTGACATCTAAATTATTCGCTTTAGATATTGGGACAAGGTCAGTAGTAGGTATTATCCTAGAAGAACATGGGGAATCTTTTCATGTTGTTGATATATTAGTAGAAGAACATAAAGAACGGGCGATGGTTGACGGTCAAATACATAATGTATTAAAAGTGGCAGAGATAATTCAGTCCGTGAAAGAAAAACTTGAAAAAAAACACGGAAAACTCGAAAAAGTGAGTGTAGCTGCTGCTGGAAGAGCGCTAAAAACAGAGCAGGCAGAAGTCATAATGGACATAAAAAATAGACCGATTTTTTCAGAAGACGATATGAATCGACTTGAATTATCTGCTGTTCAAAAAGCACAAAGTAACTTACTTCAAAATGCTACCGACAAAAATACCAGTCATTATTATTGCGTTGGTTACAGTGTTGTCTACTATCGACTCGATGGCGAAGAAATAGGTAGTCTAGTTGACCAACAAGGAAACGAGGCATCTATTGAAGTTATAGCTACTTTTTTACCTCGCGTCGTAGTAGAATCCCTCATTTCTGCATTACAGCGGGCTAACTTAGAAATGGAAGCATTAACACTAGAACCAATTGCCGCAATTAATGTGTTGATTCCCCCTTCGATGCGAAGATTAAATGTAGCTTTAGTCGATATTGGTGCAGGAACATCCGATATTGCTATTACAGATTTAGGAACTGTTGTTGCTTACGGAATGGTGGCGACAGCCGGAGATGAAATTACAGAAGCTTTAAGTGATTTTTATTTATTGGATTTCCCGTTAGCCGAACAAGCCAAAAGAGCGATTAACACTGAAGACTTTATCCAAATTCAGGATATTCTCGGCTTCGAACAAGACATCCCTAAAGAAGATGTTATCGAATCACTTAAGCCTGCAATCGAGGTCTTAGCTACTTCCATTTCAAACGAAATTCTTCGATTGAATAATAACAAACCTACGAAAGCAGTTATGCTAGTTGGTGGAGGAAGTTTGACTCCAACTCTGCCCCGAGTTTTAGCTGAAAAACTCAATTTACCTGCTAATCGTGTAGCAGTTCGAGGCATTGATGCAATTCAAAACTTAACAAAAGCAGAGCATATACCAATCACACCAGAATTGGTTACCCCTATTGGAATTGCTATTGCCGCAAAACGTGCACCAATTCAATACATGTCTGTGCAAGTAAACAATCAAATTGTTCGTTTATTTGAACTTAAGGAAATGACCATTGCCGATGCATTTTTAGCTGCTAATATTTCTGCACGTAAACTATATGGAAAACCAGGTGCTGCTCTAACGGTACAAGTGAATGGGCAGGTCATTCACATTCCTGGGGAGCATGGAAAACCAGCCGTTATTCAGCTGAATGGTATAGATGCCAATACAAAATCATCTATCCAAAATCATGACAAAATTGAACTTTTAGAGGGCATTGATGGAAAAGAAGGAATAGCCACGGTGCGAGATCTATTAGACGATGCAACTATTAAATCTATTACGTTCCAAGGGGTTATGTATATAGTAGAACCTACCGTTAAAATTAACGGTGATAAAGTATCTCTAGACACGTTATTGCAAGAGAACGACAAAATAACTGTGGAGACTCCCCAAACAGTTGAACAGGTTTTGCATGCAATACATAAAGAAAATTATATAAATCAGCTTCAGCCCTACACTGTCACGATAAATAATAAAAACCATTTTATTCCGACATTTTCATCAAAATTATTATTAAATGGCGGACCGGTGAAACTTTCTTACTCTGTTCAAGAAAATGATATTATACAATTAGAAACTGTTAGTTCGCCTACGTTAGAACGTCTAGCAAGTCAACTTGAAAAGAAACTAGTTGATAAGATAAAAATTACGTTCCAAAATAACAAGCTAGAACTTTCCAGAGACTGTGCAATTGTTCATAAAAATAACATCCAATTATCTTCAACGGATATTATTCCGAATGAATCCAAAATTCAGTGGCAAGACATAAATAGTTCACCTTGGATCTTTCAAGACGTTTTTCGTTTTACAGAATGGACTTTGCCTGAACAAGCTGGCTCCTTCCAAATCTTAAAAAACGGAGAATCTTCCCGCTTTGACGACGAAATATTCGGTGGAGATCGATTGGAGATTGTGTTTGAGTGAATTAATCTGGACGACTAAGCTTACTTCCAACACTTAAAAGGACTCTTTGCAATAATGTATTCGACCTGCATGAGTGCCTTATCTAGTGGAGTTAACAGCGACAAAGCATGAAAAAACGAGCATCTGACATAGTCAGTCCTCGTTTTTTTGTATAAAATTACCTATTCCAACTAGATCACCATTTTATCCAACTAAAGTTCGAATTATTCCAACTAAAATAATCATCACTTTAAAAGTTCATTAAAATTACCCTTTTTCTATAATATAATCATCATTGGAATTTTTTAAAACGACATCAAAATTCCGATGATAAGGGTGCATGAATAATTCATATTGAATTCTACGCATTTCATGAGATTTCCTTAAATAATTTATATCTGTTCCTCTTTCAGAAGTATCACGTAGACCCCTTCTGCTTAACTCAGTTTCTCCATCAGTATACAAGTACACTTTAAGGTCATATAAAGTAGGATCTGTAAATGCAACACTCATTCCTTCGACAATATTAATTTTATTTTGAGATGAAAGTAAGATGCTCTTTGAATAATGCGTGCCTATTGTATACAAATCTAAACCATCTCTTATCATACGAATATCTCGCTCTAAAGCCACTGTATTATGTGCTGATGAATGACATGCCGTCATTTTATCTTTAAAAAATTTATTGTTGTATTCATATTGAATCAGAGCATATTTTCTAAGGTGAGAGCCAATAATATAGGGGTCCGTATTAATATAATTTACACAATCCTGTCCTAAAATTTTTATAAGGTTATTTGCAAATGTAGTCTTTCCAGATGCACCATGACCTGAAATTCCAATAGTAATTCTTTTATCCGTCGTGCTTATATAATTGACTATTTGATTTATTATCTTCTCCATGCTTCACCTCTTTTGCTCTGTTATACTAATTTCTATGTACTAAAGTCACCAAACAAAATCGATGCCTAATAAATCTAAATTCAATACATATGGGTCAATGAAATCTCAAACGATATAGGCAATAACTAACACTCATGACATTCACCCTACCATCAATCCAGCTTTACTTTAATCTAATATTGTTTCTTTTTGTGGATTCCTTAAAAACTCGAAGAGCGTTTTAAGCTGCGACTCCGTATTTCTATTAGTAGAAAGTCGCGGTAAATTATGTTCCGAAAAAAAGTTAATACTATTTGTTTCAATTCCTATAGTAGGTTTTCCCCCAATAATTTCACACAAAATAAATATCTTATAATAATGATAGGCTTCAGGAGGATGTGGATGTTTATTTTTATCCATTAAAGCAATTAGTCTTATTGGTAGTACATCAAAACCAGATTCCTCTTTTATTTCCTTCACCACATTCTCAGATGGTGATAGTCCTATATCACAAAAACCGCCCGGTAAAGCCCATTTATCATCTATATTTTCTCTTACCATCAAAATTTTATTGTCTTTAAAAACCACACCACGTACATCTACTTTAGGAGTTTGATAGCCAGTTTCATTTGCAAATAAATCCCTAATCTTATCCATCTCTAATTCTGTATATTCTCTCATAATTTCTATACTAATATCACGTAATTCTTCATAACGTTCGATATCATATATATCTTTAGAAAATGCCAACCCAGACTGAGACAAAGCTTGGATTCTTTTTGCCCACTCTAACCATTGTGTACTCATAAGACCCCTAATTTAAAGGAACTTTTAAATTCTTTTATACTTTTAATTATCAAATTTGGTTGTTCACTAAATGCAGCTGCCTGATATTCCGCTAACCACTGTACACCAATTGTGAAGACATTCGCTTTTACTCCTGCAATTATATCAGCATCACTATCTCCTATATAAATTGCATCCGAATTATCTACTTCTAACAAAGATAAACATTTTAACAATCCTTCTGAATCAGGCTTCGGTTTTATAACGTCATCACCTGTGATGACAACATCAAAAAATCCATCCATATTCAATGCTTTTAAAGAAATATCTAAACTTCTTTTTGCTTTTCCAGTAAAAATACCTATTTTCATATCTAGCTTTCTCAAGAAGTTCAACAACTCAAGAATTTCCAAATTTATCCTCACTAAATTTTTATGATGTTCAGAATATTTTTCGTAATAATATTCAATTGCTTCTTCTTTCTTAGGATTTATCAGATTGTTTTTAATGATTCCAGTTTCGGATGGGCCAAACATACCTTTTATTTCAGCTGCGGAAAGGTTCTTATTATCAAATTCTTTAAATACCTTTTGAAATGCATAAAAGCAAATTGGCAAAGTATCAGCCAATGTACCATCAAAATCAAATATTATTGCTCTCATAATTAGCGTCCTCCTGAATGATTTACCTACATCTTATAATCATAACTAACATCTAGATCTTTCCTCTCTTAACTTATAAACTGTTTAATAATATTTTTAATAAGTGGATTGAGACCATCTGGTAGTTGTCTTACATTAAAAAATTTAACTTCAATTGTCTCTATTCCATCAGCTTTAAGTAATCCACCAGTAATTTCTTTCGTTACGTAAGCAATTGTCACTGGATAGAATTCATCGCCGTTTGGTAATTGGACAAAATGCTGTTTCCCAGAAAAAACACCAACCAATTCCAGTTTGCCAATTTCTAAGCCGGTTTCCTCTAAAACCTCTCTTCTACCCGCCTCCTCAGTAGATTCTCCTAATTCCATAAATCCTCCGGGAACACCCCATGTACCATTATTGCGCTTTTGTAATAGTAACTCCCCTCTTTCATTCAGTATTGCAACTGCTGTTCCAACTAAAATTAAAGGTTGTTTGCCTACAACTTTGCGTAAATCTTCAATATATCCTATGATCAAAACCTCCTAATGTAATCTTCCTCTAACTAAATTCTATATAATATAAAAATCCCCTCTTTTTATTGGCTCTGATAAAGCAATAGGAAGAAAAGAAGTTAATGTAGTTTGTGAATAGTGTTAACAATGAACCATTAACAGTAAAAGCCACCTCATTTTGAGATGGCTACTGTCCATACTTTATTATTGTATTCTTTAGAATTACTGTGACTGAATAATTTGGTCATTAACAAATGCTTTTACGAAAAATAATTCATTATCACTAGGATTCCTTTTATATTTTTCCTTAAAGGACACTATTGCATTTTCTAGAGAAGTGGACTTTACAACTTGACTTGCTGTAGTTAACTCTTCCCAATATATATTCATTTCATTTGAATCACAGATAGATTCATGACCTAGTAGGTACATTTTTGCATCATATTTGTTAATGTCTTTAATCATAGGCAATAACAATGATTGCTTGTAATGGAATAAAGAATTTGTGGTTGTTCCATATGCACAATCACCTAAAAAAACAACTTTTTCATCAGGAATATAAATGATTGTTGAGTCATCTGTATGAGTACTTTTGATAGTTTCGAGAATGCAAATTTTATTACCTAAATTAATAGTTAATGTATTTTCAAAGATTACATCTGGAGATTTCAACTTAAAACTGTCCCTATTTGGCATATCAGTTTGTATAATCTTCATACACATAGCACTCATCTGTTTAGTAGTCACATACTTTTGTAGTGAACTATCGTCATAGGACAAACTTTGCCATTCTTTTATCATTTCGTTAGTTTGACTATTAACTATAACAGTTGCCTCAAATTCATTCATTCCTAGGAAATGATCCCAATGTGCATGGGTAATTACAATATATTTAACTGGTGGCACATTTAACTTCTCGATTTCTAGTAAAAAGTCCTTAGCATGCTGAGGAGAATTGCCAGAGTCTATTATTAGACTATATCGCTCACCACATACCAGTCCTAATGTTGGCCGTTCTCTATCATCTTGATTGGATAAATAATAAATAGTATCACTTAATTTATATAACATGATTTTTCCTCTTTTCTATATATTCATTCTATGAAAGAGAAAATCTACATGTTTATTCTAATGTCATTAAAATAAAGATTTTCTCAATTATTTTTTCACCATTGGACTTGTACCTCCTTGTTTCACTAAGGAAAATTATAACATAATCTAAATTTAACATTGAGAATATTCTAAATATTTTTTATTTATTCCGTTCGAAAGGTTGTAATAGAAGAAGAGGTACTTGAATCAATAATGTCTAAAGAGACAGAAAAAGAGCTTAGTAGTAATAGCCGTTTTATTTAAAGAAAAAAAAGCACTGCTAAGCGCAGTGCTTTGGTATTTACAATTATTTTACTCGATTATTTTTTTTCTGATTCTGCAACTGCTTCTTTAATAGCCTCTGCAACCGCAGTCGCGTTTTCTTCTTGTTCTGTTAACTCTTCTGTTGTATGAGAGATTGTTTCCATGTATTCCATTGGCTCTTCTCCCTCAGACGAAGCAGTACCATCATCGAGTGGTGAAGAAGCAGTTGGTTTAATAGCTTTTACCTTATCAACCAATTGTCCAGACTGTTCTTGAATTTGCTTAGAAAGTTGAGTTGTTTTTTCTTTTGCAGTCGATGAAAGATCCATTGTTTTTTCTTTTAGTTGACCAGCTTGAGAAGTAAGATTGCCTCGAAGCTCTGTCCCTGTTTTAGGAGCTAATAGTAATGCAGTAGTTGCACCGATTATACCACCAATTAAAACTCCGATAATAAAATCTTTACCATTTACTTCCTCGTCACGATAAATATCATCGCTGTTGTAGTAAGGTACTGGTGGATAATTCGAATTCCCTTGTTGATTGTAAGAAGGTTGATTTGCATAATATTCATGATTATAAGTTGCTTCATTATAGTTAGGTTTAGTCTGTTTTTGATTTGTCATGTAAATTCCTCCGATTATTGTGGTTTATTAGTATCGTTTTCATAAGTATAATACCCAGCTCGTTCTAATGCTTTACGTTCTTTCCATTTGTCACGAACACCTAAGAAAACATTACTCCATTGCACTACTTGGGCTATTTTTTCTTCATTCTTCTCTACTTCAGTTGTTACCGAAGTTGTTAAGCGTTGGATCGATTGATTAAATCCATTAACTGAAGTACCTACATTTTTAACTGCATCAACTACTGTATTTAACTTCTCAGATTTAACTTGAATGTCTTCTGCTAAGTTATTTGTTTTATGAAGTAATTCAGCTGTTTCTTTCGTCATATTTTGTAGATTTGTTTCTAACCCATCTAATGTCTCTGCTACATTATTAAGCGTCTTCTTAACTGAAAATAATGTCATTGCCAAGCTAATACACAGTATTAGAAATGCAACAGCGGCTATAATAGCGGCTATGTATAAAAGATTTTCCATTGTACATCCTCCTAGAAACTTGTATGTCTTAATACATTTTTACCCTAATCAAATCAAATTAAACTTCCTACCTATACTATACTACGTTTCTTTTAAATATCCTTCAAAAAAAGGCTTAATCCTATTCGGATTAAGCTTTTTATTATTTATTTAACTTTTCTTCAAAAGCTTGTTGATACTTCTGAACGTCCCCTGCTCCCATAAATAGGAAAACGGAATTTTCATTTGTCAATAATTCTTCTACATTTTCTTCTGATAGGATATGACTTCCTTTAATGATATCTCCAAGTGTTTCGATTGTTAAATTCCCTGCATTCTCTCTTGCAGAACCAAAAATATCACATAGATAGACCCGGTCAGCCAAACTTAAACTGTCACTGAATTCTTGTAAAAACTTTTGAGTTCTTGTGAAAGTATGTGGTTGGAAAATCGCAATAACTTGATGATTTGGATATTTTTGTCTAGCAGATTGAATAGTTGCTCTTATTTCTGTTGGGTGATGAGCATAATCATCAATGATAATATCATTGCCTACAACTGTCTCTGTAAATCTTCTTTTAACCCCTTCAAACGTCTCTAATCCTTTTTGGATAGTATCTGCTGGGACACCTTCATATTGGCACAGCGAGATAACTGACAGGGCATTTAAAATAGTATGATCTCCAAACAACGGAATTGAAAAACGATCATAAAATTCATTGCGAACAAATACATCAAAAGAAGTACCTTTTGGTGTTATTTCAATATTGCGAGCTGCAAAATCATTATGTTCTCCAAAACCGTAGTATACAACCGGAACTTCGGATTTTATCTGTTGCAGGTATTTGTCATCTCCACAAGCAAAGATGCCTTTTTTCACTTGCATGGCCATGGATTGAAATGCCTGGAATACATCATCAATATCTTGGAAATAATCAGGATGATCAAAATCAACATTCGTCATAATTGCATAATCCGGATTATACGCTAGAAAATGGCGGCGATATTCACAAGCCTCAAACACAAAATTAGAAGCATTTAACATGCCTTTTCCTGTACCATCGCCTATTAAGTAGGAAGTGGGGTTGTGTCCACTTAATACATGAGATAACAAGCCGGTAGTAGATGTTTTCCCATGAGCACCAGTAACCGCTATAGACGTAAACTGACCCATGTAACTCCCTAAGAAATCATGATAACGAATTATTTCCAAGCCAAGTTCTTTAGCTTTGACTAACTCTGGATGACTATCTGGAAATGCATTTCCTGCAATAATAGTCATACCTTCGTGAATATTGGATTCATCGAATAATAAAATCTCTATATTTCGTTCATGTAGTGGCTTTTCAGTAAAAAAGTATTTTTCAATATCTGAACCTTGAACTTCATGGCCTGTATCATGCAGAATTTGCGCTAATGGACTCATTCCAGACCCTTTAATACCTGTAAAATGGTACTTTGTCATACGTAGAAACCTCCTGGGATTAGCCCCACTCATATACAATGTATAATTCTTGCGCCTTTTTAGACGTAATTATAATTATATCACTATTTCTTATAATACTTTATAAAAATAATTTAACTAAATATTTCCTCTAATGTCTCACTTGTTAATAGTACATCTCTTGCTTTACTTCCCTTTTGCTCCGTAATATATCCATTTTCATACATTGCATCTATCAATCGGGCGGCACGGTTATAACCTAGATGAAACTTGCGTTGTAATAACGATGTAGAAGCAGTGTCTTGCTCTACAATAAAGCGGCAAGCCTCTTCAAATAATTCATCCTGCTCAGAAGTAATTTCTTTTTGAAGAAGTTCCTCCTGTTCAAATAAGTAATCCGGATTCCCCTGACTCCTAGCATATTCAATCACACTTTCAATCTCATCATCAGAGACATACGTACCCTGAATACGTACTGGACTAGACATACCATTTCCTTGATAAAGCATATCTCCTTTACCTAGCAAACGTTCGGCACCTTGCTGATCCAAAATCGTACGAGAATCAATTTGAGAGGACACAGAAAATGCTATTCTTGTAGGGATATTAGCTTTGATCAAGCCAGTAATAACATCCACAGAAGGACGTTGCGTTGCTAAAACTAAATGTATTCCACAAGCTCTTGCTTTTTGTGCGATTCTACAAATAGCATCCTCTACTTCCGTTGGCGCCATCATCATTAAATCTGCCAGCTCATCGATTACAATAACGATATAAGGAAGCTTTTGCGCAAACTGTCTCTTCTCCGTAGCAAGTGTATTATACCTAGAAATATCACGCACTCCAATATGTGCAAACAACTGATAGCGTCGCTCCATCTCCTCCACTGCCCACTTCAACGCAGCTGTTGCAGCTTTCACATCTGTTATAACTGGGCTGACAAGATGTGGAATATGATTGAAAGGTGCCAGCTCCACCATTTTAGGATCGATTAGTAATAATTTTACTTCATCTGGCGTCGCTTTATACAATAAACTTACTAATAATGAGTTAATAAACACAGACTTTCCAGATCCAGTTGCACCTGCAATAAGTCCATGAGGCATTTTCCGAAGATCTAATGTCACTGGTTTACCTGTTAGATCCAGTCCCAATGCTGCTTCCAGAGGAGAATCCGAGTTTAAAAATGTATCTGTATTTATCACCTCAGATAAACGCACCGCTCGAGACTTTCGATTCGGTATTTCTATTCCTATTGAACTCTTCCCTGGAATAGGTGCTTGAATACGAATATCCTTTGCTGCCAACGCAAGTTTGAGATCATCTGCTAGGTTACGTATTTTACTTACCTTCGTTCCTTGACCGACTGTTATTTCAAATTGAGTAACTGCTGGTCCCTGTACCATTTGAACAATCTCTCCTGCAACTTGAAAATGGGAAAGAGCATCTATCAACGTAAATGCTTGCTCTTCCATCCATTCCCTATCTTCCACATTCATTTCGGGAGGAAGTAAATGACTAATAGATGGCCTTACATAATTTGTTTGAATCTCTTCTTGCTTTTGTGCCGTTATAGTTGCAACTTCTTGTGCACTTACTTGGACATTTTCTATACTGGTTTTTTGCTCCTGCTCAATGGAAGGTGTCATTGCAGGAACTACTTTTTTGGCTATCGGAGATATTTTGTTCATAGTATCTATTCTATTCATTTTACTTTTATCTGATTTCAACATCATTACATTAAATGGTCTGATGTTTTCTTTAACAGGTTTTTGAGTTACTAAAATACCGTCATTTTGAATTGGAGCATTTGTTTCAATCTTTTCTGTCACTGATACCTCAGCTTGTACAACTTCTTTAAGCTCTGTTGCTTGTACATCGTCGTTCACTAATTCTGTTACTTGCACATCTTGTTCTATATTAACAACTGGAAGATTTTTTTCTATTATATTTACAAGTACTGATTCTTCCACCGAATTAACTTCTGGTTCTAAACTAAGTTCTTTTTCTAATTTTTTTTCTGGTACAACGTCGTTTGCCAACTTAGTTACAGGCGTATCAACAGTTACAAAGACTGGTTTTTCTACTGCAATTACTTCTGGTTCTTGACTAACAGCTCGAGAATTATTTAGTACATCTGAGTTTACCGTTTCAGTCTTTTGGTTTTTTTCTTCCACTTTTTTATTTATTACGTTTCTAGAAAATCCATAAACCGGTGAAGGCACTTCTGTCGGAGTAAATGCTCTTTTCTTACGATTTATAGTAGGAGTCTCCACTACTACTTTTTCTTCTACTATCTTTTTCTCTGCTCGATGAATGACAGTAGGCTGCTGTGATCGTTGTTGCCAAATATCCTGTGTATATAGCGGTTTATACACTGGCTCTTCTAAAGGAACTTCTTCTTTATATATTTCACCTATTTTTTCTTCCTTCGGATATCCATATACAGCTTCATTTTTTTCTTCGTCTGATATTAATGGGAATCGAAAAGGAGTTTTTTTATTTGTAGAATTTACCGGTTGTTGTTGCTCACTGTATTCCTCTTCGTATTCTGTTTCATCTGTTGCAAATAATTTTTTTAACCAATTCAAATTCATCACTCTTTCTAAAAGATACCTCTTATTCTACCAATAATAATAGGTTTCGTCTGTATTTATAAGGTA
>Ga0209013_10004904_pt1 | contig 11654 bp, 12 predicted proteins | sample Cruoilmetagenom2_FD_187291 | JGI IMG/M metagenome (GOLD analysis project Ga0209013, IMG submission 187291) | Oil polluted marine microbial communities from Coal Oil Point, Santa Barbara, California, USA - Sample 2 (SPAdes) (version 2) | ecosystem: Environmental > Aquatic > Marine > Oil seeps ...
TTTAACAACAGTCGATCATAAGAAGATTGCCATCCTTTACCTCATAACCGGTGGACTATTCTTCGTCGTCGGTGGTATTGAGGCTATGATTATTCGTATACAACTTGCACAACCTGATAGTGACTTTGTAAGTGCAGGTTTGTTTAATCAAATGATTACGATGCATGGTACAACCATGATATTCCTGGCAGCCATGCCATTGTTATTAGGATTTATGAATGCGGTAATGCCCCTGCAAATTGGGGCACGTGACGTTGCGTTTCCGTTTTTAAACTCTTTAGGTTTCTGGTTATTCTTCTTTGGGGGAATTTTCTTGAACTTATCGTGGTTTATGGGCGGAGCACCAGATGCAGGATGGACATCTTATGCATCTCTTGCATTGGCTTCACCAGGTCATGGTATTGACTTCTATACATTAGGTCTACTTATCTCCGGTTTTGGTACGTTAATCGGGGGGATTAACTTCCTTGTAACAATTATTAACATGCGTGCACCAGGGATGACCTACATGCGTATGCCACTATTTACGTGGACAACTTTTGTTGCGTCAGCATTAATTCTATTCGCTTTCCCTCCGTTGACTGTTGGGATTGTCTTTATGATGGTTGACCGTATGTTTGATGGTAACTTCTTTGATCATACAATGGGTGGTAACACGATTATCTGGGAACATTTATTCTGGATTTTCGGACATCCTGAAGTATATATCTTAATATTACCTGCATTTGGTATTTTCTCGGAAATATTCTCTACATTCTCACGTAAACGTTTGTTTGGTTACTCAGCAATGGTCTTTGCAACTGTGTTAATCGGTTTCCTAGGTTTCATGGTTTGGGCTCACCATATGTTTACGGTAGGATTGGGGCCAACTGCTAATGCGATATTCTCTGTAGCAACTATGGCAATTGCTGTTCCGACCGGGGTTAAAATCTTTAACTGGTTGCTCACAATGTGGGGCGGTAGCATTAAATTCACAGTAGCTATGATTTACGCAGTGGCATTCATCCCAACATTCGTTGCGGGTGGGGTTACAGGTATCATGCTAGCAGCAGCTCCTCTTGATTATCAATTACATGATTCTTACTTTGTAGTTGCCCACTTCCACTATGTTATCGTAGGTGGGGTTGTACTTGGATTATTAGCTGGTTTACATTATTACTGGCCTTTAATGTTCAATACGATGTTGAGTGAAGCGTTAGGTAAAGTGACATTCTGGTTATTCTTTATTGGATTCCATTTAACATTCTTTATTCAACATTTCTTAGGTTTCCTTGGTATGCCACGTCGTGTATTCACGTTCGGTGCAGATCAAGGCTGGGATTTATTCAATCTCATCAGTTCGATCGGTGCTATTGGAATGGCACTAGGCGTAATTGTACTTGTAATAAACATCATCATGACAATCGTGAAAAACGAAAAAGTTGGTCGCGATCCATGGGGAGATGGCCGTACTTTAGAGTGGGCTATTCCACAACCGGTACCATTCTATAACTTTAAACAAACACCTCTTGTTCGTGGTCTGGATACATTCTGGATTGAAAAACAAGAAGGCAACAAAGAAGGAATGATATATGCTGAACCAGTAGGCGATATCCATATGCCGAACGGATCAATCATTCCACTAATTACTTCACTCGGTTTATTCATTGCAGCATTCGGTGCGCTTTACAACGGTGAAGAATCTTGGGCAGTACCTGTTCTGATTGTAGGTCTAGTCATTACATTTGGTTCTATGATCGTACGTTCAGTGAAAGATGATCATGGATATCATGTTCATAAAGAAGATTTATTGAATGAAAAAGGGGGTAAACACTAATGGACTTAAATACTAAGTACACCCCACAATCATGGCCGGATCATCCGGAAAACACTACGTTGGAAGGTAAAAACAAATTCGTTGGATTTTGGCTTTTCCTTGGTGGTGAAACTGTAACATTTGCGAGTTTGTTTGCTACGTATTTAGCACTGAAAAACAAAGGACCAAGCGGAATGGAATTCACAACAGAAGGCTTGTTTGAATTACCATTAGTATTTATTATGACCATGTTACTTTTAACGTCGTCATTAACAAGTGTTTACGCGATGTATCATATGAAAAACTATAATTTCAAAGCGATGCAAGCTTGGTTAGCGGTAACTGTGCTACTTGGTTTAGCATTCCTAGGATTTGAGATTTATGAGTTCAATCATTATGTACATTTAGGATTCACATTTAATCAGAGTGCATTTAGTTCAGCGTTCTTCTTACTTGTAGGAACACACGGTGCACACGTAGTTGTGGGTCTTGGATGGATTATCCTTCTAATGGTTCGTAATGCGAAGCGTGGATTGAATCTTTACAATGCGCCAAAATACTATTTAGCATCTCTTTATTGGCACTTTATCGACGTTGTGTGGGTATTTATCTTCACGGTAGTATACTTGATGGGAGTGATTGGTTAATATGGCACACGATGTACACACTCATGTGAGAAGTCAAGCAGAGTATGAGTATAAACGTCGCCGAGCTGCAAATGAAATGCGCGGTCATGTGACAACGTTTGCGATTATGATTTTCTTTACATTAATCGCGTTCACGGCAGTCTATGCTGGTTTCTCTGCAAATTTAGTTGTTCCTATCATTTTGTTATTGGCAGCTGTGCAAGTAGTTCTGCAATTGTACTATTTCATGCATATGAGTCATAAAGGTCATGAAACAGCACAAATGTTCTTATACAGCGGTGTAATCGTTGCGTTTATTGTATTAATTACTTTCTTAACAATCGTTTGGTGGTAATTAATTAATCGAAAAGGGCGTGGAAAGGAATCCTTTCTACGCTCTTTTTTTCTTGTCAACTATTGTTCATAGTTCGTTCATTGATGTTCAAGTGCTTGGGGCTTATAATGGGGTTACTGAATAAAAAAGGAGCGATATTCGATGCCTTTAAATGTATTTGGATTTCAAGCATTATGGAGTCCGTTTTTCATCATTTTCACATTATTGCTACTTGGATTCTACTTTTTCGTTACAATTAATAAACGTATTCATTTTGAAGGTAAGGAAGCGTTGACTAAAAAAGAAGCGAGTGCGTTTATCAGTGCAATTGTATTGCTTTATATTGTAAAAGGATCTCCAGTTGATTTGTTGGGCCATATCTTATTTTCTGTTCATATGGTTCAGATGGCTTTACTGCTAATGTTGATTCCTCCCTTATTGATTGCGGGAATTCCGACATGGGTTTGGCGTAAGATCCTTGAACCTTCAGTTTTAAGAAAGAGTTTTCGAATTTTTACGAAACCGTTACTTGCGCTTATTGTGTTCAGTGGTTTATTCTCGATTTACCACATTCCACTTGTTTTGGATACAATTAAACAAAATGAATGGTACCATAGTCTATTTACGTTAGTTTTGTTTATGTCTGCGATTTTGTTATGGTGGCCAATTATGAATAAACTAGCAGGTGAACATAAGGTTCATGGCTTGAGTAAGGTTGGTTATATTATTGGAAGTGCAGTTCTAATCACCCCTGCTTGTGCGCTAATTATTTTTGCAGATCAACCAATGTATGAAACGTATACGAGTGGTGCAGCTTGGTTGAAAACGATGGAATTATGTGTTCCGTCATCGGTACTAGCTACTTTAACTTTATCGGGTCCTGAGATGTTCACAAGCATGCCAACAATTGAAGATCAACAATTAGGTGGCGTGATTATGAAAATTATTCAAGAAGTGATTTATGGAGTAATCTTGGCAATGGTTTTCTTCGAATGGTACAAATCAGAACAAGAAAATGCGGATGAGATTACAAATCAAGCATTACTAGAACGACAAGCATATGCAGCAAATAAATAAGTTACTTTCATTACTCGGTGAGTGTTAGGAGAAAAAACAATGAATTTACCGTTATTACCGACAATCAGTACATTCTTTATTGTATTAAGTGCGGTTCTAGTTGCGATTGGTTGGTCATTAATCAAACAACGAAAAATCGAAGCACATAAAAAAACAATGTTCGCCGCAGCTATAGCAGCTCTGATTTTCTTTATTATTTATATGTCTCGAACGATTTTCATTGGAAATACAGCATTTGGTGGACCGGATGAATATAAAATTTATTACACAATCTTTTTAATCTTCCATATCACACTTGCTACAACTGGTGCCGTCTTTGGTCTTGTAACCATTTGGGCTGGTTATAAGAATAATTTGAAGAGACACCGTAAAATTGGACCTATAACAAGTGTCATTTGGTTCTTTACAGCCATTACTGGTGTCGCGGTTTATTCACTTTTATATGTAATCTATCAAGGTGGAACAACTACGTCTGTCTTTAAAGCTATTTTAGGTTTTTAATATGAACAAAGAAGAGCAAAACAAAAGTCATTCTTTTGTTAGCTCTTCTTTTACATTAATAGGGAAAAAATATTGGGCAGAACTTCTTCGAAAGAGAAAACCTGAATGACTACTTGTTGTAAGTGACTTTGGAGAGTGCATCTGCCTTGTATACTGCAGGAGCCTGAAGCATTAGCCTAACTTGAGTTTTTCATCATTGCCGGCTCATGAGAAATTCAGGACACGCGCAAATGTACGAAGACAAAAGTATCGTTAAACGTAGCCTAATAAAAAAAGAGAACTATGCAAAAGACGTTCTTTGCAATGTTCCCTTTTATTATAATTTGAAATTTGTCTTGATCATACCTGCTTCTTTGGCCGTCGTGAAAACAATTACGACAAATGGTCCTATCAACAAGCCCAGAAAGCCAAAAATTTGCAACCCGATAAACATGGCAATTAATGAAGCCAAGGGTGATAATCCCATTTGAGAACCCATTAATTTTGGTTCGACCGCTCTTCTAATAATCAATAGAATCAGCGCGAATATTGCCAGTTTAGTTCCTAAAGCCACGTCTCCAGTAGCGAAGTGATAGAGTGCCCATGGAGCAACAATGATAATCGATCCCAGGATGGGGATAAGGTCAATGATCCAGATGACTATCGCCATAATCAGAGCATATTTAGGCGCGATAATCAGTAAACCAATGAAACTGGCTGCCAAAATCACAATACTTGCAAGAAATTGAGCTTTCATGAAACCGATGATGACTGTGTTTATACGAGACGTCATAAAGCGAACTTTCTCGGCAGTGGCTGGAGATAAATGCCTAAATACCATTTTTTTTAAATCCGTTAAATCTAGCATAAATAAAAATAATGCGACTATGTAAACAATGAAATTCACTAAGAAACTTGGTATTTCTGCAAGTAAGCTTGTGATGCTTTGATAACTGACAATGCTCAAAATGGCTTCTTGCATCAGTAACAGAAACTGATCTAATTTATCTTGAATCGATGTAACAACTTCAAGAGGCATGTCTTGCGTGAAACTGAATAATTTATTCTGTATGTTTAACCATGCAATAGACAAGGAATTGAAGTATTCAGGTGCCAATTTTGTCAGTTGAATGATTCTACCGATTAATTGGGTAATAGTGAAATATAGTGTAGCGGTTATGATAAGACAAAATAAAATGAAAACAGTAATGATTGCTGGTTTGCGTTTCCATTTAAATTTCCGTTTGCAAAAACCGACTAGAGGTTCCAGAAGAAAAGCGGTTATCAGGGCTAACAGAATTGGAATTGCTAGAGGTAATATAAAGGTGATGAAGGTAATTAGTAAAACGATTAGTAATAGAATGATTAAAAATTTCTTATTGAGCCATTTGGGCATCGGCAACACCTCATTTATCCATATTCTCTAAGTATAGCCAATATGAAGCCATTTGAACAGAAATAGAAAAAACGCTGAAGAAAGAATTTTCTTCAGCGTTTCCATTATGAGCGGATTTCAAATGTACTCAATTCAGATTTTACAGCCGCCAATGTTTGTTGGCATGATTTCACTAAATGGGCTGGGAAGACTTCTTGGTCTCCGTACTCAACACCTGTTGGATAATAGTGCTTACCAACGACTGGTTTCATCAAAGTGATGATGGCATCGTTTGCACCGACATCTCCGTTTCTCGTGAATCCGAAAATACGTAAATAGAAAGTACCCTCTTTAATTATGTACTTTTTATCATACGTTACTCGTTCATAATCCCATTGCCCTGCACGTACAAGACCGTGGTTTAACATTACTTCATCCAATGCTTCTAAATCAGCTGCTGTATTTTCAAGTCCAGTGTTTTCGAAATACATATAATCGTCCTCCTTTTACATGTTAAATCGCAATCATGCATTCCATTTTATAATAGTGCAATTTCGCGTCTGTTGCAATGACAACATTGTGTCAAAAGACGATACACTGATATAATGGACTCATCATTTTTCTTTGGAAGGAGCTGTCTTATTGAAGGTATTGGTTCGAATCCTCTTATTTTTAGCAATCATCTTAACCGTCATCTTTTATTCTGACCAATCCGTCCAAGAAACTGACTTACTTGAAGCACCTAGTTCACCAGGACAAGCATTGCCGCAAGAGAATATATTACTTCCCACAGGGAAAGATTCAATTCCTCGTCCAGAAATGGGATTATCGACACTCGTTGGAGAAAAAACGACGTCACTCCTTGAAAAGTTTGGCGAGCCAAACCGAATTGAGCCCTCTGCATTTGGATATGAGTGGTGGGTTTACAACAAGTCACATGAAAGCTACATGTTGATCGGGGTAATGAACAATCGCATTAACCAAGTGTATATCGCAGGAGAGATTCTTGATGCGTCGCCTTACCAAGTTGGGCAATCGATTGAAGATTTATACCGATTCACAATTATTGAATCAGAAATATCTGTACAAATTAGAGACAACGTCTATACATTTACAATCAATGAGTCAGATATGCAAAACCGTATATTAGTTGAGTTTGATGGTCTTTATGCACAAATCTATGTGGACGAGGAAGATCGTGAAGTAGAAGCTGTTCGTTTTACTAACCCCAGGACATTAGTACTTCATCAACCATATGAAATGACATACAAGGGAAATTATTTAGCGCCTGATGTACCTTCGACCACGTTGCAGAAGGAAATTAATGAGGCAAATAGTCGGCAAATATTTGAGTTGACCAATGTATTTCGATTAAGACATGTTGTTCCAGAGGTGGTTGAAGAGCAGGCACTTGGCATTGTTGCCAGTAAACATAGCGAAGATATGGCGATGCAAAACTATTTTTCACACGAATCACCAGATTTTGGAGATTTGCAAAACAGGTTGGAGGAAGCACAAATTGTATACGACAGTGCAGGTGAAAACATCGCATCGAACTATTATGATTCAGCGGAAGTATTGAATGGATGGCTAAACTCTCCGGATCATCGTAAAGTGTTATTGAAGGATGATTTCACGCATTTGGGTGTAGGAACGTTTGGCAAGTACTATACACAGAACTTTGTTCAACGCTCACCAGAAATTCAAGTTGATCAGTGATTTTTGGAGGTAATCCATGTACCTTCTTCAGAAGAGCCAAATGGACGAATATGCAGTGGGATTTGGTGTTTAGCAGCCATATCCACTGCTTTTTTTTGTATGAGAGGGTGTATTGCTGTTTCGCATAAATGTTGCAGATGGCTATACGTGACATGGGATAGTTTTTGTGCATTTACTGATTGTTTTGGGTCACTGGACATAACACCAGGTACATCTTTATAAAACTCCACAGCATTGGCGTTGAAAAGCTCAGCTAACAAAATGGCTGTTAAATCACTACCCCCTCGTCCTAGGGTTGTAAAACGGTTGTCTGTTGTTATACCTTGAAATCCCGGTACGATGACACAAGGTACCTGCTGAAGTAATTCTGTTATGACTTCCTTTGAGGTCTTTATAATAGTGGCATCTCCAAAATTATCGTCTGTGTAGATGCCCGCATGTACACCATACGCCAATTGACAAGGTATTTGGTGTTTTAGACATTCTGCAGATAAAACAGACGAAGCCAACAGTTCTCCACAAATTGCAGCTACATCTTTTGATTCCGGTGCCATTTGAAATGCATCTGTCAATTGAATCAATGTATCGGTCGAATAGGGGTCTCCCATGCGTCCCATCGCTGAGACGACAACCAATACGGAATTATATTTAGTTAAGCCTTCCTTAATGTGTTGAATACATATATCACGGGACATTGCGTCCCTCATTGCAATGCCACCGAATTTCTGGACGATCATTAAACCCGCTCCTTATTGTCATGAGTGACGTTTTCCCGAATGATTACATACGATGAACTACCTTGACTGTAATGTATTCGGTCGATTTCATTTTGTGTAGGAGGGTTACAATGGCATTCGTCATTGCAGATTTATTAAAAGACTGGCCGTGTACTTGGTTACATGGTTCATTTAATGAACGCATAAACGGTGTGAAGGATGATTCTAGACAGGTTCGGGCGGGTGATGTATTTGTTGTGATTAAGGGAAAACGAGATCATGGCGCAAACTTTATTAAAGAAGCGATTCAAAACGGGGCAGTCTGCATCATAACGGAAGATCGTGAAGATTATCAAAATAACCGGAATGTCTCTTTTGGATTAGTGCCAAATACACGAGCTTTTCTTTCTCATGCCAGTTCCAGAATTAACGGAGAGCCATCAAAACAACTGCATGTTGTTGCAGTGACCGGAACAAACGGTAAGACCACGGTAAGTCATTTGATTGGTCAGATCCTCACGATTCTTGGATATCAAACGGCGGTTATCGGAACATTGGGTCTTTTTATCAACGGAAAAAAAGTAGTAGGTGACTTCCCGTCATTGACTACTTGGTCCTCGACTCGCCTGCATGAAACATTGGCGCAACTTCTCCAAATGGGGATAACACATGTAATGATTGAAGCTTCTTCCATGGGATTGGCACAACACCGATTGGATAGTTGCGTGATACAACAAGGGGTCTTTTTGAATATTGGTCATGACCATTTGGAGGACCACGAAGGAATTAGTGCCTATAAACAAGCGAAATGCAGACTACTGTCATTGGTGGAAAAAATAGTGGTCAATGAAGACGATCCATTTTGGTTGGTGCAAGGCTTGCGAAGTAAAAAAGAACGAAAATGGTTCGGCAACCGACTCGTGAAATTGGAAGCACTCAAATCGGAATCAATGAAATTGAAAATTATGGATGGAGGAAATGACTATTTTTCAGAAGTTCCGTTCACGGGGATTTACAATACATCAAATGTAGCGGCTGCCATCGCAACTGTAAACCAAATCGGCATTCCTGTTTCCTCAATTGTTCCGCTTCTCCATCAATTAACTTTACCCGCTGGAAGGTTTCAATTTGTCGTGCAACAACCATTTCAAGTAGTGATTGATTATGCACACACGCCAGAAGCATTGCAACATGTATTGTCCTCGGCTGCCCAAATAACAAAAGGGAGATTGGTCGTCGTCTTTGGTTGCGGGGGGGATCGAGATCAATCGAAAAGAAAGGAAATGGGGGAAATCGCTGCTCTTTACGCTCAAAGCCTGTGGGTGACATCAGATAATCCACGGTCAGAAAATCCCCTCCTAATCTGTCAGCAAATCATCAAGGATTTACCGAAGTCAAAAAATATTCATATTGAAGTAGATCGAGCAAAAGCAATCGAAAAAGCATTGCGATCTTCACGGCCAGGTGATTTAATCTGTATTGCCGGAAAAGGCCACGAATCTACCCAGCATATCGGACAGCGCGTCCTGCCATTTTCTGATGAACAAACGGTTCAAAACATCATGGCTTCACTTGCGATGTCTTGGAATAACGTAGAATAAGCCGGTACCTTGGGGCTAATCGCTTTTACTATTTGCCCATTAACCTCCTCAAGTAACCATGCTTTTACGTGAATTCTCCTGACTTTCAGCAAAGACTGTCCTTTTATTTTCATCAGTCAATCTGTTATGATAAGAACAGATTGGGGGAATGTCCGATGATGATGACATCAGAATGGGCACGCATCATGGATGAAGGAGATAGTTTATCGCAGATGATTATATCCTCCGAGCAAGCAAAACGGTTCAAAGAAGCTTCTTTTGCGGTCTATACAGACGATTTATTAAAAAGACAAATCGCTTCTTTTTCACGTTTGAAAGAACAGTATGAAGATGTTCAACGCTTCGGAAAATATCATCCGGACTATCAACAAGTCATGAAGTCGATTCGTGTTCAAAAACGCGCACTCGATATGAACGAGCGAGTTGCATTATTAAAACTGGCTGAAAATGAATTGCAAGATTTATTGGATGAAGTCAGCTTACTAATAGGTAAAACCGTATCTGAATCCGTCAAGGTCCCAGTAAGTAATCCGTTCTTCGCAGCTGCATCATCTTGTAGCACAGGAAGTTGTGGAACTGGTGGCTCTTGTGGTTGTTCAGCATAAAATAAATGCAAAAAGCACCACGCTTGTTCGATTACAAGAACAGAATGCGTGCTGTGCTTAGGGCTGGATATAATAAAAGGATGTGCGAATTATGCACATCCTTTTTCTTATACATGTATTTCTGCGAGTAATGAAACTGCTAGATCTGGACGATCCGTGACGATTCCTTTTGCCCCCGATTGAAGCAAACGCGCCATCGTTTCTGGCTCATTGATTGTCCAATAATGAACCGGTACATTTAAATTACTCAAAAAGTTAATGAAACCTTCACCATCGAGTGGGAAAACACCAGATTTTACTGGGATTTGAAAGACGTCGGCACGAGGATGGTACAAGTGACCAAACTGGCTTGTGTAAGCAGAATATGCTTTACGCACTTCGTTTTCCCCAGCACCTAACGCAACTGAACTCTGGGCATATAAATTGAAACGGTCGATTTGTTCGTCATGGAAGCTAGTGACAACTACGCGATGATGAGCGCCAACTTCTTCAATTAGACGCCATAGTTTGGAGGGAATCAAACTCCCTTCGTAGGTATCAGGAGAATCCTTCATATCAATATTAATCAACATGTGGGGGAACTCCGCGAACAATTCACGAAGCGTAAGAACACTTTCACCTTTACCACGATATTCATATTCTTGTTGGTCATTAATAAAATGGTAACCTAAATCAAATGCTTTCAATTCTGCTAGTGTCATATCCGCAACACGTCCGGCACCGTCCGTTGTGCGGTCTACATATTCATCATGGAATACAATGATTTCTTCATCTTTTGTTAAGCGAATATCAATTTCATAGCCGTGAACACCTAGTTCAGCCGCTTTTTTGAAAGCTGCCATCGAGTTTTCAGGAGCAATCAGAGAACCACCTCGATGGGCTAATATAATGGGATGCTCATATTCAAGTGCTTCTTTGTCTTGTCTTTTTTGAGGTTTTGAGATGGCTTTGGAGCCTGCCCATGCAGCTGCACCTGCTGCTGCGATTGCGATTGCTACTTTTGTTTTCTTACCCATGTCTAATTCCTCCTCGTGCAAACTTACTTTCATGATTATAATGGATATTATGGAATTGATAAAGCATGGGAGCCATTCCGATTGCGCTGAACAGATGTTTATTTCAATCCGCTTATCGCTCCTCTATTTGAATCAGAGGTACCCTGAGAGGATTCAAGCGAGTTTCATAGCGTATCAGATTGTTTTCAAGCGGTTGCGAACGATTTCTTCAATATGTTATTCTTTTAAGTAAGAAAAGAGGGAACTTGCATGAATGACCGACAAGGACTAATTGTATATGTGCATCATTTAAAACAAGCGAAATCGCTGA
>Ga0209013_10004905_pt1 | contig 11653 bp, 12 predicted proteins | sample Cruoilmetagenom2_FD_187291 | JGI IMG/M metagenome (GOLD analysis project Ga0209013, IMG submission 187291) | Oil polluted marine microbial communities from Coal Oil Point, Santa Barbara, California, USA - Sample 2 (SPAdes) (version 2) | ecosystem: Environmental > Aquatic > Marine > Oil seeps ...
AGAACAGTAAAGCAATGTCCCGTAAATGACATGGAATAGTGGGAACAGATGATAGACAATTATGAATAATATGATTTTCTGCACAAAACATGACGAGATTTTGCGAGTCTGAACATGGCCGAGCCACTTAACCAACCACTGAGCGGAAACGAAATGCCCCGTTTTGGCGGCATAGCGAGCATGTTCAGGCTGCCCACACGGGACAGCAGCGACGGACTCGATGTCGCCCTGATTGGCGTTCCGCTGGACATTGGCACCAGTAACCGGACCGGGACACGCTATGGTCCCCGGGCCATCCGCAATGAGTCTGTACTCGTGCGGCCTTATGGCATGGCCACCGGCGCCGCGCCTTTCGATTCTTTCCAGGTTGCCGACCTGGGTGACGTTGCGATCAATCCCTATCACCTGCTGAAATCCATTAATCTCATCGAGTCTTTTTATGACCGGGCTTTGCAAAATGATGTGACCCCGGTTTCCCTGGGCGGCGACCATACGATTACCTTACCGATACTGCGCGCCATTGCGCGTAAGCACGGCCCCGTCGCCATGGTGCACGTGGATGCCCATGCCGATATCAATGACCGGATGTTTGGTGAAAGCATCGCTCACGGCACGATCTTCCGTCGCGCCATTGAAGAAGGCCTGATCGAGCCAGCCAAGATGACGCAAATCGGCCTCAGGGCCACCGGTTACTCAGCGGAAGACTTTGACTGGTCCCGGAAACAGGGAGTGCGGGTGGTTCCTGCTGAAGACTGCTGGTATCGCTCACTTTCACCGCTGATGGACGAGGTCAGGGCCGTGATTGGAGCCGATACACCCACTTACCTCAGCTTCGATATAGATGGCCTTGACCCTTCGGTCGCGCCGGGCACCGGCACACCCGAACCGGGTGGGCTGATGGCGTCACAGGGCCTGGAAATCATCCGGGGTTGTTTTGGACTGAACCTGGTGGGCTGTGACCTGGTGGAGGTTTCTCCGCCTTACGACACCACGGGCAACACCGCTTTGCTGGCTGCCAACCTGGTGTTCGAGATGCTGTGCAGCTTGCCGGGTTGCCGACGATTCTAAGCTTATAAATCAACAAAAAGGGACCTGGAATTAGTCTGTCACAGCCGATTACGGCACGGACTCCCAGGATACAAGGCGAATTAAATAACTACGCTGAGTGAAAGAACATAAATGTCTGTTGCAGGGTCAGAAAAATCATTTCATTTTAATGTTTATGCAGGCACAATTACACCAATCGTTAACGTTGGCTTTTACGTGATCAGGATGGATTCCGATGAGAAATAATTTAATATCAGCGCAGAAATCTAATCTCGCTAACCAGCCCGGCAGGCCGTTGCTGCTCTACATATTGGTAGCGTTTTTGTCATTTTCTGCAAACCTGTTGGCGGACACTGCAGATATTGATCAACAGGCTGACGAAGCCGGGCAGGAAGCTTCCGATGATATCCCTGCAGCGGCGGCAATGGAGGAGGAAGTCAACACTAACGACCCAACGGCCGCAGCGATATCAGTATCCTTCGGCTGGGAGTTCTTTAATTGGCATGAAGATGAAATAGCCCCGGGTCAAACGCGACCGACGGGTAATAACAATAACTTCAACTCACGAGTGGTGATTCCAATGGCCAAGGGCACGCTGGGATCGCCATGGCCGATCATCAACCGCTTCAGTTTTGCCAATGTGGAAGCACCCGGCGGGACCAGCGGATCAGGCAATGCAGAGTTCATATCCCTGTTTATTCCCTGGACCTGGGCGACGGGCAAGGTCGGAATTGGACCTGCCATCAACCTCCCTGCCGACGATAAGCAATTTGGAGCGAATGTCTGGCGGTATGGTTTTTCAGGTGTTTTCCTGGAGAACAGTTTTGAGGGCCGTTTGATGTGGGGGGTCCTGTTGCGCCAGGTCTGGGGAAAAACAGACCCAAACAGCAACAAGATAATAGCCTCGGCCCTGGCTGTGCAGCCAATTGTGGTTTATCAACTCACGGACGGTTGGTACATGAGCAATGGCGAATCGCCCATCTCCTATCACTGGCAGGAAAATGAGTTCCTCGTCCCGCTGGGTTTTCGCCTCGGCAAAACGATGAAAGACAAGAAGGGGGGAATCTGGAATATGTACGGCGAATACCGGACAAATGTGGTGTACAAGGACTGGCCGGGCGCTGCAGCCAGTGACATTATTCGGATCTCGGCATCGTACACATTTGCCAGGTAACTGGCACACGGGAGAATCCAAATGATGTCAGGAATACGAATACAGATGCTTGTTTTTCTTTTTTCACTGGCGCCATTTATTAATGTGGCGCTGGCTGAAGAGGTTTTTGAGTTTGAGTCCTACAAGGAATTGATGATCTATTTTCAGGAACTGGGCTATACCGAGGAGTCCTGGGATGCTGGCCAGAGGGAAGTCAACCGCGTGTATCTTGCGAATATGCCTTCCCGCTGGCGCGGTAAGCACTCCAAAGAAGCGGAGGTCCGGATGAAAAAAGAGGTCTTTTTCCGCGTCCTTGCGCCCCTCATTCTCAGGTCCAATGAACTGATCATGCAGGACCACGTGCGTTTGCAGTCCATCTCGGAAGATAGTGAAGTGGATGCGGCCTGGCTCTCTGACCTGGGCGTGCGTTACCGCGTACTTGAATCCATTGATGACCCGGTAGGTCCGGAGCAGATCAAGGAACTGATCAAACGCGTCGACATCGTCCCCCCCTCTCTGGCCATGGCGCAGACCGCCGAGGAAAGCGGCTGGGGCACTTCCCGCTTCGCCGACCAGGGCAACGCCATGTTTGGTCAATGGGCCTGGGGTGAGAACGCCATCAAGCCCGAACAGCAACGTGCTGGAAAAGGCAATTACGGCATCGCTGCCTTTGACAGTCCACAGGGTTCCGTAAACGGCTATATGCTGAATATCAACTCGCATCGCGCTTATGCCCCGCTGCGAGACAAGCGCGCTGCGATGCGGGCGAAAGGACAGGAGCCGACCGGTAAAGCCCTTGCTTCAACCCTGCTTAATTATTCCGAACGAGGTCAACACTACGTGGATACACTCAATGCCATCATGAGCTACAACAAGCTCGCAGAAATCGATGAAGCCCACCTGGTGGGGCCGGTTATTCTCCTGATCCCCGTAGGTGAGGGTTCAGACTAGGCGGGAAATCGGGGTGGGTTATGAATGAGTCTGCTGGAATGGTCAGAAGCCTGCTCGTTATTTTAGTGTTGATTAGTTTTGGGCTGCCGGAACGAGCAAGTGCGCAGGACCTGGAACCACGTCGCTGGAGTCATTTGCCCATTGGCCAGACCATAGTGGGCGTGGGCTACGGTTATACTGAAGCAAATGTATTCTTCAGTCCGGTTTGGAAGCTTACCGACGGAACATCTCGAATCAACGGCCTGGGATTTTCTGCACTTCATACCTTTAACCTCGCAGGAAAATCAGCCCGTATCAGCCTGTTGCTGCCTTATGTATCCGGGCGCTGGGACGGTGATGTGGACGGTGAATTCCAGATCATACACCGGCAGGGAGGTGGTGACCCAAGACTGAGGCTGTCGATGAATCTATATGGCGCACCGCCGTTGAAGGGGCCGGCATTCGCGCAATATCGTGCAGAACATGCCACTAACACCGTGGTTGGGGCATCAATTGCCGTGACGGTACCGCTGGGAAAATACTGTGATGATTGCCTGATCAATATCGGCAATAATCGCTGGTCTGTGCGGCCACAGATGGGTGTAGTTCACACGCGCGGTCCCTGGTCGTTCGAGCTCACAGGTTCCGCGTTTGTGTTTACCGACAACGACAGTTTTATCGACAATGCCGTTCTGAAGCAGAAACCGATATATGCTTTGCAAACACATGTGATTTACGATTTCAAGCCAGGCTTATGGGTTTCAATCAGTACCGGTTATGGAGTCGGTGGCCGAATCAGTATCGACCAGGAAAAAACAGCGTTCGAGGTTGATAACTGGGTATGGGCCGCCAGTTTCGGGTTTACTATCGGCAAAACCCAAAGCGTCAAGCTGACCTGGCTTTCAGGGCGGACCCAGAACCTGGCGGGCCGCGACTCGGATAACCTGCTGCTTAGCTGGTCGATGAGATGGGGGCATTAAATTGGCGAGATACTATGGATAAAGCAAACACATCAGATACCCGGAACGTCGAAATCAGCAAGACTCGCCTGATCATAGGGGGCATCCTTTTTGCCGGCGGTTTTCTTAGTCCCCTGGCCATACCATTGGTAACGCAGTCAGACCTGCCTGGAAACTGGAAAATTTTCTTATCTACCGGGCTGGTTGCAGGATTACCCGAAGTGGGCATGGTGCTGGCGGCCGCGGTGTTGGGCAAGCAGGGTTTTGCCTTGCTCAAGGAGAAACTGTTTTCCCTGCTGCGAAAACACACCGCGCCCGCCGCGGTAAGTGCCGGGCGTTATCGCATCGGCTTGTTCATGTTCCTGTCGCCACTGATCCTGGGTTGGCTGACGCCCTATGCGGCTCATTTCTTTCCGGTGCTCGCCAGCAAGCCCCTGTTGCCGGCTATCATTTTCGACCTGATGTTTGCGGTGAGTTTCATTGTGCTGGGTGCTGGATTCTGGGAAAAAATCCGAAGTTTATTTGTGCACGATGAAAGCGCCGGCGCAGGTACACCGTCAAGTTAATATTGATGGATTATTCACCGGGTTTCTCAAGACCGCCACGGGAATGCTCCGCGATCTGATCGGCAAGGCCCAGGCCAAAATGGGTCAGGCTGAGTGAAAATTCATCCAGTGTGAGTGGAAGTATTTCGACCTGGCTTTTCTTGACGATCATCAGGGAGCCGGCAAACGGGGTTGGTGTCCATGGTTTCATGATGACCACCTGGTTATAACCCCGGTCCTCGATCACGTAGCACGGCTCACGGGTACAGTCGCTGTTGCTCAGCAAAGCCGGCTTGAAGGAATCTTCATCCTCCAGCGCCAGGAAAGCGGCCACGAAGCTTTTTAACATCCGGTACATCGGCAGGTGATTCAGAGTCCGGTCTTCCACCCATTTCCCCGCCAGGCGGCTGGGTTTCACCGACGCCAGTATGCCGAGAAAAAGCGCGGTACCTACGACCAGGAGGGCGGCGATGATTTCCGTTTCTTTTTGGTGATCAAAGGTACCTGATGGAAAAAGATCAGCGATCGGTGTTGCCAGTGCAACCATCAATTGCAGCAACTCTCTGATCGTAACGTACAGGACAACAACGGGAATCAGGACAACCAGGCCCCGGAATATGGCATTTTTCAGAAAATTGAACATGTCTCACTTCCTTCATTTGCATGAGAATAAGGCTGGACTGGGTTCTTTAAAGATTAACGGAAAACGCTTTACACTTCAGATCCTTCACCAATGGAGACCTGACCCGGTGTTACTTGATGTAAATCCGTGTTGTTGCGGCCTCCAGGTCGGTGACTGAGCGATAGCGGCCGTAAGCCGATTCGACCTGCAAGGGCCGCACACCTTCTGGATCGAACTGTACCACCAGGCGCGCAACATGACGGGGCTCCTCACTGCCGCTGAGCCGGTATTCGTAGACCAGGGCGTCGTTATCGCCGAGCATCACCGTGGGCGGCCCCAGTGCATCCAGCACTTCCGCGCGGCTGGGAAGATCCTCCAGCAGGTCAGGATCGAGCGGCACTTTCCTGCCGGGCAGCAGCGCGGCCAGCGAAGTGTTACATACCTCGTGGGCTATGTCCTGAATGTCTGCAGGTGTGATTCTCTCCCCCACTCCGAGGCCTGGCGGCAAGTCGCTGGTCCGGACGCTGGATAACAGATTTTGACCTTCAATCAGTGTGTATTCGAAGTCGATACTGATTTCGTCAGCCATCGGCCGCCGTTGGCCCTCTCCATCAATCTCCAGTTTCTGCAGAACATAACGATCCCGGCGCTCGCGTCCATCATCTACGTACACGGTCGGCTCAGCATCCCACAACCAATGGATGTCCTCGTCCAGCAAAACCGGCTCCAGCATGTCCATTTCCAGCGCGGGAAACAGGCTGACCCGGTAGGCCTCATCGAAAGTGCACATCTGCGACCGCACCGCCAGCAGGCGGTCGGCCATGCAGCCCTGCAGCAGGGTAAACAGCAATAGTGCAGTGAGCAGTAAAGGGATTCGCATCTTCATGCGTGCATCATAATGACCCACGCACTCAACGGGCTTGTCTGAATCAGACAGTTATATGACACCAGGCAGGAAAGTTCCTGCCCGGTGTCAGGGGTTCTTACTTATCTCCCGCGCCTTTGGAAATCGCTTCCATCACGCGGTCGAGGCTGAAGCTGCCGGGCTTCTGCCGCGGTGGAAACTCGCGGAAGCTCTGCAGCCATTGGCCGACGTAGTAGCCCGCGGGCGCGAACATGAACATGTGCTCGAACTGCCATTGGCCATAGCCGATAGCTTCATGATGGGCGCGTTCGAACGGATCGGTGCGCAGGTTCCCGATCATCGGCATCCGAAGTTGTTCGTATGGCGCAGACCAGACGTGCATACCGTGGGCGTTCTGTCTCAGGAATGTGATCTTCCAGTTGTTGTAGCGCAGGGCGGCGACGTTGCCGTCGTCGGTCCAGTAGAGGAACTCCTTGCGCGGCCACTCGGCCTCGCCCTTGAGCGCGGGCAGCAGGTTGTAGCCGTCGAGGTGGACCTTGTAGTTCCGTCCGCCAGCCTTTTTTCCTTTCAGCAGATCTTCTTTCACATTGGGGTCGCCCGCCGCCGCGAGCAGCGTGGACAGCATATCTTCATGGGCGCCGATTTCATTATTGACCGTGCCCGGCTCGATGACACTTGGCCAGCGAATCGCAGTCGGCACACGGAAGCCGCCCTCCCATTGCGTGGCCTTCTCGCCGGCGAACATGGTCGTACCGCCGTCGGGCCAGGTGAAGACTTCGGCGCCGTTGTCGGTGGAGTACATGACGATCGTGTTGTCCGCAATCCCGAGTTCGTCAAGCTTTTCGAGCAACTGGCCTACCATCGCATCGTGCTCGACCATTCCGTCGGCATAGACCCCAAGACCGGTCTTGCCCTCGGACTCGGGCTTGAGATGCGTCCAGACGTGCATGCGGGTGCTGTTCCACCAGACGAAGAACGGCTTGTCGGCCTTGACCGCCCTGTCCATGAAGTCGAGCGCTGCGGTGGTGACTTCCCCGTCCACCGTCTCCATGCGCTTCTTGGTCAGTGGCCCGGTGTCCTCGATCCGGCCATCGGCATAGGAGTGAATGACGCCACGAGGGCCAAACTTCTGGCTGAACGTGCTCCCGTCGGCGAGCTTCAAATCCTTTGGATAGTCGGGGAGTTCTGGCTCCTCCTCGGCGTTCAGATGGTAGAGGTTTCCGAAGAACTCATCAAAACCATGATTGGTTGGCAGCATCTCATCGAGGTCGCCGAGGTGGTTCTTACCGAACTGGCCGGTCATGTAGCCAAGTGGCTTGAGCAGGCCGGCGATGGTCGGATCTTCCACCTTCATGCCTTCGAGCGCCCCCGGCAGTCCAACCTTGGTCAGGCCGGTGCGCATCGGCGACTGGCCGGTTATGAACGCGGCGCGGCCGGCGGTGCAACTCTGCTGGCCGTACCAGTCGGTGAACACGGCGCCTTCCGAGGCGATACGGTCGATGTTCGGTGTCTTATAGCCCATCATGCCCATGTTATACGCGCTGACGTTGAACTGGCCGATGTCATCACCCCAGATAATCAGGATGTTGGGTTTGTCCGTCTTGGCGAATAGCTGCAGCGGCAGCAGCAGTGCAAGAACCGCCAGAAGTCTGAAAAAAAATGTATGTTTCAAGGTTCTCTCCTTGGTTTGGACTTCAAAAGAAAATCAATATGGGTGAATCATGCCATTAAGCAGTTTATCGAGAACGTTCAGCATAGCAATTTGGGGGGGGGTATACAATCGCATTTGAGTGCCCATTTTTGGCATTTCTGATCCTGTGCAAATGCTGAAAATACCGTCGTTTAACGGACAGTCGGCCACCGATGATGCGCGGCTTCGGGTAGTGACCGCAACTACCCTAAGCTTTCCTCATGAACAGTTATCCCGTTTGATTAATGAGCAAAGAGTCGAATCTGAGATACTGGCCCGAAGGCCACTGGTGTGAAGTCTTCGTTGCGTTTCAGATAATCCAGTACCGGTGCTGACTCCATGAGGGATAATGTTATCTCAGCAAGATATTCCCGCTCGGGAACAATTTTTCGATATTCAGGCGGATGTGGCACAATATTACCGTTCGGGAGTATTTGATTGCAAAAGCGCCCGATTCGCGTTAATATTACCGATCGGTAACATTAGGACAAATAGCCAGCAGATGTCGTTAACACCGAAACAATTGGGCAAAATCATCAGACAAACTCGAAAGCAATTAGGTGTCACTCAGGCCGGCCTCGCCCTCACGTCCGGCACCGGTCTGCGTTTTATCGGTGACCTCGAAAACGGCAAGCCGACCTGCCAGATAGGCAAGGCCCTAAGGGTTATGCAGACCCTGGGCATTGGGCTCGAGGCCATTCCTCCGCATTCTCTCGGGAGCCGTTAGTTATGGCCCGGCGCCTGAACGTTTTCCTGGACCGAAATTTCGTGGGGCAGTTGATACAGGATGATGGCGGTCAGATGCTATTCGAATACGCTGAATCCTGGCTGGAAGGTCCGGACCCCATATCTCTATCCCGCTCCCTTCCTTTGCGCAATGAACGATTCACGCAAAAGGAATGTCGGGGATTTTTTGGTGGGATACTACCCGAGGAGGACAACCGCAAAATTATTGCCAGAATTTTGGGCATCAGTGACAAGAATGATTTTGCGATGCTCGAGCAGATCGGTGGCGAATGTGCCGGCGCTATCACGTTTCTGCCGGAAGGAACGAAAGTTCCAAAAGACGATACTGGTTATCGGGAACTCAGTGACGCAGAACTTGCGAGAATCCTTCGAGAACTCCCACGCAGACCGCTTATGGCAGGTGAAGATGGCATTCGACTGTCACTCGCCGGCGCTCAGGACAAAATCGCCGTGCGCGTTCAAGAGGGGAAGATATCGGTGCCACGCGGAAGCGCACCAAGTTCCCACATTCTAAAGCCCGCCATAGCAACCTATGAAGGTGTGGTTTTTAATGAGGCTTTCTGCATGACCCTGGCTGCTGAGGCCGGTCTTGACTCCGCCGGAACGACAATTGGCCACATCGAAGGGATCGATTACCTCCTCGTTGAGCGTTACGACCGGCATCAAAGTGAGGACGGACAGATACAACGGGTACACCAGGAAGACTTTTGCCAGGCGCTTGGTGTTCCGTCGGAGATTAAGTACCAGAGCGAGGGCGGACCCTCTCTGACAGACTGCTTCACCCTTTTGCGCGCCGCCTCGAGTTCACCGGTCATTGACCTGACGCGCCTGTTGGATGCCGTTCTCTTTAATTTGCTCATTGGCAATCATGACGCGCATGCGAAAAACTTCTCGCTGCTTTATTTGCCGGACCACACTATAAGACTTGCGCCACTTTATGATCTGGTGTCGACAGTCTTATATCCTGAACTCACTGATAAAATGGCTATGAAGCTGGGAGGCAAAGCCGAGTCAATATTGATATTTCCGGAGAATGTCGAGAAATTTGCACGCGACGCAGGCCTGGCTGCGCCGCCGACGCTCGCGCGCGTGTCAACACTGGCAACAACCGTTCTGGAAGCAATACCGAGCGTCGAAAAACCCGACGAATTGTCTGAAAAAATCGCGGAACTTATTGGCGAGCGCTGCGAGAGATTCGTGTCACGATTTCAGAAAAGAAGGTAAGCAGGAACTCAAACCTTTCATAACTTTGGCACTGCGGCCGCGGCCGGTACGGGTATCTCGATGCCCAGTTCATCGAACCGGTTCTTCGATGATTGCTCCATTGTTATTCAATCCTCCGGTTCTCTTTAAAAGTGTCCAACACCCAGCAACCCCAGGGTCTTGCGGTCGGGAAAGCCATCCCCTGCCAGGCCTTCGCCTAATTGATACTCGCGCAGTGCCGAACGGGTGGCCGGGCCGAGTAAACCGTCGACTTTGCCGCTGTCGAACCCTTTGGCTGACAGCAGTTCCTGCATTTGAATAACGTCACTGCGACGCAACCGGGGCTGGTCGTCGGGTATCGTTTGCAGCAACGCACCAGCGCCCGCGATTCGGTCGGCCAGATGCCCCACTGACAAGGCGTAGCTGGTTGAACGATTCCAGCGCATTATCACCTCAAAATTATCGTAAACCAAAAACACTGGCCCCTTGTGACCAGCGGGCATAAGCAGTTGCGCATCCATCCCGGCAACAACGGGTAGCAAGCCACCATTCGCCTGGCGCAGCCCCAGGGCCATCCAATCGCCAAGAGGACGTTTTCCGGGATCTTGTGCAAAATCGAAGTCCTCAGGCAGCGCCACCTCCCTACCCCACCGCTGTTCCCGCTGCCAGCCCAGTTTATTCAGAAAATTGGCTGCCGATGCCAGGGCATCGCGCCGGCTGTTCCACAGGTCGACCTTGCCGTCACCGTCGCCGTCTTTGGCGTAACGCAAATAGCTGGAGGGCATAAACTGCGTCTGGCCCACTGCGCCAGCCCAGGACCCCTTCAGCTTCTGCACGGGTAAATCTTCCCGCTCCAACAGTTCCAGGGCCAGCAAGAACTCGGTGGTAAAAAATTCACTGCGGCGCTGGTCGCAAGCAAGGGTGGCAAGAGAATCCAGTGTGGGCATACCACCCAGATAGGTCCCAAAATTGGTCTCCAGCCCCCAGAAGGACAGCAAGTACGGCCCGGGTACACCGTATTTGCGAGTCAGCTCATCCAGAAAATCCCTGATTTCGGCATAAAGGGCCCGCCCCTTATCAATCCGAACTTGAGAGACCCGCCTGGCAAAGTAATCGGCAAACGACTGGGTAAACTCGGGTTGGGATCGATCCAATTCGATCACCCGTGCCTGATACTTGAGTGAGGGAATGACTTCATCCACCGTTTTCCTGGAGATACCGTGAGCAGTTGCCTGCTGTTGCAACTGTGTCATGCAACGTTCAAATTCAGCGGGATCAGCACTTAGTGCGCCACAGAAAATCCCAAGAAAAATGGCACTATAAAACTGGAGACGCAAGGTGAGTCCTTTATACAAATACTTTCACATAGTAGGTGCCACGCCCAGTGCCTTTTACTTCGATAAGATTAAGCTTTGTCAACTTCTCAAAATCCAGCTTTCTTGATGCAAGACTACGTGAAGATATGCTGCTGTATTCACGCTGGGTAATGCTGCCATGCTTTTCAATATAATCCATAATTTGCCGGTGATGAGGTTCAAGGCGGGGCTTGACCGTTGATTTCTCTGGCAACGCTTTGCGCACGTGCCGTAACTCATCCAGGATTCCGTCAGTAAAATACTCAAGCCAATCAGAAAAATCTATATCTTCCGCCAAATCATAATAGTCTCCTTCCAATCCAACAACTCTAAAATAGCGTGTGATATTACGGTTGTAATAGTTTTCAAAACTGAATATTTCAAATAACTTCAACCCGGCTGCACCTAGAATAGCGGTAGTAAGAAGACGAGTAGTTCGGCCATTGCCATCAATGAAAGGATGAATAATCACGCATTGCCGGTGGAAGATTCCAGCGAGGATAAATGGATCAATTTTTCCTGTGTTGTCTTTAATGA
>Ga0209013_10004906_pt1 | contig 11652 bp, 10 predicted proteins | sample Cruoilmetagenom2_FD_187291 | JGI IMG/M metagenome (GOLD analysis project Ga0209013, IMG submission 187291) | Oil polluted marine microbial communities from Coal Oil Point, Santa Barbara, California, USA - Sample 2 (SPAdes) (version 2) | ecosystem: Environmental > Aquatic > Marine > Oil seeps ...
GCCCGCGACGTCTGAGGCCCATGACGTCAGGGCCCCCGGCGTGCTATGGACCCCCGCCGGCCGGACAAGGCGGGCGAAGCGGGTCGAGCATGGTCGGTAACAGCAAACTCATCGAGAACTACGCGCAGATCCATGCGTCGCAGGCCTATGGCAATACCTCGGTCAAGAACCTGCGCCTGATCCGGCCGGAGATTCAGCTCCTGAGGCCCCAGTCGATCGTCGATTATGGCTGCGGCCAGAGCGCGCTTCTGGACCGGCTGGACTTGGGTTATCCGGTCGAGGGCTACCGCTACGATCCGGCGATCCCCGCGTTTGCGCAAAAGCCCGACGCTAAGGTCGATCTCCTGATCAATGTCGACGTGCTCGAGCATGTCGAGGAGAGCGATCTCGACGAAGTGCTCGCCGACATGCGCGCCATGTGCCGCGATGCGTTGATCATTGTCGACACCGCGCCGGCCAAGGGCGTGCTTCCAGACGGCCGGAACCTGCATGTGACGTTGAAGCCGCATGATTGGTGGCGGGAGCGCATTGCGCAGCATTTCGGGCCGCTCTACCCGGTCCGCACGTTGCGGCGCGCACGCGCCGGCTTCAAAACGTGGCAGCGCGGGCCGAAGCAGACGCTGCAATACCACCTGATGCGCGCACGCGAAGATGCGCGGTACTACGCCAAGCGTGTTCAGGGAAAGCACAAAGTGCTGTAAGCGCGGCTAGAACGTGTAGCCGAATCTCTCGATCTCCGGCGCGTACCAATCTTCGACGATCTTTCGGGTCTTATCGGTATAGAGCTTCCGATAGTCGCCGCCGCTGCCATACACATTGAGGCGGGGCAGGGGCGTGTCGCCTTCGATGCCGATCTCCTTCAGCACTTTTGCGAGGTCCTCGCCCAAGGTTTCATAACGGCCGAGGAAGTCGACGGCGACGTCTCCATCGATCGTGTACAGCGAGTAATTCTCGACACTGGCCTTCTCCTTGTTGGTCATGAAGCTCTCGAACGAGGGCCGGTGCGTCTTCGACTTGGTCTTGTAGAAGTACCAGGAGATCTGCTTGTCCCAAGGGTTCCGTTCGAACGTGAACTTGTAATAGCTGTTCCAGATCTCATCGCCCACATAGGCTTTGATGCGCCACGCCGGAATGTGCTCGTAGAAGCCGATCGTCGGGTGATAGACGCGCTCGGGCCGGCGTAGCAGGCGCCGCCACAAAGGGCGCTTCGGTACGAGCGGATGGTCAAGCCGGTAGTTCCGCGGCGGCATGCGCTCGCCCGTCATCAGCCGGTCGGTGGTCGGCGTGATCACGTCTTCAGGCCCGCAAGCCCGCGACAGCATCGCCTCAATGCTCGACGAGGCGGTCTTGCGCGTCTTGATGTAGATGAACTTATGCTTGTGGCTGAGGATCATGGGCGTTGGAACGGGAACCTTCGGGCCTCACGGCGGCGGCGTGAAACTAGTCGTTTCACGCCACGTCGGGCAAGCGCCCGATTAGTCTTTCTTGCCTTGGAGCGACAGGGCGAGGTTTTCCAGGATCGTGCCGAAATGGATTTCCTGGATCTTGAGCGCCATGGCGATATCCTTGAGCTTCTTGCGTTCCTCCCCGGAAATCCGGTTATCCGCTAGAAGCACCAGATAAGCCGAGCGGATAATCTCTTCTTTTATGGGGTCATCGAGCACGGCGGAGGCCGCGGCGAACTGCGCCAGAACGTCGCCCTCGGCGTTCGCCTGGGCGGCCTTGGCGATATCGACGGCGGTCAGACGGCGCCCGGTCTGCTTCTCGTAGACCTGCTGGATGAGGCCCACCTCGCGCGTGTCAAGCCGGCCATCGGCGGCGGCGATCACCACCATTGCCTTCAACAACCAATCTGCGTCTGTGCTCATCTGATCCTCAGCCATTGGCCCCATCCCAGGGTATCCTCGATCTTGCGGCCGATAGTGCGGGGGCGGGCGCTTTTTGCCAAGACGGGCAGGTCAGCAAAACAAGGCTTTGAAGCGGGCAGCCAAGTTGCGCTATGAGGCGGGGTCCTCTTAAAGACAGAAACCATGCGCCCACTCAGGATCATCTTCCTCGCCGATACCCGGCCCGGCCACTACCACCTCGCTCAAGGCGTGATCGCGGCCCTTGCGCATGTGCGCCCGGTCGAGGTCACGCGCATTGAGGTGAAGCGCAAGTGGATCGTGCCGACCAGGTGGCTGCGCGCGCGGATCAACGCAGACACCTTCTTTCCGCCGCGCATGTTGCGCATGGCCTACCGCATCGACGCGGAAGAGCTGCCGGACGCCGATCTCGTGGTGTCCGCGGGCGGCGAGACGCATATGCCGAATATCTGCGTGACGCGGCTGCTCGACGTGCCCAACATCTTTTGCGGTTCGCTCCTACGCGGCCTGGAGGCCGACAATTTCAGCCTGATCATCTCATCTTACGACTGCGATGCGGACAGTGAGCGGCATCTGGTGACGCTGAAGCCGTCCCCCATCAATCCCGATGCACTCGGCCGCCCCAAAACGGTGCCGTGCTTTGGCCCCGACCGGCTGCCGAAGCTGGCCGGCCTGTTGGTTGGTGGCAAAGCCGGGAGCTTCCGCTACACCAGCAAAGAATGGGAGCGGCTGCTGGCATTCGTCGCCGAAATCTCCAAGGCCTGGGGGACGCGCTGGCTGATCTCCACTTCCCGCCGCACGCCGGACCAGGTGGCGGACCGCATTGCCGAGCTCGCCAAGGATGACAGCGTCGTGGCGAAGTTCATCGACTTCCGAACCGCAGGGCCCGGGACCCTGCCGGAGATCCTCTCCAAGGCCGAGGTCGTCGTCTGCACCGAGGATTCAAGCTCGATGATTTCGGAGGCCGTCTCTGCTCGCCTGCCTGTGGTCGGCGTCGCGCCCGCGCGGCACCGCTTCACCGACGAGGAGACGCTCTACCGGGACTTTCTCATGCAAAACGGCTGGTCGCGGGTCGTGCCCCTCGCCAAGCTCACGCCGGAGACCTTCGCCAAGGCGCTTTCCGAGATCGAGCCCTTGCATGAGAATCCGCTCGATGCGCTGGCCGCCAAGCTGAAAGAGCGCCTGCCGGAGCTCTTCTAGCTGCTACTACCGCCTATAATTGCGGTTGTAGTTCTTGCGCTGCTTGTTGCGGTTGTTCTTCTGAATCTCGTTACCGACGATGCCGCCAATGAGCGCGCCACCGATTACGCCACCGGCGCGCCCTCGTGTGACTGCGGCGCCGATCCCTAAGCCGATGGCGCCGCCATCGCCATATTGTAGTAGAAGCGATCCCTCGCTCTATTCGGGATGTTTCCCTGCGGGCTCACGACGGCTGCGCTTGTTTTGGGGTGGTCGTCGCGTCCGACATTGAGTTCGTGCGTCCGAATCGCTAAAAGCGCGGGCGAAACCTCCTCGCAACACGAAACGATGACGGAAGCCCATGGCCACCCCGCAATACGTCTACGTCATGAACAAGCTCAACAAGACCTATCCCGGGGGGAAGCAGGTCTTGAAGGACGTGACACTCGCCTTCCTGCCTGGCGCCAAGATTGGCGTGGTTGGCGTCAACGGCGCCGGCAAGTCTACGCTGCTGCGCATTATGGCGGGCGATGAAAAGGAGTTCGTCGGCGAGGCCTGGGCCGCCGAGGGGGTCAATGTCGGCTATCTGCCCCAGGAGCCTCAGCTCGACGACAGCAAGGATGTCATGGGCAATGTCATGGAGGGCGTGGCCGAGAAGAAGGGCAAACTCGACCGTTACAACGAGCTGGCCGTGAACTATTCCGACGAAACGGCGGACGAGATGGCGCAACTCCAGGACGAGATCGACGCGCAAGACCTTTGGGATCTCGACAGCCAAGTCGAACAGGCCATGGACGCGCTGCGCTGTCCGGCCGGCGATGCGGACGTGACCAAGCTCTCCGGTGGCGAGCGCCGCCGCGTCGCGCTGTGCAAGCTTCTGCTGGCAAAACCCGACATCTTGCTGCTGGATGAGCCCACCAACCATTTGGACGCCGAGAGCGTCGCCTGGCTGGAGCACCATTTGCGCGACTACGCGGGCACCGTGGTCATGGTCACCCACGATCGCTACTTCCTCGACAACATCACCGAATGGACGCTCGAACTCGATCGCGGAGCCGGGGTTCCCTACAAGGGCAACTACTCGTCCTGGCTGGAGCAGAAGCACAAGCGCCTCGACGTTGAGGGCAAGCAGGAAGAGGCCAAGCAGCGCACGCTTGCCCGCGAGCTCGACTGGATCCGCGCAAGTCCGAAAGCCCGCCAAGCCAAATCCAAGGCCCGCATCAAGGCCTATGACGAGCTTCTCGCCGAAGCCGGCAAGGACAAGACCGGGAAAGCGCAGATCACCATCCCGCCGGGCCCTCGCCTGGGCGATGTCGTGATCGAGGCCGAGGGGCTGGAGAAGGGTTTCGGCGAGCGGCTTCTGATCGATGGCCTGTCGTTCAAGCTGCCGCCCGGCGGCATTGTCGGCGTCATCGGTCCGAACGGCGCCGGCAAGACCACGCTATTCCGTATGATCGTCGGCCAAGAGACGCCGGAGAACGGCGAGATTCGCGTTGGCGACACGGTAAAGCTCGGCTACGTGGATCAATCGCGTGACGCGCTCGACGAAAAGAAGTCCGTCTACGAGGAGATCTCCGAAGGCGCAGAGGTGGTGACGCTCGGAAAACGCGAAGTGCCGGCCCGCGCCTATGTCGGCTGGTTCAACTTCAAGGGCGGGGATCAGCAAAAAAAGGTGGACCAGCTTTCGGGAGGCGAGCGCAACCGCGTGCACTTGGCGAAGATGCTGAAGTCGGGCGCGAACCTGATCCTACTCGATGAGCCCACCAACGATCTCGACGTGGAGACCCTATCCTCGCTCGAAGCGGCACTGGAAGACTTCGCCGGCTGCGCCGTCATCATCAGCCATGATCGCTTCTTCCTTGACCGCATCGCCACGCATATTCTTGCCTTCGAAGGCGACAGCCACGTGGAGTGGTTCGAGGGCAATTTCGAGGACTACGAGGAGGACAAGAAGCGCCGCCTCGGCGAGGACTCGGTGGTCCCGAAGCGCATCAAGTACAAGAAGTTCGCGCGGGGCTAAGCAGACGGCACCGGCGCGCGCGGCCTATTGCGCAGGCTTCACGAATTTCAGCGTCATGCGGTCGCTTTCGCCGATCGCCACGTACTTGTCGCGATCCTCATCGCCGAGACGCAGCGATGGTGGCAGCGTCCACACGCCTTTCGCATAATCCTTCGTGTCCCTCGGATTGGCATTGATCTCAGATTTGTCCGCAAGCTCGAAGCCCGCCTTCTCCACCAACTCGATGACGTAGTCCTCGTTCACGTAGCCTTTGCCGCCTTTGGGGTCCTGCTTCACGTTGGGATCACCGCGATGCTGTACGACGCCAAGCACGCCACCCGGCTTCAGGGCCTTGAACATGGCAGCGAAGGCCTCCTGCTCGGAGCCCGATCTCATCAGGCTATGCACGTTGCGGAAGGTGACGACGAGGTCGGCCGAGCCGGAAGGCGCGATGTCCCCCTCTTTGGTCAGCTTCGTTCGCTTGACGTCGCCGTAAAGCTCGGGCGCGTCCTTTATCTTCTTGTCGAACGCGTCGAGGGACCTTTGAAGCGGCGCGTAGGATGGATCGCCCGGGTGTTCGGCGGCATACAAGGTGCCGTTGCCCTTGAGGTAGGGCGCAAGAACCTCCGTGTACCAGCCCCGGCCTGGGTAGATCTCGACCACCGTCATGTCAGGCCTGATGCCGAAGAAGGTGAGCGTCTCAGCCGGGTGACGGTATTTGTCGCGCGCCTTGTTCTTCTCAGATCGGTGGTCGCCGGCTGTAACGTCGTTTAAGCGACCATCTTGTGCCGGTGTCTCCTCCGCGCGCGCGGCGAACGACGCGAGTACGAAAAATCCGAGCATGAGAAGCAGACGAGCGGAGCTTGTGCGCAGAGCGATCATGTATTCCTCGTGGCTGGTGGACGGCAGATTGCAGCCAACGTAGCAGCTCGCGGCCAAACACAAACCCCTGCGACAGTTCAAGATTTGTTGAGGTCGGAGCCTCAAACGCATCACGTCGTGCGGCTGATGGCGGCGTAATAATCGAGCGCGTAATCCGCGACGAGTCTCGGCTTGTCTCGAGGATTGATGATCGATCGTGCCGACACCCATCGATCGGTGTCCTCATCGAAATAGTCGGCGAATTTCTTGCCAGTGAAGACGCCTTTCTCCATGCCGTAGAACATGATCTTGGCGGCGAGTTCCGGCTCGAGCGCGCGATTGGCCGCCTTGTCCGAGCTGGTCAGGTCGATATCGAACTTGCGCTGCATCTTCGCGTAGTTGGACCGGCCCGTGAGCTGCACATAGCCGCGCCCGTGAAAAAGCACACCATCACCAGGTTGAGTGTTACCGAGCTGGCGCGCGACCCGCGGACGGTCCCCCTCGATGTCGTACATGTGGAAGAAATAGCGCCGGCCGCCATACTCTTTGATCGGCTGCATCGTGGCGCCGGTCTCGTGATGGGTGGTGCCGAGGGCGTAGGCCAGCCAGCGATCGTCCTTGCGGGCGTAGTGGGCTTCCCACGTATCGAGAATGAAGCTTAGGCCATCCACCTGCCGCTGCCGCATGCGTCCCTTGAAGAGCACGCGCCGCGCAAAATCGAAGAAAAACCTGCGATTGATCCCCACGTTCGGGCCTCTTTGGGTTGCCGCAACCGAAGAGCGCAAGGCTCTCGTGACTGCATGTTACCCCGAAGAGGGCCGGTGGGGATTGCGAGGGGGCCTAGATCCTCAAAGGGAGCGCTTCGAGGCCTATTGCCTCGATGGCGGGCGGGTACAGCTGTCCCCGAGGGCCTCCCGAACACCGTCGGTGAGGCGCATCTCGTCGTGGCTCCACTCTCCGCACCAATGCTGGATCGTGGTCATCGGAAATTTCTGCACGACCGTCCCGGTGGAGGGATTGATGGCAATGGCCGGCGGCTAGCGGTGGCAATGCCCCACAGTCCGAGGACGGGCGGTCTTGTCGACGACCCAGTAGACGCAATGGGAGTATAGTGGCCGAAGGTGGCGCATCGGGCGTTCCTTGTCTGACTACTCTTGAGACTACCCCGAGGCCTATCACTAAAATTTTCAGAAAGTCTGAACGGTCTCCGGCTTGCGCCCAGTCGCCAGAAGATATAAACATATCTTTATGTCCGACGACGCTCAGAGCCCCCAGGCCCCTGAAGGCTTAAGCAGCGACCAGGCCCTTGCCGTGCTCCGTGGTGCGGGCGAGGCCACGCGCTTGCGCATTCTGGCGCTGCTGGCGGGCGCGGAGCTGAACGTCAAGGATCTCACCCAGATACTGGCTCAGAGCCAGCCGCGCATCTCCCGGCACCTCAAACTGATGGCCGAAGCCGGGCTCATCACCCGCTTCCGCGAGGGCTCCTGGGTCTTCTTCCGCGCCGCCGATAGCGGCCCGGAGGGGGCGCTCGCCCGTGCCATCGTGGAAAGCCTCGATGCCTCCGATTTGACGCTCGCCCGCGACCATGCCCGTGCCGAGGCGGTGCAGACGGCGCGCGCCGAGGCCGCACAAAGCTACTTCAAGGCCCATGCCGCCGAGTGGGACTCGATCCGCACGCTCCATGTGGCGGAGAGCCAAGTCGAAGCGGCCATGGACGAGGCGCTGGGCGAGGGGCCCTTCGAATTCCTGGTCGATCTCGGCACCGGCACCGGGCGCATTCTCGAACTGTTTGGGCCGCGCGCCGCGAAGGCGCTTGGCTTCGATCTCAATCACGACATGCTCGCCTATGCCCGCATGAAGCTGGAGCGCACCGGGCTCTCCCACGCACAAGTGCGCCACGGCGATCTCTATAACGTGCCGCTGCCGGACGAGGCGGCGGACGTGATTGTCCTGCATCAGGTCCTGCACTTCCTCGACGACCCTGCCATCGCCGTGGCAGAGGCCGCGCGCGTGCTGAAGCGGGGCGGCAAGTTGCTCATTGTCGACTTCGCGCCGCACGAGCTTGAATTCCTGCGCGAGCAATCGGCTCACCGCCGGCTCGGTTTCGCGCGCGATCAGCTCGGCCGTGTGCTTGAAAGCTCTGGCCTCAAGGTTGATCGCTTCCACGAGCTGAGCCCCACAGGCGAGGGCAAGCTCACCGTATCGCTCTGGCTCGGCCTCAAGCCGGCTGCTGCCAGCAAGAAGAGAAAAGAAAACCGCAACGTGGAGGTCGCCGCGTGATGCTCGCATCATCTCAAGAACCGCCCAAGCGCCGCATTCTCGGCCGTGGCGACATCGACGTATCGTTCGAGTTCTTCCCGCCGAAGACCGATGCGATGGAGGAGAACCTGTGGCGTTCCATTCGCCGGCTCGAACCCTTGCGGCCCAAATACGTGTCGGTGACGTATGGCGCAGGCGGGTCCACGCGCGAGCGCACCCACGCCACTGTGGCCCGCATGTTGCGCGAGACGACCTTGCGGCCGGCCGCGCACCTCACTTGCGTGAGCGCGACCAAGGAGGACGTCGACGAGATCATCCGCGATTACTGGGACCTCGGCGTGCGCCACATCGTGTCGTTGCGCGGCGACCCGCCCGGCGGCGTGGGCGAACGTTACGAGCCGACACCGGGCGGCTATGTGAACGCGGCGGATCTCACCGCAGGGATCAAGAAGATTGCGCCGTTCGAGATTTCCGTCGGCTGCTATCCGGAGAAGCACCCGGAGTCGCCCTCCGTCGAGGCCGACATCGATATGCTGAAGGCAAAGATCGATGCGGGCGCGACGGGCGCAATCACGCAGTTCTTTTTCGATAACGAGGTCTATTTCCGCTATCTCGATCGCGTCCGCGCTGCCGGGATCGAGATTCCCATCGTGCCCGGACTCATTCCGATCCACAATTTCAAGCAGATCTCCAGTTTCGCGCAGCGTTCAGGCGCGAGCATGCCCGATTGGATCGGGCGCCGGTTCGAAGGGTTGGACGAAGATCAGGAGACGCGCCATCTCGTGGCCGCCGTTGTCGCCGCCGAGCAGGTGCTGGGTCTCGTCGATCAGGGCATCACCGAGTTTCACTTCTATACGCTGAACCGCGCCGACCTCGTCTATGCGATCTGTCATCTGCTGGGCCTGCGCCCGGCCAAGGCGTTCACCGAGAAGAAGCAGGTAACGACATGACGCGGGAAAAACGCATCGAGGCGCTGAAGCGCGAAGCGACGAAACGAATCCTCATCCTCGACGGCGCCATGGGTACGGCCATCCAAGGCTACAAGCTTGATGAGGCCGGCTATCGCGGCGCGCGCTTCAAGGATTTCGATCGTGACCTCAAGGGCAACAACGATCTCCTTGTACTCACCCAGCCCGGTATTATCCGTGAAATTCACGGGAAATATCTCGAAGCTGGCGCCGACATTCTTGAGACCAACACGTTCAACGCCCAAGCCATAAGCCAGGCGGATTACGGTCTTGAAGATATCAGCCACGAGATGAACGTCGCGGCGGCCAAGCTCGCGCGCGAGGCCGCGGACGAATGGACCAAGAAGACGCCGGATCGCCCACGCTTCGTGGCGGGCGCCGTCGGTCCCACCAACCGCACGGCCTCCATCTCGCCGGACGTGAACAATCCGGGATTCCGCAATGTGAGTTTCGACGAGCTGGTCGAAGCTTACGCGGTTCAGACACGCGGGCTCATCGAGGGCGGCGTCGACATCGTCATGATCGAGACGGTCTTTGATACGTTGAACGCCAAGGCCGCAGGCTACGCCGTCGAGCAAGTGTTCGACGAGATGGGCGTCGTACTGCCCATCATGGTCTCCGGCACAATTACGGATCTGTCGGGCCGGAACCTGTCAGGACAGACACCGGAAGCCTTCTGGTACTCCATGGAGCATCTGAAACCCTTCTCCATTGGGCTCAATTGCTCCTTCGGTGCCGAGCAGCTCCGGCCTTCGGTCGATGAGATCGCTCATGTCGCCGAGACCTATGTCAGCGTCTATCCCAATGCCGGGCTCCCCAACGAGATGGGCGAGTACGACGAGACGCCAGAGATGATGGCCGACCTCCTGGAGGAGTGGGCGAAAGACGGGCTGCTCAACATCGTTGGCGGCTGTTGCGGCACGACGCCGGCCCATATCGGTGCCATTGCCGAGGCGGTGGCGAAGTATCCGCCGCGTAAAGTGCCGGACGTGCGTCCGGCGTTGCGCCTCTCCGGCCTCGAACCGTTCGTGCATGGTTAGTTTCTTGATGGATGAATTGAAGTGAGCAACGCAGCCCAGAATTTCGTTATGGTGGGCGAGCGGACCAACGTCACCGGGTCCGCGCGCTTCCGCAAACTGATCGAGGCGAACGACTACGCCGCCGCGCTCGAGGTCGCGCGCCAGCAGGTGGAGAGCGGCGCCAACATGCTCGACGTCAACATGGACGAAGGCATGTTGGACTCCGAAGCGGCGATGCAAACCTTTCTGAACTTGATTGCCGCCGAACCAGACATCAGCCGCGTGCCCATCATGATCGACTCCTCGAAATGGTCGGTGATCGAGGCGGGGCTGAAATGCGTGCAAGGTAAGTCGGTGGTGAACTCCATCAGCATGAAGGAAGGCGAGGAGCCGTTCCTGGAGCACGCGCGGAAGATCCTGCGCTACGGCGCTGCCGTCGTGGTCATGGCCTTCGACGAGACGGGCCAGGCCGAGACGGCGGAGCGCAAGTTCGAGGTCTGCAAGCGCGCTTACGAGCTTCTGACGGAGAAGGTCGGTTTTCCGCCGGAGGACATCATTTTCGATCCGAACATCTTCGCCGTCGCCACCGGCATCGAAGAGCACAACGACTATGGGCGCGCCTTCATCGAGGCGACACGGCGCATCAAGGAAGAGCTGCCGCATGTGCATGTCTCGGGCGGCGTGTCGAACCTCTCGTTCGCCTTCCGCGGCAACGAGCAGGTGCGCGAGGCCATGCATTCGGTGTTCCTCTATCACGCCATCCAGGCGGGCATGGATATGGGCATCGTCAATGCCGGTCAGCTCGCGCTCTATGACGATATCGAACCGGAGCTGCGCAAGCTCGTCGAGGATGTGGTGCTCAATCGCCGGGAGGACGCCACCGATCGTCTGCTCGAGGCGGCCGAGCGCTACAAAGGCGGCGCTTCGCAAAAGAAAGAGGCGGACCTCTCCTGGCGCGAGAAGCCGGTCGAGGAGCGCCTCACATATGCGCTGGTGCACGGCATCGGCACTTATGTCGAGGAAGATACCGAGGAGGCGCGGGCCAAGGCCGAGCGGCCGCTGCACGTCATCGAAGGCCCGCTCATGAACGGCATGAATGTGGTCGGCGATCTGTTCGGCGCCGGCAAGATGTTCCTGCCGCAGGTGGTGAAGTCCGCCCGCGTGATGAAGCAGGCCGTGGCTTACCTCATGCCTTTCATGGAGAAGGAAAAGAAAGAGCTCGGGCTTACCGAACAGAAGGCCGCTGGCAAGGTTCTGCTCGCCACCGTCAAAGGCGACGTCCACGACATCGGCAAGAACATCGTCGGCGTCGTGCTCCAGTGCAACAATTACGAGGTCATCGATCTCGGCGTCATGGTGCACTCGCAGGTCATCCTGGAGACGGCACGCGAGAAACAGGTCGACATTATCGGTCTGTCGGGACTGATCACGCCGTCGCTCGACGAGATGTGTCATGTCGCTTCGGAGATGGAACGCGAAGGCTTCGACGTGCCGCTTCTCAT
>Ga0209013_10004907_pt1 | contig 11651 bp, 11 predicted proteins | sample Cruoilmetagenom2_FD_187291 | JGI IMG/M metagenome (GOLD analysis project Ga0209013, IMG submission 187291) | Oil polluted marine microbial communities from Coal Oil Point, Santa Barbara, California, USA - Sample 2 (SPAdes) (version 2) | ecosystem: Environmental > Aquatic > Marine > Oil seeps ...
CGAATAAACAATAAACCATTAGACCTATGAAAATTTTAGTAGTAGACGACGAACGAGACGTACAATTGTTGTTTCAGCAACGATTCCGAAAAGAGATCCGGAAAAACGAACTTACATTTGTCTTTGCCTTTTCAGGGGAAGAGGCACTTACCTATTTAGGGGAGCACAATCATGAGGCTGTGCTCATCTTGTCGGATATTAACATGCCGGGAATGAGTGGCTTAGAGCTTCTGGAACAAATAAAGAAGAATTACGTAAAGCCCCCGCCAGTGGTTATGATGATTACGGCATATGGAGACAAGGAAAACTATGATACGGCCATGAAACTGGGGGCGGATGATTTCCTCACCAAACCGGTAGAATTTGGTATCTTAAAGGAAAAATTAAAAGCAATACTGTAATGGCTAAAATATTGGTGGTAGATGATGAGACCGATCTGGAAGTCCTCATCAAACAAAAATTTCGAAAACAAATACGGCAAAACGAATACGAGTTTGTTTTTGCCATCAATGGGATAGACGCCCTGGAGAAATTGGACACCCATCCCAATACGGACCTGGTGCTGAGCGACATTAATATGCCGGAAATGGACGGGCTTACTTTACTTACTAAACTCAACGAATTAAACCCACTATTAAAATCGGTGATGGTATCGGCCTATGGCGATATGGAAAACATCCGTACAGCCATGAATCGTGGAGCGTATGACTTTATTACCAAGCCCATCAATTTTGAAGACCTCACCATTACAGTGGAGAAGACCTTAAAACATGTACGGCAACTTCGGGAGACTCTAAAGGCAGTGCGGGAGAACAATATCCTAAAAATGTATGTGGATGAAAACGTACTGAGCTTTATGGACAGCAAGGAATATGAAGCTACAATTATGACCAATGAAAACATTGAGGCCACGGTGATGTTCATAGATGTTTGTGGCTTTACGGCTATCAGTGAGAGCACCCCGGCCGACGTGGTGGTGAATATGCTGAACACTTACTTCGATATTATGGTGAAGGAAATTATTGCCCAGGAAGGATATGTAGACAAGTTTATCGGTGATGCCATTATGGCTGTGTTTAGAGGGGAATATCATTTGGACCGGGCCATTGATGTTGCTTTAGCTGTACGTCAAAAAATCGGTAACCTTCCGGAACCTGAGGGAATTTCGAATTATACTCCGAAAGTATCTATCGGCATCAAAAGCGGTGAGATGGTCTCCGGGAACATTGGCTCATCGAGTTTAAAAAGGTTGGACTATACGGTAATCGGGGACACAGTGAATATTGCGGCCCGCTTACAGGATGCCGCCAAAGAAAACCAAATCATTATTTCTGAAGGTTGTTATGAGGGTGTTAAGGAATCTTTTCGCTGTAAAAAAGTGGGTAGTATTAGCATGAAAAATAAGGCAGCCCCGCTTACGGTGTATGAAGTTCTGGAATAGCCTATAAAATTAAATAATACCGGTTTAAACGACAGAGATAAAGGATAATTTCAATTTCCCAAATCTTCTTTACCTTAGCACCAAAGAAAAATTCCTTATGGAAAAACCAAAGGTCAAAAACGTATTTATACAGGGTGCAATAACTCCTGAATTTATAGCTGAGGCCATTGCTAAACACCAAACCAAGACTCAGATTGGTGCCCATGATATATTTTTAGGACAGGTACGGGCAGACCAAATTGAAGGAAAAAAGGTTGAGGCTATTGAGTATTCTGCTTATGAAGAAATGGCTAACCTAAAATTTCATGAGATCAGGGAGGCTGCTTTTAAACGCTTTGACTTAAGTTGCATGCATATTTACCACAGCACGGGTATTGTTAAGACAGGCGAAATATGCTTGTTTGTATTTGTTTCCTCGCCTCACCGAAAAGAGGTGTTTGAAGCTTTGCATCATGTGGTTGAGGAAATTAAAAAGCAGGTTCCTGTTTTTGGTAAAGAGCTATTTGAGGACGATTCTTACCAATGGAAAGTAAACAGCTAAAGATGGTAGATATTACACATAAAAAAAATACACTTAGAACTGCTGTTGCCCAGGCAATTGTTCACGTAAGTTCTAAAGATACCATTGAGGCCATTCTTAACAAAACGGTACCCAAAGGTGATGTGTTTGCAATGAGCAAGGCAGCAGGTTTATTAGGGGTAAAGAAGACCTCTGACCTGTTACCCGACTGCCACCCTTTGCCCATTGAGTATACAGATATAGATTATGAAGTAGAAGGCCATCAGATTAAAATATTGATTACCGTAAAGACTAATTATAAGACAGGTGTTGAGGTTGAAGCCATGCACGGGGCCAGTATTGTGGCACTGAATATGTATGACATGCTTAAACCAATAGATAAGGGAATTGAAATAAGTTCTATAAAACTACTCCAAAAAACAGGGGGTAAATCTGACATCAAGAATACTTAGAAAGAACTTATTTTCTTACTGCCCAGATTTCATACATGGGTCCACCCTTGCTGTTTTTCCCTTTATGATGCCAGTCATCACCTTTTATTTCATAAGTGAAATTAAGTTTTGCACCTACCCTGGCATTATCACGGGAAAAAAATTGGATATTTTCAGAATAAATCCCATCCTTTGAAGTGTATGTTCCGCCTCCCGTACCGGAAAATTTAAAAGTTTCCGTATCATAGGCAATCCATTGAAAATGTCCATCCGATAAAAACTTCATTGTTTTTCGAGAATTACTTTCTCCGCGTCTTTCCTGCCCTTCATCGGGGCCACGTGTTGCAAAAAGCCACTTGCCATCCAATGGCTGCTTGAATTCAGGGTCTTTCTTAAAGGTTAGATTACTATCCCCAATTAATACCAAACCTTCTTCAACAATTTCTACAGGTAATTCTAAAGATGTGGTAGTATCCTCCTCATAACTAGAATTAAATTCAAGTTTCACAGTTAAGACATCATTCTCTAATTTATAAAAACCACCAACGGTTTTAACAAAGCCTGCGGGCGATTCTGAATAAATTGTATGAATAAAATAAGCGTTGTCTATTTTTAGTTCATGAGTAAGGCTGAGCCCGTTAAGACTGTCCTGGGCATGATATACTCCGGGAGAGATCTGAGCCTGTATACTTGCCAAAGAAAATACCGAAAAGAAGATAATAATCCATTTCATAATTGATTCTTTTAAGGTTTAAAAATACGGATAATTCCTTTGTAATGAGTAGTTTGTCTCAATTTGAAAAAAAACATTTAAAAATTTTGAGAAGGCAGGTGCTTTAACATTTCTACCGTGGTATTTTCAAGGTCGAACTGCGGTTCCCATCCCCAATCTTCTTTTGCTTTAGAATCATCGATGCTTCTTGGCCAGGATTCTGCGATTGATTGTCTGAAATCGGGATTATAAGATATTTTGAAATTTGGGATGTGTTTTTTTATGTTAGCGCTGATATCGGCTGGTGAAAAACTCATTGCCGCCAGATTGTAAGAGGATCTCACAGTTATTTTTTCAGGATTACAATCCATAAGTTTAATTGTAGCCCTGATAGCATCGTCCATAAACATCATGGGAAGTTTTACATCCTCACTCAGAAAACAAGAATAGCTACCCTTCTCAAGGGCCTCGTGGTAAATTTCAATAGCATAATCGGTAGTACCTCCCCCGGGCAGGGTTTTCCAACTAATTAGCCCCGGATACCTTACACTTCTTACATCTACCCCAAATTTATGGTAGTAATAGGAACACCATCTTTCACCAGATTGTTTGCTTATACCGTAAACAGTACTGGGCTCCATTACGGTACTTTGAGGAGTATTGTCTTTTGGGGTGTTTGGGCCAAATACAGCTATACTGGAAGGCCAGAAAATTTTTCCAATTTTTCTTTCTTTGGCCAGGTTTAGTACGTTGAAAAGTGAATTCATATTTAAATTCCATGCCCTTTCAGGAAACTTTTCAGCTGTTGCACTCAACATAGCGGCCATTAAATATACTTCCTCAATTTCATGATACATTACGACATCCTCTATGGCTTCATAATTGGTGGCATCAAGTAATTCAAATGGCCCGGAGTTCATCAAACTTTCGCTGCCTTCTCGAATATCACTGGCAACAACTTGTTCATTGCCGTACAATTCTCGTAAGGCCAGGGTCAGTTCTGTACCAATCTGCCCACAGGCTCCTAAAATAAGGATGGATTTTTGCATAGATAGGGAGTAAATATAATTCCTTGGTAAAGATAGCTTTTATTAAAATTTGTACATTCGTCCTATGAGAAAATTGTTTGTTTTTGGGTTAACATTCTTACTATTGTTTTCCTGTGGCAACAATCAAAGGACCGAACAGAGTATTGAGACAGTGGAGCTGGAATTTGATGTTCAGAAACTACCAAAAAAATCAATATTAAATAGCGGCGCCAAAACAATACTTGAGACATGGGCGGAATTTAATGACCTGGATATCGCTTTTGATGGACTTTACGCTGTTGAAAATTATGAAGAACTTATTCTGCTCATTGATGAGTTTATAGAAAAACAAAATGCACTGGCTGTTTCCACATACCCTGAAACTTTTGATAAACCACAGGTAAAAAGTCGGCAGAAAGTTTTTAAAACTTATATTTTAAAAGTAAAGGCAACCCTTGAATACCGTAAGAATCCATTGGAATCAACTATAGAAATGGTCAATGCATTTAATGACCTCCGCAATCAATTCAATGTTATGGTAAATTATAATATTGACACAAAAATGATTTTAGATGAATAAGCTAATAGTGATTATTTTAATGTTATGTGCCGGGCAATTGATTGCTCAGGGAGACGAGAGGAAGGCAGTAAATGAACTGATTAATACATGGCATAAGGCGGCATCTGAAGCCGATTTTGAAACCTATTTTGGGATTCTTGCCGATGACGGAGTTTTTATAGGAACCGATGCGTCAGAAAATTGGCAAAATGATGATTTCAGGGCATTTTCAAAACCCTATTTTGATCGTGGCAAGGCCTGGAGCTTTACTACTATTGAACGAAATATTTACATTAATGAATCTGCAAATTTTGCCTGGTTTGATGAATTATTGGATACCCGAATGGAAATTTGCAGAGGATCTGGTGTGCTTTCCAAAGAAGATGGGAAATGGAGAATAAAACACTATGTGCTTTCCATTACTATTCCTAACGAAGACGTAGATGTAGTTAGTGCAATAAAGAAGGAAAAAGACAGCTTATTCATGTTAAATAAGAAACTCCGCTAGCAGTTGGGTTTATAGTGTGGTTAGGTATTGAATTATTATATTATGAAAATGAACAGAATCTTTCTCCCTTTTATTTTTCTATTTATCTTATCAATGGGTTGCAGAACGGAACCCAGGGAGCAGCAAATAGATTATTATGCCTCGCCATTATTTGTAGATGTTCAAATGCAAGGCTTGTTTGAAGATTCCAAGACTTTTGTAGATCTTGTTCCAAGGGATTCTTATTACGCACTAAATAGGAAATATGAGAAGCAAAGACAAGATGAGAATTTTGATCTTAAAGCTTTTGTTGCGGAAAATTTTAGCGATAAGTCTACGGCCACACTGACCTTTACAACAGATACAACCCATACAATGTATGAACATATTAGTAGTATCTGGGGCAAATTAACCAGGGGACCGGATTCTGTAATTCCATATTCCTCCAGGATATCTTTGCCTTATGAATACGTCGTTCCTGGAGGGAGATTTAAGGAAATTTATTATTGGGACAGTTATTTTACAATAGAGGGTTTACTAGTAGATAATCAGGAAGGTATTGCCAGGAATATGGTTGATAACTTTGCTTATTTAATAGATACCCTGGGCTTTATCCCCAATGGTACCAGGAACTATTATTTGAGCCGTTCACAGCCGCCTTTCTTTACACTCATGGCTACCGCATTAGCTCGTAAAGACAGTATGCTTTTAGTAGAATATTTACCAATGATTGAGAAAGAGTATGATTTTTGGATGGACGGTAAAGATGTTATAAAGGAGCCATATGAGGCTAACAAGTATGTGGTTAAAGTAGGGGATGATTCATTCCTCAATCGCTATTGGGACAGTAGTGTTACACCACGCCCGGAAAGCTACAAAGAAGATTATCATTTAGCGGATGACCTTTCAACGGAAAAGGAGAAAACAGATCTGTATGTTAATTTAAGAGCGGGAGCGACTTCCGGCTGGGATTTTAGTAGCCGTTGGTTTGCCGAGGAAGATTCCTTTGAATCAACAAATACTGCAAATATTTTACCGGTAGATTTGAACTGCCTGCTTTATTTTATGGAGAATCAAATAGCTAAAGTCTATAATTTAAAAGGGGATAAGCAAGCTGAATCCCTGTATCGGAAAATGGCACTGAAGCGGAAAGAATTAATTCAGGAAACCTTTTGGGTTGAAGAGGAACAATTTTTTATGGATTTTGAGTTTAAAACGAAAAGTAACACAGACGAATTTACATTAGCAGCTACTTTTCCTTTGTTCTTTAATATTGCAACAAGAGAACAGGCAGAAGCGGTAAAAGAAAAATTAATTACTGAATTTTTAAAGGATGGAGGTCTTCTTACTACTTTAAAAAATACAGGGCAACAATGGGATGCACCAAACGGGTGGGCGCCATTGCATTGGATGGCTGTACATGGGCTGCTTAACTATGGGTATAAGGCAGAAGCATTGGATATTATGAAGAGGTGGCTGTCTATTAATGAAAGAGTTTATAAAAATACCGGAAAGATGATGGAAAAGTATAATGTGGAGGACACAAGTTTACTCTCCGGTGGAGGTGAATACGAGACTCAGGACGGATTTGGCTGGACCAACGGGGTGGCATTGGGATTTAAGGCTTTAGTAGATCAAATGGAAGCGCAGTAAAGTTTTGTAGTTGGTGCATCTACATCGCATAGGGCATATAATTAGGCCCGGAATAGCCTTATTTATAGTGTAAACCTTCCTCTTATTCCCCAATAAATTAAGTTGTTGACGGACTCATTTAGAGAAGGATTAATTACCCATTGCAAATCGGGGGTAATTGCCAGATGTTCTGTTAAATTAAATCTATAATAAACTTCAAATGAATACTGGTCCCGGAGACCAGTTGGTTTTGCCCAGTTAAATCCAATATTTAGGATATCGTGACTTTTAAATCTGAATCCATTTCCAAAAGCAACATATTTTTCGGCAAGCGTATTAGTTCCTTTTCCATTTGAAAAACCAGCTCTAAAAAATGGAATGTATTTCTCTTTGAAATACCAATGTGATGAAAAAGAAACGCCCTGTCCCGTATCAATTCCATTTGTTGAATCAGAGTTCCAGTATGTTAAACTTATACGTTTAAAATATCTTTCAGAATATGATTTAACATATCCTACTTCAATCGATTTAAATAAATTTCCTTCAAAAAATTGATTGCCAACATTCAAAAAGTCACCCTCATTAAAAGGATCACCAAGTACATCAAAAACACCTCCCATAACATAAATATCTTTTTTCGTTGTTGGGAGAATACTAACCACGGCACCCATACCCTGATTCGGCCAATTAGCTGTTGGAGAAGAAGAAAACCCGTAACCAAAGAAATTAGTAAAAGGATTAATCATTCCATAAAAATTGAAATAATTAGTAGGGTCCAGTTTTCCAATAGCAAATTTCAGCTGTTCTTTGAACAATGTTTGCTGATAATAAAATTCAGAAATACGAAAAGAAAAACTATTAACCTTTGTTGCAGGCAACAATATTGAACCTGTTTCAAACCCTAATAACATTGGCGGAATTCCAGAGCCTATGGTATGTCTTGTTTCAAATTTTATTGAAAAAGTTCCTGTATTTCCAGATTTCTTTCCAATTGGAGACCAACTAATAGGAATATCTAATATTCCACCGCCCGAACTGGTTTGGCTGGAATCGGTAATACCAGATGATGCCCCCAGATAAACGATGGTATAGTTTATTCCGAACTCCAAATCGGTTTTATTATTTATTTTTTTCTTGGTTTCAAACCAGGGCTTGAAAACCCGAATTGGAATTCTGAAATAAGACTCTTTAACCTGATTTTCAAATACTAACTGAGCTTCTATGCTTGTGGGACCCCCTAATTCGTTTTTACCCCTGTATCCCGAATAAGTGGAATCGGTCAGTATTCCAAACCCAGAACTGGTTGAATCAGGAATCTTCTGCCCTAAAACATTGATAAGTGTAAACACTAAGAGCGCAAGAGAAATAAAGAATTTTCTTTTCATTTCAATAATATAAAATAAGTGAAATAAAAAGTTACTTTCCTTATTTTATTTAAAGTCTATCTAGTTTAATATTTCATCAAACCTGGATAATTCTATCTTAATATTAGCATTATATTTTATATCAACTGCTTTTGAGTCTTCAATAAGTTGTTCAAATTCTGTTTTCATGCTTTGTGTTACCGGACCCTCGGAATGATCGAGTATTCCACTCATGAAAGACATTTTAAATAATATGGTTGCAGGTAAATTAATTACTTCGGCCAAAGTTCTGCCCGTAGACACATAACTAGCTTCATAATCTGTTACCAGAGCAGTAATCACTTCAGCCTGACGTTCTGCCTTTTTAATTTTACCGGAACTAGTTCCTTTGGTTTTTAACACCTCAACTTTTGAAGCAATCTCCTCTTTAATTTTCAGCGCAGCAATAACATTTTGTGTAGAACTTTCTGCAGCATTATACAATTCCATCCAGAATGCATATTTAGCTTCTGCTTGTTCCTGGGTATAGGACTCTTTTGGACTCATAAACACTTTGAATGATTCTGTTTCAACATTGCCATCTACGGTTAACCTTGCTTGATATTCTCCGGGAGCGACAATTGGTGAAATTGCGGTTGGAGGCCTATTAGGAACTGATGTAACCCGGTTTATTCGCATATCCCAAACAAATTTATTGAGTCCCGAATTAAAATTTTCATTAGATGCATAGTTCAGGGCCATTACTTCCTTAGTATAGTTTCGGATTACGTTTCCATCTTTGTTAAGGATTTCTATGGTAATTTCTTGGGGTTCTTTGGTTAATTTATAATACAATACAGCCCCAAGTGATTTAGGGTCTCCAGCATCAATAAACTTGCGTTTCCTCTCTCCATTTACAGGTTTGAATCCCAATTCGTAATAAGTTAAACCCGGACGCATATTTTGAACAAAATAATTTTTCTTAACTCCAGGGTCACCACCTGGTAAATAATCCATCCACCAGTTGTAGCCAAATCGGATATGATCTGAGATAGAATAAAGGTGAATCTTCTTGGAAGCTATGGCTGTACTACTTTCTCGTAATGGTGTGATATCATCCATAATCCAGAAACCACGACCGTTAGTTGCTATGACCAGATCTGCATCTTTTATCTTTATGTCAACGACCGGTACTGCGGGTAAATTGGCCTTGAGTTTGTCCCAACTTTGGCCATCGTTTAAGGAATAGTAGATTCCGGTTTCTGTTCCTGCAAATAGTAAACCTTTACGTCCCTTATCCTCCCGGACTGTTCGTGTTATTTGATCTTGAGGGAAATTTGAAGATAAATTTGTCCAGGTTTTACCATAATCCGATGTTTTATATAGATAAGGGCTGTAATCGTTATAGGTATTGAAATTCGATATGGCTACATACGCGGTAGCGGGATCATGCGGTGAGGGCTCAATTTCGTATACCTGCGAATATTCTGGGCAATCGGTAATTGAAATATCTTCCCAGTTCTTCCCCCCATCTTTTGTAATATATATTTTTCCGTCATCTGAACCTATCCAAATCAAACCTTCTTGCAATGGTGATTCATCCATTCGCTTAATAGTGCTATAAATTTCCTGTCCGAAGTATTCGGATAGCCAAGGTGTTCCGGTAATTTTCTGACGTTCTTTGATATTATTTGTCAGGTCCGGGCTTATAACCTCCCAATTTAATCCTTCATCGGTGGACTTGAACAGTACATTGCCGCCTAGGTATATGGTTTTGGAATCATGAGGCGATAAAAAGTATGCCAGGTCCCAGTTAAAACGGTATTTAAGATCGTAGCCATTTAATCCAAATAATGGTACTGGCCATACCGATCGCACTTCATTTTGTCCTGTTGCCAGGTTGTTCACTGTAAAAGGGGCTCCACTACCCATGGGAGCACCACCGGATATATTGTATACAATGTTTAAATCATCAGGATTTGGAATAACGCTACTTATTTCGCCATTACCAATTATAGTTGTTTCATAGCCTGAGATTCCTCCCCATCGCGAAGCACTTGGAATCTTGTAGGCTAAAACATCCTGGCCACTACCATATACATTATAGGGAAAATCATTATCTACATTTACGCGATAAAATTGAGAGTTTTTTTGAGTATACTGGCCCGACCATGTTTTACCTCCTGTTATACTTACCTGACATCCACCATCATTGGTGCCAATCATCCTCATTGGATCTTTAGGGCAAATCCAAATGTCGTGAAAATCATCTTTTATACCAGGCTCTAAAATCCAGGTTTTACCTCCATCCTTAGACATAAACATACGGTTATTAGGAGACCACAATTCGTTAGCATCGTGAGGGCTCGCATAAATGTGACTGTAGTAGAAGGGACGACCTATGATTTGGAAAAAGTCTGAAACAAATTCCCAATTTTCACCTAGATCGTTTGAAACATATAAACCCGGTTTGGTTTCAGAATCAACTAATGCATATACTTTTTTGCTATCAGCTGCCGACATTGTAACGCCAGCCCTTCCTCGCCCTCCGGGTGGTAAGCCTTCGTTATAGGTGATTTCTTTCCAAGAATCACCACCATCGGTGGATTTCCATATGCCGGATTCAGGACCACCAGTTTTTGGCCCCCAGGCTTTACGCTCAAATTCCCACATCACAGCGAAGAGTTCATCTGGATTCGAAGGATTCATCACCAAATCAATTGCGCCTGCGGTCTCACTTTTATAAAGCACTTTTTCCCAGGTTTTTCCCCCGTCTTTCGTCCGGAATACCCCTCGTTCCGGATTGGGCCCAAAGGCATGGCCAAAAGCAGCAACAAAGACAATATCAGGATTGGTAGGATGAACGCGCACCTGCGAAATATGTTTGGTTTCTTTTAAACCCGCATTAGTCCAGGTCTCACCGTTATTTATTGTTTTATAAACGCCATCTCCCCAGCTAACATTACTACGCATCTGCGGCTCTCCGGTACCAACATAAGCAATGTCAGGGTTAGATTCGGAAAATTCCATTGCTCCAATACTACCATATTTGAAATCTTTATCACCAATAGGTTCCCAATATAAACCGGCATCTTCAGTTTTCCATAATCCATTACTGGCTCCGTGGTAAAATGTGTTGGGTTCTGCTGGGTGTCCGATAACAACGGATCCTCGATTCCCAATAATAGGCCCGATAAAACGCCATTGCAGTGCGTCCATGTTTTCATTTACCTGGGCATTAAGAAGATTTGGTGCAAATGCAATCAGAATAACAATTAAGTATAATCCTTCCTTCAAATAGTTTAAGATTGTTTTTCTCATATGCCTCTAGTAATTAATAATTGGTTCAGAATATAAAAATAGTGAAGTTAAAATAATTTTGGAGTACTGTGAAAGTTTGACGAAATTTCAAGACTTATTAGGTAGTAGTTTTCAGAAAACAGTTATTTAGTATCATGGCCAAGTCGTTACTTTTCATACCAGACATTTCTGGTTTTA
>Ga0209013_10004908_pt1 | contig 11650 bp, 2 predicted proteins | sample Cruoilmetagenom2_FD_187291 | JGI IMG/M metagenome (GOLD analysis project Ga0209013, IMG submission 187291) | Oil polluted marine microbial communities from Coal Oil Point, Santa Barbara, California, USA - Sample 2 (SPAdes) (version 2) | ecosystem: Environmental > Aquatic > Marine > Oil seeps ...
CGGTCCGGGCACGGGATCAGGTCGGCAACCTCGAGGCCTATCGCCACTACCTCAAAGGCCGCCACTTCAGGTATTCGAAGAACGATCACGCGAGAGCTCTCGACGCCTACGAGCGGGCGGTAGCCCTCGATCCGTCTCACGGACCCTCGTGGGTGGGTGTGGCGGAGGTCACGGTTCTCGCTGCAGTCTACAGTTTGATTCCGGCCCGCGAAGCGTACGTCGAAGCGAAGGAGGCGTTGGCAACGGCGCTCAGCCTCCAGGGCGAGTCAGCGGCGGGGTTGTACGTCGAAGGCATGATCGCATTGGCCGAATCCAGGTGGCTGGATTCCGAGGCCGCGCTCAGGCGTGCCATAGAAATCCAACCCTCATTTGTCGAGGCCCACAGTTGGATTGGCTTCGTGCTGAGCGTCCAGCAACGATTCGAGGAGGCCGTGGCTCCGTTCAAGACGGCCCGGACACTCGACCCCATCGCGGCATATCCGTTGGGGATGACGGCAACCGGGATGCTGGTCGCCGGTCAATACCAGGATGCGGAGTCCTACAGTGAACAGGCGATCTCCTTCGATCGGGAGAACACGCTCGCCCTCTGGTCTTTAGGGATATCGAAGGTGGTCTCGGGTCGCCACGATGCGGGTGTCGAAGCACTGGAACAGGCGGTCGACCGGTCGCGGAGGGGCGGTTACATTCTCGGGGTGCTCGGCTGGGGTCTGGCGGCTGCCGGCCGGGTGGAAGAAGCCCGGTCAATTCTCGAAGAGTTGCGGGCAAGACCGGAGCCCGCTCCGACCGTTGTTCCGGAAGCCTGGATTCTAGCTGCCCTCGGCGACGTCGAGGATGCCTGGAGAGTATTGGACCAGGCCGAAAAAGAGGCGCAGGGGATCCTCTGTTTCACCGGAATGCCGGGGTTCGATCCGTTTCGCGACGACCCGAGGTTTGATTCGTTGCTCGAACGCCTCGACCTGCCGCCGTCGCCGCTGGCGGCGAATCGGCCGGCCGAAGTCCCTTCGTCCGCGGAGAAATCGATCGCAGTCCTGCCCTTCGTCAACCGCAGCGGCAACGCGGACGACGAGTACTTCAGCGATGGGCTCTCGGAGGAGTTGATCAATGCCCTCAGCCGAGTGCCCGGGCTCAAGGTGACGGCGCGCAGCTCGGCCTTCCAATTCCGAGGTCAGGAGCCGGATGTTCGCGAGGTCGGCCGGAAGCTCGGGGTTGCTACCGTCCTCGAGGGCAGCGTCCGTATTTCGGGCGACAGATTGCGGATCACCACCGAGCTCGTCAACTGCGCCGATGGATACCAAATCTGGTCGGAACGATTCGATCGGGAGATGACCGACATCTTCGACACCCAGGACGAGATCGCTCGCGCGATCGTAGAGCAGCTCCACGTCGAGATTGGTGGCGTGAGCAGAAGACCTCTTGTACCGCGCGGCACCGAGAATATGGAAGCCTACCGGCTCTTTCTCAGAGGCCGGTATCTTCGGCACACCAAGAACAACCACGCCGGCGCCCTCAAGAGCTACGAGGAGGCGGTCCGTCTGGACCCCGCGCATGCTCCCTCGTGGGTCGGGGTGGCGGAGGTGACCGTTCTGGCGGCCTTCTACAGCCTTATCCCCACCGCGCAGGCCTATGAAAAGGCCAAGGAGTGCCTGGCGACCGCCGCCAACCTCCAGGGGGAGAACGGCGAGGCCTGCTACGTAGAAGGCCTGCTGACATTCTTCGAGCGGAGATGGGCGGACTGGGAAGCCGCCCAGCTGCGGGCTTTTGAGCTTGAACCGCACAATATCCAGGCGCTCGGTTCGTTCGGCATGTTCCTGTGCATCCGCGAGCGCGTCGCCGAGGCGATGGTCCTCTTTGACCGCGCCCGCGAATTCGATCCGCTGTCTGCATTTGCCCACGCGGCGACAGGTGTGGGTCTCCTCTCGAGCGGCAAATTGGAGGAGTGCGGACAGTTCTTCGACAAGGCGTTGGCGATCGAAGAGGAGAACACCCTTGCCCTGTGGGGTTCGGGGATTGCAGAGGTCACCCTTGGGCGGCTGGAAGAGGGGATCGCGGTGCTCGAGCGTGCTGCCAACCACTCGCATCGGGCAGCGGTGATTCTCGGCATTCTGGGGTGGGCATACGCCGTGGCTGGCCGCACCGATGACGCGAGACAAACCCTCGACGAAATCCGGTCCCGTCCGGACGGATCGCCAACGGCCATGACCGAGGGATGGTTGCTGGCCGCCCTCGGGAGGGTGGACGAGGCTTGGGACGTGTTTTCGCGAGCAGCCGAGGAAAAACAGGGATTTCTCGGGTTCTTGAATCTTCCGCCCTTCGAGCAGTTCCACGGCGACCCGAGGTGGGATGCGCTGCGCGTGACATTAGGGTTGGCGAAGCCCGTCGATGCTTCCCGTCCGGACGACACGTTCGACGCGGTCTCGCCCGAGGAAAAATCGATTGCTGTCCTTCCCTTCACCAACATGAGCGCTGACGCCGACAACGAGTACTTCTCTGACGGCCTCACCGAGGAGATCATCGCGGATCTCTCCAAGGTCGGCGCCCTGCGGGTCATCTCACGGACCTCGGCGATGCAGCTCAAGGGCGCAAAGAAGGACGTACAGACGATCGGTCGAGAGCTGGGGGTTCGCTACGTCCTCGAGGGGGGGGTTCGGAAGGCTGGCAACAGCCTCCGCATCACCGCCCAGCTCATCGACGCCGAGACCGACGCCCACCTCTGGAGCGACAAGTACAGCGGCACGATGGATGAGGTCTTCGAGGTTCAGGAACGGGTTTCGCGGGAGATCGTGCGGGCGCTCGACGTCACGCTCACATCCGATGAGAATCGACGCCTCGCCGAGCGGCCGATCGCAAACGTGCGGGCGTTCGAGCTGTATCTCCAGGCGCGGCAGGAGATCAGGCGGTTCGAAGTGAAGGCCCTCGATCGGGCGGCGAAGCTCGTGTCGCAGGCGGTCGAGATCGAGGGTGAGACGCCACCGCTGGTGTTCCTCATGGCCCTAGCCAAGGTGACGCAGGCCAAGGCAGGGGTCAACCCCGATCCGCACCAGCTCGAAGAGGTCGAAGCCCAGGCGCTCGCCCTGCTCGAGCGAACGCCCGACCTGCCCCAGGCCCACACGCTGCTCGGATCCATCTGTTATGAGCGCGGTTGGCTGCCGCAGGCCGTTTGGCACTGCAACCGCGCGCTCGAAGGGACGTCCAACGACGCGGAGGCGTTTCTCTATCTCGGCGCCAGCTACATGGCGGCCGGACAGCCCGAGCTCGGGCTGGACGCCGGCCTGCGGATGGTGGAGTGCGACCCCCTCGCTTCGATCTCCTGGATGATCCTGGGCGCTGCCCGCTGGTTCGTCGGTCGGACCGACGAGGCGGTGCCGGACCTCGAGCACAGCCTGGAGCTCGATCCTCAGAACTTCCTCAACCACTGGGCCATCGGATACACCTACGCCTCCCTGGGTCGGCTTGCCGAAGCCGGGCGGCATGCGGCCTCCTGCCACGAGGCGGCGCCCGAAAATGCCTACGCCGTGCAGGTCCTGTCGCTCGTCGACGCCTTGGAAGGACGTCAGGATGCCGCTCTTGAACGGCTTGCGGATGTCGACATCACGCCACTCGACCCGCACAACAAGTTCCATCTTTCCGAGTCGTTCGCCATGGCCGGAGACACCCGCCGCGCCCTCGAGGTTCTCGAGATCGCGGTGGACCAGGGCTTCTACCCCTATCCGTTCATCAGCGAATATTGTCCTTTCATGGCTCCGCTGCGATCCCTGCCGGAGTTTGCGGGCATCCTCGCCAAGGCCAAAGAGAATACAGAGGCATTTCGTGAAGACGGGCCTCTTCGGCCCTTCTCTCAAGATGCTCAGGGAGGAACGAAGTGATCGGATCCACCCTCGCCCACTACAGCATCACCGCAGCCCTCGGCGCCGGCGGGATGGGTGAGGTGTGGCGGGCGACCGACACCAAGCTCGGGCGCGAGGTGGCGCTCAAGGTGCTGCCGGCCGAGATGGCGGCGAGTCCGGAGCGGCTGGACCGCTTCCGTCGTGAAGCGATGATGCTTGCCGCCCTCGACCACCCGGGAGTGGTCGGCGTGTATTCGGTGGAGGAATCGGATGGTCTGCACTTCCTCACTATGCAGCTGGTCGAGGGCGAGTCGTTGGACCATGTGATCACCGAGGGAGGGCTTTCCGTCGATCGAATCCTCGAGATCGGCACCGCCATTGTCGAGGCGCTGGCGGCTGCCCACGACAAGGGCATCGTCCACCGCGATCTCAAACCCTCCAACGTGATGGTCGCGGGCGACGGGCGCGTCAAGGTGCTGGATTTCGGGCTCGCCAAGGTCGCCGCGCAGCAGCCGGACGAGGCGCTGGGCTCCGAGATGGAGACCGACCTCCACACCCGCGGGGGAGTCGTTATGGGCACCATGCCCTACATGTCGCCGGAGCAGATCGCGGGCCGTCCGGTGGACCAACAGACCGACATCTTTTCGTTGGGTGTCGTGCTGTACGAGATGGCGACCGGACGACGTCCCTTTGAGGGTCAATCGTCCGCGGAGCTCGCTTCAGCGATCCTGCGGGATGAGCCCGCGGCCCCGGTAACCTTGCGTGCCGGCCTGCCGGAAGGGCTGATACAGGTTGTCACCCGCTGTCTCGAGAAGGAGCCCGCCGCCCGCTTCCCGAACATGCGGGACGTTTTCGGCACGCTGCAGGCCCTGCCTCAGGGTGGGAGTGATCCGCGGACCGTTTCGGGAAACAGACCGGCGCTACGGTCGCATGGCCTCAAGATCGCGGGCGGCGTCGCGGTCCTCGCGGTGGTGGCGGTGTATCTGCTGGCGCGGTTCGGGATCATAGACCCCGTGTGGAGGGGAAAGGAAGCGGCGGCTGGGCCCCGAATCCGATCGATCGCCGTGCTACCGCTCGATAACTACTCGGGGGATCCGAGCCAGGATTACTTCGCCGAGGGGATGACCGACGAGCTAACCGCGGACCTCGCCCGCATTAGCAAGATCCGGGTGATCTCGCGCGGTTCGGCGATGCAGTTCAAGGGTGAGAATCGACCGTCGACCCCCGAGATCGCGAAGGCCCTCGATGTCGACGCCATCGTGGAGGGTTCAGTGCTTCGAGCCGGCGACAAGGTCCGGATCACGGCACAGCTGATCGACGCAAGGGCTGATCGGCACATGTGGGCCAAGAGCTTCGAGCGCAGCTCGCGCGACATCCTCGCGCTGCAGGACGAGCTGGCGTCGGCCATTGCGCGTGAGATCAACGTCCAACTCACCCCGGCAGAGGAATCGCAGCTGGGGAGCGCACCCAGCGTGGACCCGGAGGCATACGATGCCTATCTGAAGGGCCGCTACTTCTTTAATCGCCCGAGTGACGAGAATCTGCAGAAGGCAATCGCGCGATTCGAAGATGCGATCGCGCTCAACCCGGACTTCGTCCCTGCCCTCTCGGGGCTATCGGACGCATACCTCTGGGCCGGCTACAACGAGGGGTTCATTACCGCCTCCGAGGCAAGACCGAAGGCGAAGACCGCCGCCGAGAAGGCCATCCAGCTCGACGACAGCTCGGCCGAGGCCCACACCTCTCTCGCCGTTTTCAAGCTCTTTTATGAATACGATTGGGCGGGTTGCGAGGTCGAGTTCCGCCGGGCGTTTGACCTCAACCCCAACTACGCGTTCGCCCATGACCAGTTTGCCCTCGGGCTGGCCTTCCAGGGTCGGTTCGAGGAGTCGATCGCCGAGAGCAAGCTCGCGGCAGAACTGGACCCGCTGAACCCACAGATCCCGATCGACGCCATCTTCGCGCTGGCCTGGAAAGGCGACTACCAGGCGGCGGAGGATCAGGCCGGGCGGGCTGAGGATCTGGATCCGACCTTCTTCTTTCCGGCATTTTCCTACGGGTGGATCGACATTCAAGCCGGAAGAGTCGAGGACGCCATCCCGCATTTTCAGCAGGCCAAGACCATGGGGGCGCCGGCGTTCGTCAGCGCCTGGCTCGCCTACGCCTACGGGGCTTCCGGAGATCATGACCGCGCGCGAGCCGAGGTCGAGGATCTGACGAAGATGTCGCTCGATGGTCACGTCACCCCGTTCGACAACGCGCTCGTCGCCCTCGGCCTGGGGGACAACGCACGCGCGGTGAGCCTGCTGGAGCAGGCCTATGCGTTGGACTCGCAGTGGCTCGGGTGGCTCAACGAGGACCGGATTTTCGATCCGCTTCGCTCGGACCCGCGCTTCGCCGAGCTCATGAATAAGCTGAACTTCGAGGACTGAGGGTGGAGGAGGTGCAAACGTGATCGGTCAAACCCTCGCTCACTACCGCATCACTGCGGCCCTCGGCGCTGGCGGGATGGGGGAGGTGTGGCGGGCGACCGACACCAAGCTCGGTCGTGACATCGCGCTAAAGCTTCTACCCAAGGAGTTTGTCGGTGATCCGCAGCGGCTCGAACGCTTCGAACGTGAGGCGCGTGCGGTGGCCTCGCTCAACCACCCGCACATCGTCACCATCTTCTCGGTGGAGGAGGCGGAAGGTGTCCGCTTCCTGACGATGGAACTCATCGAGGGCCGGAGCCTGGACAAACTGATTCCGGAAGGTGGTTTGGAGCTCGGCCTCTTCCTCGAACTCGCCACGCCTCTGGCCGAGGCGATTTCGGCAGCCCACGACAAGAGTGTTATTCATCGCGACCTCAAGCCCGCGAACGTGATGGTGGATGCTGACGGGCGGCTCAAGGTGCTGGACTTTGGGCTCGCCAAGCTGCACGATGCCGGCGAGCCATCCGACTCCACCGAGCTCCCAACCGAGGCACTGACGGGGATCGGCGTGGTGGTCGGCACCATGCCCTACATGTCGCCGGAACAGATTGAGGGCCAGATCGTCGACCATCGGACCGACATCTTCTCGCTCGGCGTGCTGTTGTATGAGATGGGCGTCGGCGAACGACCCTTTCAGGGCAAGAGCTCGCCGGCCCTGATGTCGTCCATTCTCAAGGATGTGCCGGCGCCATTGATCGAGATCCGGCCCGATCTCCCGCGCCACCTGGGACGGGTGGTCGGCCGCTGTTTGGGAAAACACCGCCGCGACCGCTACCAGACGGCGCGCGATGTCTTCAATGAATTGAAGGCGCTGCAGAGAGAAGCGAGCTCGATGGTGACGCCTGGACCTCGTCCGGCAGTCGGACCATCCCGCTCGGTCCACCGTCCGCCGTCGCATCCTTCCGATTCCTCGAGTCTGGTGAGTGCGGGTGAGGGCTTCTGGGTCGCCGTGCTGCCCTTTAAACACACCGGCGGCGATGACGACCTCACGGCGCTGGCCGAGGGCTTGACCGAGGACATCGTGACCGGTCTGTCGCGTTTCTCCTACCTGCGGGTGATCGCGCGCAGCTCCACCCTCAAATACGCGAGTGAAGAGGTCGGCGTGCGGGCAGTGGGTGCCGAGCTGGGCGCCCGCTACATCTTGGAGGGGAGCCTGCGAAGGGCGGGGAAGAAGCTGCGTCTGGCGGTGCAGCTGGTGGACACGGAGTCGGGCGCGCATCTGTGGGCGGAGGCCTACGATCGCGACCTCGACGCCGAAGATCTCTTCGCACTGCAGGACGGCCTGGTCCCGCGGATCGTTTCGACGGTGGCAGACACGCACGGAGTTCTGCCCCGAAGCATGGGCGAGGCTTTGCGCAGCTGTTCTCCAAAGGAGTTGAGCCCCTACGAGGCCGTGCTGCGCAGCTTTTCCTATTTCGAGCGAGTGACCGCCGAGGAGCTTGACGCGGCGCGGACGGCCCTCGAGTTGGCGGTGCAAAAGGCGCCGGATTATGCCGATGCCTGGGCCATGCTGGCATTGCTCTGCGCCCAGGAGTACGGGCAGGGTTTCAAACTTCTGGCTGATCCCCTCGAAAGCGGAGCAAACGCGGCGCGGCGCGCGGTCGAGGCCGGGCCCTCCAATCACCTGGCCCATTTCAGTCTCGCCCAGGTGCTTTTCTTCCAAAAGGAGTTCGAGCGGTTCCGCAACGCGGCGGCGCGCGCCGCCGAACTCAACCCCATGGACGGCAACTCGATCGCGTTTCTCGGCGAGCTGCTGATTTATTCGGGCGATTCGCAGCGGGGTCTCGAGCTCGCTGGGCGCGCCAAACGGCTCAATCCGAATCATCCCGGATGGTACTGGTATGCCGACTTTTTCCACGCCTACCGCGAACGCGACTACCCGGCCGCTCTCGCCATCGCGCAGAAGGTGAATCTGCCCGACCACTGGGGTCAGCAGGTGGCGATAACGATTGCCTGCGGGCAGCTCGGCGATCGCAAGGCGGCGGGCAACGCCCTCAAGAGGCTGCTCGATATCCGGCCGAATTTCGCCGGCATCGCCCGTCAGGAGTTTGGCAAGTGGTGGGATCCGGAGTTCGTGGAACAGATGATCAACGGTCTCCGCACGGCCGGGCTGGAGATACCACCGGCTTCCGAGTCCGCTTCGTCCTCGACGGCGGCTGAGGTCTCTCATTCGTCGGATTCCGGCGCGGCGGGAACCGACGAAGGCTTCTGGATCGCGGTGTTGCCGTTCAAGTACACCGGTTCCGACGCCGATCTCGCGGCGCTGGCCGAAGGACTGAGCGAGGAGATCGTGACCGGGTTGTCGCGCTTTTCGTATCTCCGGGTCATCGCCCAGGGCTCGAAGGGTGGCGATGCGCGGTACCTCATGGAAGGAAGCATCCGCCGGGCGGGGACCAAGCTGCGCGTCGTGGTGCAACTCGTCGATTCGGTCTCCGGAGCTCATCTCTGGGCGGAGACCTACGACCGGCCGTTCAACTCCGAAGAAATCTTCGCGCTGCAGGACGAACTCGTCCCGCGGATCGTCTCCGCCGTCGGTGACGCCCATGGGGTCCTGCCACACACCATGAGCGAAGATCTTCGCAACAACCCGCCCGAACAGCTGACTCCCTACGAAGCAGTGCTGCGGTGCTTCGGGTACGGTTACCGCCGCACCGCCGAGGAGCACGCTGCTGTGCGATCCGTCCTCGAACGGGCCGTCGAGGAGGCTCCGCGCTACGCCGATGCCTGGGCGATGCTGGCCCTCGTCTACGTGGATGAGCAGGCCCACGGCTACAACACACGCCCCGATCCCATCGGCCGCGCCCTCCAGGCCGCGCGGCGAGCGGCCGACATCGCGCCCTCCAACGCCCTGGCCTACAATGCCCTCGCATGGTCTCTGTTCTTCCGTAATGAGTTTCAGTCGTTCCGGAATGCGGCGGAGCAGTCCATCTCGCTAAACCCCTTCAACAGTCCGACCCTCGCCGGACTTGGCGCGCTGACCGCCTATTCAGGCGACTGGGAGCGCGGCTGCGACCTGGTGAACCGGGCGCTGGAGCTCAACCCCCGCCATCCGGGATGGTACTGGCTCCCCCTCTTTTACGACGCGTATCGCCGAGGAGACTATCGCGGCGCAGTGGACATCGCGCTCAAGATCAATCTGCCGGAGTTCTTCGTGCTCCACGAGGCGCTCGCGGCGGCCTACGGGCAGCTCGGCGAGCGTGACCGGGCGGACAAGGCTCTGCGGGAGATGCTCCGGCTGAAGCCGGACTACGCTGCGATGGGACGGGAAAGACTCGAGAAGTGGTTCGACGCAGAGTTCGTCGAGCATCTGATGGACGGGCTCCAGAAAGCCGGGCTCGACATCGCTACCGGGGTGCAACCGAAGGGCGAGACACCCACTGCAGAGACGAGTGGACCTGTGGCGTCCATGGCGCCCTCCATCGCCGTTCTCCCCTTCGTCAACATGAGCGACGACCGAGAGAACGACTTCTTCAGCGACGGTTTGTCGGAGGAGATCATCAGTGCGCTGACCCGGCTCCCGGGTCTGCGGGTGATCGCGCGCACGTCGGCGTTCCGCTTCCGCGGCGAGCAGGACCTGCGCGAGGTGGGCGAGACGCTCGGGGTCCGCAACGTGCTTGAAGGCAGTGTCCGCAGGGCGGGCCAGCAGCTGCGGATCACCGCGCAGCTCGTCGGCGTCGCCGACGACTCGCACATCTGGAGCGAGCGTTTTGACCGTGAGATGACCGATGTTTTCGAAATTCAGGACGAGATTGCCGGCGCGATCGTGAACAAGCTCCACCTAAGCCTCGGCGCCTCCGAGCCGGCGAGGCGCCAGGCGGCAAACGTCGCGGCCTATGAGGCGCTTCTCGAAGCCCGCCACCACTTCTCCCAGTTCACGCCCATGGCTGCGGAGCGGGCTCTCGTCTGTCTCCTGCGTTCGCTGTCCCTCGACCCCGACTATCCGGATGCCCTGGTGATGCACGCGTTCTACCACCTGATGATGGCGTACATGTTTGCCGACCCCCGCGAAGCGCTTCCAAACACGAGGGCGCTCGCCGAGAGGGCGCTGCAGTTGGATCCGTATCACGGGGAAGCACAGGCGGCTGTGGCGGTCGCGGCGGTCATGTTGGACCGCGATTGGTCCGCGAGCGAGCCCCTCTTCCGCCGGGCGCTCGCACTGGCACCCGCGTCGGCCCGAGTCCACGAGCTGTATGGGTTGTGCGGCCTGCTCGGCAGGGGTCGGCAGGACGAGGCCCTTGCGGAACTCGATCTCGCCATCGAACTGGATCCGCTGTCGGCCCTCTATGCCGGCAACCGCGGGCGAGTCCTGACGTGCTCGCGGAGGTTTGCTGAAGCCGAGGAGTCGTGCCTTCGGGGCCTCGCTCTCGACCCGGGGCAGCTACTGGCCCAGGTCGAGCTCACCTACGCCTTGCTCTTCGACGAAAGGTTCGAGGAGGCGATCGCGGTCGGAGAACGGGCGATCGAGACCCACGGACCGGTCAACGCTCCTCTTCAGGCCCTGGCCTTGTCCCACGCGTTGGCCGGTCGACGCGACACGGCGCTGCAGCTCGTGAATGAGACCGCGGCGCCCGGTGCGGGTTACCGGAGCCCGCTCGCGCTCGGCCTCGTGCACGCCGCGTTCTCCGAGATGGATGAGGCGTTTGCATGCGTCGAGCGCAGCTTCGAGGAACGGGATCCGCTGTTCATGTACCTTGCGGTGCACCCGATGTTCGACACGCTGCGTGACGACCCGCGCTATCCGGATCTGCTCAAGCGGATGAACCTCACCGAAGGAGACTCCACGTGATCGGCACGACGCTGGCTCACTACCGCATCACCGCGGCCCTGGGTGCTGGTGGGATGGGGGAGGTGTGGCGGGCGACCGACACCAAGCTCGGGCGCGAGGTGGCGCTCAAGGTGCTGCCGGAGGAGTTTGCCAAGGATCCCAATCGCATGGCGCGATTCGAGAGGGAAGCGAAGGTGTTGGCGAGCTTGAATCATCCGAATATTGCGACGCTTTTTGGGTTGGAGTCTTCTGTCATCCTGAGCGAGGCCGAAGGCCGAGTCGAAGGATCTCCTCAAGTGAGCAGTGATGCTGACTCGGAGGAGATCCTTCGACTCCGCGACCCTGCGGGCCGCTCCGCTCAGGATGACAGCAGGGCTGTCACCTTCCTTGCGATGGAGCTGGTGGAGGGCGAGGACCTCTCCGAGCGGATCAACCGTGGTCCGATTTCGATCGAGGAGGCTATCCCCATCGCGCTGCAGATTGCCGAGGCGCTGGAGGCGGCGCACGAGCAGGGGATCGTTCATCGCGATCTCAAACCGGCCAACATCAAGCTCACTGACGATGGTGTCGTCAAGGTTTTGGATTTCGGG
>Ga0209013_10004909_pt1 | contig 11649 bp, 10 predicted proteins | sample Cruoilmetagenom2_FD_187291 | JGI IMG/M metagenome (GOLD analysis project Ga0209013, IMG submission 187291) | Oil polluted marine microbial communities from Coal Oil Point, Santa Barbara, California, USA - Sample 2 (SPAdes) (version 2) | ecosystem: Environmental > Aquatic > Marine > Oil seeps ...
ACCGCCACCGACAGCGATGACAACGTCGGAGCCGACACGATCGAGATATTCGTTGGCTACAGCGCCTATTTACCTGTCATGTTCAAGCAGTAACGTTTTGCCAGTCTGACACTTTGCCCCGCACAAAAAAACCGCCGGCACACTGGCGAATATCATCGCCAGTCTGTGACGGCGGTTTCCGTTGATTTGAGGAGATACAGGTCAGATTGGCTTAGGAACCGCCAACAGATAACTTTTGCAAAAAAGAGGCGGTTCCCCTCAAGCAAGCGCAGTTTTTTCGCTCAAAATGCACAGATTAATAACTGCGCTTGCCTTAGCTTTCCGCAATCTCTTGGACTTCCACTACTTCTTCTACTTCTACAATTTCGACCTCTTCGAACTCATCGATGACCACACCCTGTTCCTCAGCTGCGACCTCCAGCTCTTCTTGTGTGAGCATATCCTTTTCGAGTTCGCCTTCGGCTTCGACATTGACATTGAAGGTGGCGTCCACTTCCTGGGCCAGATGGACGGTGACTTCGTGCACGCCCAATTCCCGAAGGGAATGATCCAGGCGAATGCGGCGTCGATCAATTTCAATCTCAAGCGCATCTGCAAGCGCATCTGCGATCTGCGCTGAGGTAATCGAGCCATACAATCGACCACTTTCGCCAGCGCGGGCGGAAAAAGTCAGTATCGTGGCGCTGATGCGGTCAGCCAGGTCCTGGGCGGTAGCCAGCTCACGCAGGCGTCTGCGCTCGGCAGCGCTTTTGAGTTGCTCTGATTGCTTGCGCAGCCCGGCGGTGGCAGGCATAGCCAGGCCGCGCGGGATCAGAAAATTGCGGGCGTAGCCAGGTTTGACATTGACGATTTCGCCAGCGCTACCAAGATTATCGACATTTTGCTTCAACAAGATTTCCATATTTATTAAGTCTCCTTCTATGCCTTCCGCTCAATCCGCTAAGCCGACGGAACCTTTCGATACCATTCAGTCTGGTGGCGGTAGGTTGCAAACAAGACCGGCCCTACGGAGGCCGGTTGAGGGATATACATTCATTTACGCAAAGACCTGGCGCAACGTCGAAGTTTACAACAGGCGATGACCTTCTGACAAATTCCACGCCGCTGTTTTCGCACTGAGATTCGTCGCTTGGGAAGCCTGCACAGCGCGTGCTATACTCAGCGCTCAAGTAATCGAGGATCGAGAATGAACAACTTACAGATATTTCTCGATATTTTGCATATCAGATCCGTAAGTTGTTTTTCCTTTGGTCCTGAGGAGTTTATTCCATGTTACGTACTCGTTTAATTACACTCGCGATAGCCTTTCTGGTCGTTATTCTGGGAACAGCATGTGCGCTCACGTCGTCAGGGGGTGACCAGCCGGCAGAAGTGGCCACAGTTACCACTTCTCCAACCCTGCATCCCACCTTTACGCCAACGACCATTCCACCTTCTCCAACCCCGCTGCCCCCCACACCGATCCCAGCAGAAGCGGCGCCAACGCAAACACCTGTTTCACAATCGGTGTCGGAGGTTACGGAGCCAACGCAAACGCCTGTCTCACAATCGGTGGCGGAGCCAACGCCGACGCCGGTCACGCAACCACAGGAAGAGGCAACACAAACGCCCGTTTCACAGCCTGCCGAGGAGCCTGCCGCCACTGTCGAAGTCCCCACACCTACGCCGCAAGTCCCCCAGGTTGAGGTCACAGCAGCCACAGTCAATTTGCGTGGTGGCCCCGGCACCAACTACAAGCGAGTAGGACAGGCATCCCGAGGGCAAATCTTCGAGGTTTTCGCCCGGGATGGGTCCGGTGACTGGCTCCAGATTAAGCAACCAAACGGCAATAATGCCTGGGTTATCAATGACCGGCGCTGGACCCAACCCATCGGCGATATCATGAGCGTGGCCGTGGCGCAAAATATCCCAGCACCCCCACCAACAGCCAAACCTGCCCCTACCAAACCCCCGGCTCCCACCAATACGCCTGCGCCATCATTTGCATTTGATTTGGTTGCACAGAATCAATTCCCTCAACCAAACGTTGTGACTGTCTACCTATACGTTTTTTCGAGCACCGAACCAGCATTGGGCGGCTACAGTCTTAGCGTAAAACACAATGGCGTCGCCTTGCCTGTGAACGGCGTCTCCCAAGGTGGTCAACCAAGCCAAACCTGGCCAGTGCAAAGCCCTCGCACTCGCCTTACCAATATGAAGGTGGAATTCCCCGGTTCGCCCGGCGGCGAGTGGATTGTGCAATTGGTCGATGGCGGTGGAACCATACAAGGCCCCGCAGCTACCTTTAGTCTGGCAAACGACGAACAGGATCGAGAGCTGTACGTACGCTACAAACGCAAGTAGGCGCATGAAGACCAAACAGCTTCGACTATTTCAGATTCCGTGAAGACACCTTCCCAGACGACGCTCTTATCACGCCGGCGCACCGTGATCGCCATTTTCTTGCTGATGATGGCATCTTTCGGCTGCACCAGCGTAGGACGACTCGTAGTGGCGCCAACGCCAACAGCAGCGCCAACAACGTTGGCCACATTGCGCGCCACCAATACGGTCACACCCACAGCCACCATTACCCCGACCCCCACGTGGACGCCTACAATCATCCCCACAGTCACGCCAACGCCACTTCCCACAGCGACGCCTACGGGCACATCGACACCGATTCCCGTGGCCAGCGCCCGTGTGATCACTGCCGATTCAATCGTTCGCAGCGGACCAGGACTTGTCTTCCCAAAGGTTGGCGTGGTGCAGCCAGGGCAGGAATACGGCATTGACGGAGTCAACGAAAGCGGGACCTGGTGGCGGATCTGCTGCATTGATGGAGACAAAAAGGGTTGGGTGCGGGGCGATTTACTCGAAATCACCGGCCCGCTGAATGAAGTAGCAGTCATCGCAGTGCCCACCCCCACACCTCGCCCCACCGCCACCGCCACGCCCATCCCCCCCACACCAACGCCAGGACTGCTCTTTTATCGTGGCAGGGGTCCTGAATTCAGACCCACCAATAACGTTATTGTGACCATCTGGGCCAAAGTCTATGGCGGCACAGGTGAAGGTTATCCCATTCCTGGCTGGCGTATGGAAGTCAAACGTGAGGGCAGTGTTGTGGCTGTCAGTGAACCATCGAACAGTTTCTTCGAAAAGAATGCGCCGGCGGATTTCGATTACGGTGATCTCTATAACGTCAAAATCGAGATCCCAAATCCCGGTGTAGCCAGTTGGGAGTTTTACATTATAGACAATGACGGCGTGCGTCGTTCGCCCATCGCTGAATTCACAACCCGACCTGAAAATCCCAATCGCGAGATTTGGGCTGCATTCCTATCGGCGCAGTAGGGGCGAGGCATTCCTCGTTGATACCTGGCTTGCTGAGCACTCACATACAATGTAGAGCGTCACTCATAGCATCATCGTGCGAGGAATGCCTCGCCCATACATCTTCTAAGCACGACAAAAATGACTTCCCCTTCCCGATCCAAATTCAGCAATCTGAAGCCTGAGTTTGCACTACTCGGCGCTCTGATCTTGCTTGGTCTGATCCTGCGTTTAATCCGACTCGATTTCCAGCCCCTGTGGTGGGATGAGGGTTACAGCGTGTGGTTTGCGGGCCAACCCCTTGCTGACATGGTGCGGCTCACAGCCGAAGATATTCACCCTCCGCTGTATTATGCGCTTCTGCACTCCTGGAGCGCCTTATTGGGGTTGTCACCTGTGGCGCTTCGGCTTTTCAGTGTGTTGGTGACCCTTGCATCGATTCCCCTGGCCTATCTGGCTGGACGAGACCTGGAAGACCGTTGGACGGGCTTGATCGCAGCCGCATTTGTCGCCGTCAATGGCTTCGCCATCTACTACAGTCAGGAAGTCCGCATGTATGGCCTGGCGGGCGTCTTTAGCCTGGCCGCTCTGTGGACAGGGTGGCGGTGGGCGCAACCGGGAGCGAAAAAAAGGTTTGGCATCGCCTATGCCCTCAGCATCCTGGCGGGAATGTACACCCTTTACTATTTTGCCCTGCTGGCGCTGGCGCAGACCATTTGGGTGCTGTGGCTGGCGCGAGAGCGTTGGCGAGCCTGGTTCATCGCTCTGGCCGCTGCCGTACTGCTCTACCTGCCCTGGCTGATTTACGCCGGACCAAAGCTCTTGGAATACGTGGCATACAAAGTCGTGCAGGACAACGACCAGCCACTGGGCCTGTTGCCCTACTTCGGACGCCATCTCAGCGCCTTCCTGGTGGGCCATCTTGAAGGTCCCCTCGCCCCACTATGGCCGTGGGCATTACTTTTACTTGTTCCCCTGATCGTCGTTTTTTTTCCATCCGACGCCAACGGCAAGCCAAGCGACAATAACCAATCCGAAATCCGCAAGCGACTATCGGTCGCCCGAAATCCCGCAATTCTATACCTCATCCTGGCGCTGGCGATCCCCCTGACGATCGGCTTCATCCAGCAATTGCGTGCGCCTTTCATCCCCGACCGCTTTGAACGAGTCCTCTTGTTTGCTGCACCGGCTCTTTGGCTGCTCATTGCCATTGGCCTGCGGCGACTGGCCCGCGAAGCCCTGCCTGCGGCGATACTCGCTGCCATTCTCTTGTTGATCGCCAATATCGCCGGCCTGACAGTAGTCTACACCACCCCCCGCTATGCCGAGCGGGATTATCGCCCCCTGATCAACACAGTCCAACAACACCTGGAGCCAAACGATAGCATCTTCACGATCTTCCCCTGGCAAACCGGTTACTTCTGGGCTTACTTGCCCGCCGATTTGCACGATACCGTTGTCTCCAACCCAGCTCCAGACTGGGGACCTGACGTGCAAGCGGTGTTGGATAATTTGCTCAGCCGAGGCGAAGTCTGGTTCCCGGAACATCGGGCTCTGGGTGCAATCCTCGAAACAGCCGTCGAGGACTACCTGGGCCAGAACAGCTATCAGGTGCTCAACCAGTGGTATGGCGATGAAACCCGGCTGACAGCCTGGTCCCGACCTTCCGGCTCTGCATCTGATCCCATCACTCTGACAACACCGGTCACTTGGAGCAACGGCATCACTTTAGCTGAAGCGCGTTTGACGTCTGCCCCGCAGTCCTCGATGGCCTATCTCGATCTGACCTGGACCGGCGACCAGCCTATCAACCCGAACGATATGACTTTTTCGCTCTGGTTAAGCGGCCTCAAGGGTAAACGCTGGGCGCAACGTGATGTCACGCCTCTCGCCCATCCCTCACCTCCCCTGGACGCAACCGAGACGCCCTGGACCAATACTGACCGTATCGTTCTATTCATCCCGCCTAGCACTCCTCCTGGCGAGTACGATATCTGGACAGCGCTCCTTGATGCTGGGCAACAGCCCGTGGCTCTGGCAGGAGATAACCCTGCTCCACAGGCCTGGTTGGGAAACCTTGCAGTGACAGCATCGTCCGGGACACAACTACAGGTGGTCGCAGAATTTCCTGCATCCGTAGCGGGCGAAAGCGTAGACTTCCTCGGGCATGACCGCAGCGCCAAAGACCAACTTCCAGGCGATGACCTGGATATCAGCCTCTACTGGCTACCCACCGCACCCTTTGAATCCGAGCATCATGTCTTCCTCCAGCTTCTGGATACTCAGGGGCAGGTGGTGGCAGGCGCGGAAGGACCGCCCATCCCCTGGTTGCCAACCAGCCAATGGACGCTGAACTCGCCCTTGCGCAGCCAGCACAGCCTGCATCTCCCCGCCAATCTCGAGCCAGGAGATTACACGCTTATTGCCGGGCTCTTCGATCCGGCAAGTGCGACTCGCCATTTCTGGGGTTCGGATGATCAACTAAACCTGGGCGAAGTCTCGGTGATCGCTCGTCCCCACGATTTCAATCCGCCTGCTCCGCTACACCCACTCGCCCTGACCCTGGCGGGAGGACAGCAACTGGTCGGATATGATCTCATCGCCGGAAACAGCCCCGGCAGCCCGATCAACCTGATCTTATACTGGCGAGCGGCAGGCCCCACCGATCTGCGTTACAGCACCTTTGTACACCTGTTGGATTCGGGCGACATGATTCTCGACCAGAGTGACCGGGAACCCGCCGCAGGTGATCATCCGACGACATCCTGGCTCGCTGGCGAATACATCACCGACGCCCACACGCTCACTGTCCCTCCCGACGATCCACCTGGCCCTTACCACCTCGCCCTGGGCCTTTACGATCCTGTCACCGGCCAGCGACTCCCTTTCATCGATGATCAGGGAAACATCCTCACCGACCACATCGTGCTGCCAATTCAATGACAGGTCTGCGCGTGCAAACATTTTGCGGCGTATTGCGTATTGCGTGTTCCGTTCATTCAGCCACGAAACACGTGACCAGGAATCATGCTTGCCTTGACAACGCAGACTGCTTAGAGACGGTCCCGCTCATCCGGCGGCTCAACATCAGCCACTTTCGACATCGCCGCCAGAAATTTCGTTTGATCACCACGCTGGGCGCGCTCTTCCAGATATGTTTCTGTGGCGATGGCTGAGATTTTTCTCCAATACACCTTCAGAACCTCCCGCATCTCCGTAAATGCCATCTCTTCCCACGGCATTTCATTCCGCCCAAACCAGCGCGCTTCTGACACATCATCGCCCGGCTGAAGTTCACCGCCGGTGACAGTGGCTTCAAAAAAAAGGAACACGCCCGGTTTCGCGGGGTCAGCATTGGGAAACACATCGATCACTCGTCCCACCTGGGTGCGTAAGCCCGTCTCTTCTTCGATCTCCCGCGCCAGGGCAACGCGCGGCTGTTCGTCGTACTCCACAAAACCGGATGGCACCGCCCAGAAGCCGATGCGAGGGATCACTCCCCGCCGGATGAGCAGCACCCTGCCATCCTCCACCACCAACCCCCCAACCGACAGCTTGGGATCGTGGAAATGGACGAAACGGCAGGCAGGGCAGTAGGCCCGTTCTCGTCCGAAAAGGTCTTTTCGTGCGAGTTCGTGGCCGCAGTGAGGGCAAAAACGAAATTCGGGCATGGAAATGACTGGGAGTGGATATCAGCTATTGGCTATCGAGTCATACTATCTTTGGATCATAGGTCGTCAGCACAGTCAGCGGTCTAGTCAAACCAGATCTGCCCTGAAAAACACCTACTGTGCTGTCATTCCGAGCGACCAGCAGGGAGTCGAGGAATCTGCTTTTGTGCTAGGGGGTACAAATTCCGCATTTCTCGAAATGTTCTCGTTCGGAATGACATTCGTGACGTTTTTTCATCCCCCGTGGTGCTGGCACGCCAGCATGAGTGTCTACTCAGGAATAGATAACTTCCGATGTGGACATACTACACGTGTACGTTGATATGATCTCAAATTTGTAACCCAAGATCGGAATGTTGTGTCATTTGGTTCGCACAAGTCAGTATCGTGATAGAAAAGAGACCATAGATCGAGGGATTGTAGACTTAGAGGTAACTCACCGCCTAATCTGGTGTTATTCAGGTGGAGTATCTTTAATTTAGAAAGTTCGGACAACTCAACAGGAATGTTGCCACTGATCTCGTTATTCGACAGGTCAAGCGTATCGAGGTTGCTCAATTCTGAGAGCTCCGGCGGTATTCCACCACTCAGTACATTGCTGGACAGGTTAAGCCAAACAAGGTTGTTCAATTCCGACAGTTCAGGAGGTATATTTCCGCTCAGTGCATTCTCAGACAAATCAAGCCATGTAAGCTGGCTCAGTTCCGATAACTCTGGTGGTATTGCACCGCTCAATTCATTGTTATCCAAGTGTAGCATTCTGAGCTCGTTCAATCGCGATAATTCTGATGGAATAGCCCCGTTCAATTCATTGCTATGCAGATTTAGTCTTTCAAGATTGCTCAACTGTGATAATTCTGATGGAATAGTGCCGTTCAGTTCGTTACTGCTAAGGTTAAGCACTTCGAGTTTAGTCAATTGTGACAATTCTGCCGAAATGGCGCCAATCAACACATTGCCGGACAGGTTAAGCCATTCAAGGTTATTCAGTTCCGACAGTTCAGGAGGAATACTTCCACTCAATTTATTACTGGATAAGACAAACCACGTAAGCTTGCTCAATCGCGATAATTCTGTTGGAATAGCGCCGTTCAATTCATTGTCGAACAAGGAAAGTCTTTCAAGGTTGTTCAACTGTGATAATTCTGGTGGAATAGTGCCGTTCAGTTCATTTCTACTAAGGTCAAGCTCTTCGAGTTTAGTCAATTGTGACAATTCTGCCGGAATGGCGCCGCTCAATTCGTTACCGCTCAGATCAAGTATTTCAAGATTGCTCAGCTGTGATAATTCTGATGGAATAGTACCGCCCAGCTTGCCGTTCAGCTTAAGCCATTTAAGGTTGTTCAGTTGCGATAATTCTGATGGAATAACACCGCTCAATTCAAGGCCGGACAGAGTAAGCCATTCAAGGTTACTCAACTGCGATAACTCTGGCGGAATAGCACCACCCAATTCGTTACCGCCAATGCCAAGTTTTTCGAGTTTAGTCAATTGTGATAATTCTGCCGGTATAATGCCGATCAACTCGTCCTGAAACAGGGAAAGTTCTACTACGTGTCCATCGGCACATGTTATTCCCATCCATGTGCAGGGGGTATTTGTGTTTAGCCAATTGTCATAATCGCTCCAGGCATTTCCATCTGTGCTCTGATATAAAACCTCCAATGCCTCACATTCCGAACTCGGTATCTCACTGACATTCGCGCAATCGAATGATCCATGGAAGGAGGGCGTAGTGCTGACAGCGACAAGGGTAGCCACAGGCGATTGCTCAGCGGTTGCTACTGCCATAATTGGAGTGGGGGAGGAAATTACCTGCGTCGGTGTAGGCAATACCGTGGATTCGACTATTCCTATCTTCGGTGTATTTGCCTCGGAAGTCTCGCTTTTGACATTTGTTCCATCAGAGATCGAACACGCGGTAGAAACCAAGGTGAAGAGAAAAATAGTAAGAACTCGTCCAAATGATCCGAGCATGACAATTACCCTTGGCTTGATTGACGATGCTGGAGGATAGATCCAACGACATCGACTATCCAAATATCAACCGAAGTCCTCCACCGCTTGCCGCACCGCCCGCAGATTACGCCACGGCGCGGTGATGGGCGTGACGCAACCTGTGCCCAGGATGAATCCTCGACCATCGGTTTGCTCGATGGCGTCGGCGGCTTCACAACACACATCTTCGGGTGTGCCGTGCAACATCGTGTCCCACTGGCGCAAGCCGCCCACCAACCCGCCAGCGAATTGCCCGCGCGCATCAGCCAGTGAAGGAGCACTCTCCCGGTCGTGCCAGTTGATGGCCTGCACCGGATAATCCGCCACCAGGTCGAAATACGCATCCTGGCCGTGGAGATGCAGGAGATTGAACCAGAAAAGCTGGTTGGCAGCCTCAAGAATCCGAAGATCGTAGGGCCTGCCAAAGTGTGCGTATTCATCAAGGGTCAGGTCGTGGGGCGTCGCCATTTGCAAGGCAAAGAAAATGCCATCCGCCCCGGTCGGCTTCATCGCTTCCAGGAAGCGTATGGTGGTCTCAGTGATGGCATTCAACGCTTTCTCCACCGCTGCGCGGTGCGTTCTCATCTCCACCAACACTCGATCCTTGCCCGCCAAGTACTTCAATTGGGATGTGGGACTGAAAATGGTCTGGATAAAAGGCGTTTCGCCATCCAATTCCCGACCGAGGATCTCCAGACACTGAATCTGTCCGCCCAACCGCCCTGAGAGTGGATCGACTGGTCGTATCGCATCCCAATCATCGACCATCTCGATAGGATGCGTTACATATTGGCGATTGCCTTCGTTGTTGCCCACCCAGCGCGAGGCCGCTCCCCAGCACTCCACGCAAAAACTGGAATCAGGGCTGACCTTGACGAAATCCCAGTCGAATTGCTCTTGCCAGGCGATGGTGGAACGAGCCAACTCCACAGGGTCCTGGTCGTCGCCGGGCCAATGTCGCCACAGGGCTACGCCGGGGCGATCTGCTTTCTCTCCGTTCAGGTGTCGTTCGAGTCTATTTCTCTTGGATATTGTCATGTTTTATTTTTCACTCAGGCGATTTCCAGTTTTTCTACGACGAACGTGATTTCTTCAAACAACAGGGCATCGCTGGCGCCGTTCAGGGGACCCGAGCGCCAACTGCGCGGCCAGCAACCGAAGAGATTCCAGCGGCGAATTTCATTGCCGGCGTTATCATTCAACACAATGCTGATATCACGACGATCATACTGACCCTGACTGGCCGCTTCCCACCATTTCTGCAGATCATCGGTAACGATATAGCCTTTCGTCAGCGTTACGTCGTCATAGCGAACGCGACCAGGACGTTTGCGTAAGATCAGATCGTCGCCATCCTGGAACTCTACGACCTCGATCTCGGCGCCCAATCCACTGACGCTCTGAAAACGACCAGCATTAACACCGCTGATCTCCACCTTGAAATTGTACGCGCCGACATGGTCTAAATCTGCTCGTCGGGTTGGCATGAGACTCTCCTTACCAGTGGGGTAGTTTTTTTTGTGTTTGCATGAAGCGTGCCGGGATCATCTCCCAAGCTCGATTTTCTCGACGACAAAAGTGATTTCTTCCAACATGAGATCCTGTCCCCGAGCTTGTTGTGTAGCCCCAAACTGCCAGTGTCGGGGCCAGCAACCGCTTAGTTTCCAGCGCAGCAACTCCTTTCCATCCTTGTTCAGCAGGATAAGCGCCACGTCCTTGCGTTCCAACTTTCCCGCACTTACGGCCTGCCACCATTCCCACAGCGCAGTGTTATTGAGCACGCCCTTCTTAAGTGTCACGTCTCCGTAGTGGGTGCGGCCCGGCCGTTTACGCAAAACATGGTCATCGCCATCCTTGAATTCAATAACCTCGACTTCGGCGGTTAAGTTTTCGACAGATGTAAACGTTCCGGCCTGGACGCCTTCGATTTCGACTCGAAAGTGCTGGGGATTGATGTCTCGTGGCATGAGGAGGATTGTAAGGCAAGTGAACGACGTGTGCAAGGCGCCCCCCAGCAAGCCATCTCACATCGTCGTAAATCGGCCAATGTCCTCGACGGGAATCACTCCCGAGCACAAGGCATCCAGGTCGAGCGAGTTGGCTGCTTCGCTGAAATAGATCGGTTTTCTCCTGCCGAGGGCGTAGCCGATTTCGACTTTGACCAACGTGCCGATATAACCACTCGGATTGAGTACATAAAGCGCATCAGACCTGTCGATGGCGTCAAATTCATCCCGGCAGAGCTTCTGCATCATTTCCGGGGTCAGATCCTCTTTGGCAACGTAGTAATCAAGGTTGGGGAAGACCGCTTCCAGTCCGATAGCCTCCGCACGGGCTATAGTTTCAGCCAGCAGAGATTTGAAGCGCATGCTGGAACTCAGACAAATAGTTTTCATACCAGCATCACCATCCCTTACTTAACCCCGATCGACCAGATGGTAGACGATGTCACTGTCCGATAAGACAGCAATAGGGCGAACATTGCCGCCTTCCAGTTCGACAACGACGACCCGATGAACATGTTTTGCCTGCAAAATCTGCGCTGCAGATGACAATGCGGTTGAGGGAAGCACGGTAATGACGTCAGCGGTCATCCAATCGCAACAATTCGTTTCTTCCCATTGCTCAGGTTGTTCCAGGGCTGCCCGCACCACGTCGGTTCGGG
>Ga0209013_10004910_pt1 | contig 11646 bp, 9 predicted proteins | sample Cruoilmetagenom2_FD_187291 | JGI IMG/M metagenome (GOLD analysis project Ga0209013, IMG submission 187291) | Oil polluted marine microbial communities from Coal Oil Point, Santa Barbara, California, USA - Sample 2 (SPAdes) (version 2) | ecosystem: Environmental > Aquatic > Marine > Oil seeps ...
CAATTCAGGAAAAAAATCTAAAAATGATTCTTCCAGATACTCATTTTCTTTTATGATGATAGGTAAGTATCTTATAGCTGTATCTTTACTTTGAGCACGGTCTGAGAGTCTTTTATCTATACGAACTAATGCAGCTTCTACGCCATTCATACTATTATAAGAAGATAATTGACCTGTCTCTACTACCCTTTCGATGATCACTCGTGGCTTATTTGGATAGTGTACAATTGTTTTGAGGGCTTCAGCATGAAAAGTTTCTAAAAAATCTACACGTTTTATATCGGAAAATTTTTTCCAGTGTATACTTAAATAATAGTCATACAATATATCTAATACCACACCTTTTAAGTGGCCTCTTTTTACCAAATGTGCTTTAGACCTTAAAACAATTGGATGACTATCTGTATACATATCTATACGTTTATGTGTATCCATACCCTGTATTATACGTTCACTTGCATCTTCCCATGCTCTTGCTTTAAGTGGATCTGTCAACAAGTTACCAAGCTGATGTTCAATATCATTTTTAGACAGAAATACATGTGCTAGCCAGTTCATACCTTTAACCTTTGAAAAGTTATCTTACTAGATTCTATCTAATAAAAGTTACTAATTGCATATATAAAGTGATGTAAAGTATGATAAAAAATAAAACGAAGTGTTTAACACTTCGTTTTGAAGGGAGGAAATTAAGTATGACTATTTACTTGGTGCATACCATATCGGTGAAGTATATGCCCGTTCTTGGTGTATAAGTTTAGCACCTTTTGGAATTTCAGCTCCTAAACGTACCTTATCATAAACAATCCAACGTGGTGTTGGTATTTCAATAACACGTGCGTAGTAAAATGCATTTATAGTTGGATCAAAGTCTGGGTCTACCCAAACTGTTGAAAGTTCTGATGCACCGATAGTATTAAGCCAATTAGCAGCTTCCAAGTCAACAGTATTACCTACTGCAGGTACTTTACCTTTTGCATCTTTTTTACGATCTCCTGACCAAGTGACATCATATACTTTTTCATGTGTCTCACCTTTACTATCCATCCAACCTTTTATAATTTGAATACGATCAAGGTTTGCACCGATAGGATCACGAAGTGCATAAACCATAAATGTTGGTGCTTTTTTACCTTCTGGCGCAGCTTTTAAGTCAGCACCCATAGGTACACCTTTTTCATATCCACGAAATGCTGGCGCTCTACTTCGCAGGTCATCATCATTATACTCCCAACCACCAAAAAACCTTACTGATATTCTTGGGCCAGTTGTTGCATAGGTTTCTTTTCTTTGCATGGCATCAAAGATAGCTTCACGTGTATTTTCAGTCGCCCATACACCTTGATATCCAGATGCCAATAAACTATCCCCAGGATATGTTCCTTTTTTGGCTTTAACAAAAGGGTGAGATACACGTGTTTTTGATGGTTCTACACTTGTAGACTTCCCAAAGAAGTTTTCTTCTTCTGCGGTAGATAATGATGTGTGAGAATCTGTAGCACCTACCATACCAAATTTGTATGGGTTAGTTCCTAGCTTTTTCTCTAATTTAAACCCATTTTTCAGAGCTTCACGTGCATACTCACGTTGTAACATATCATCAGTTTTAAGCTCAGTTATATCCAAGTTTCCAACGGCCCATGTTCCATAATCAGAAAACTCATCATCAGGGGAGAGATAAGGATGTGCTTCTCCATCTCCTTTTATTTGAGTCACTTCATAAAGAGGTTCCCATTTGGCTCGTTGTTCTACATAGTTTTTATCTACTTTCCCACCTGCATAAGTATCTTCCATAGGGAACATCCAGCCATTTGACATATTTCCATTATGGGCAATAGCTAAGGCTTGTCCACCCGTTTTCTTTTCATAGTTTTCCAACCATTTGTACAGTTCAAGGGGGTCTTGTGTTCCCATGGGAGGTTGTGTTGTAAGTGGTATGACTTGACGAGCACGCTCTCCACCATCACGTAATATGACATTTCTGTGAAGATTAAAACCTTTAGGTACTGAAGTCCACTCATACCCTATGAGTGCAGTAAATCTTCCCGGCTCATTAAAGCTGTCAGCAGTTCTAGTAATGTCATACCAAAGATCATCATAGACCTTAGCTCCAGGAGAATAATCTGAAACAAGCTTTTTAGGTACTGTCATTTGTGCGAAGTTGGTAATAAGATCAAAAGCTGCTTCACCTGCTGCTTTACCACCTTTTTTGAAACCTTCATGCCACTCTTTTCCTTTTGGATCTGACAGTATATTTGGCGTACCTTTTTGAATATCATTTGCGATACCCATCATATCAGAATGGTCAGCAACAACTAACCAATCAAGTGGACGACTTAGCTTTACATCAACACCTGATGAGGATGTTATTTGTTCACCTCTAGCCAATTTATAGGCATCAGCATGGCCAAGTACATTACCAAAAAGACCTGCATCAAGAGAGAGTCCTGTGTGCAGGTGTGTTTCACCCCAATACACATTACTTGGAAAGTCACGGTTGGCATAAGGTGAATACCCTTTACCAGGGTAGAGACCTTCTACAATACTATCAGGGGTTATAGTTCCCGCAAGACCTAGATCTGATGCCAATGCACCTTGCGTTAATGATAATACTAATGCAGTTGTTAGACTTAATTGTCGCATGTTCGATATATGATTCATGTTGGTCCTTTTAGATATAAATTAGTAATATATTTATAGTCTATCAGGTTAAGGATTAAGTATCAATTATAAATGATTATTAGGATTTAGTGATAAAGTGCAGAGCCTATCACCTTATAAACAATAGGCTTTTCAAACTCATCATCCATACACACACCACCGATCATTCCCACAGGGTGTTTAGAGTAACTGGCAGCGTTGATGAGTGTTCTACCCCCGACATTGGCCTCAGACTTTGTATTTGTTGCTCTGTAAGCACCTAAACCTATGTAATCTAAGTCTAGAGTATTGGCTTCAAGGATCTCATCTTTATCATGCGTAGAAAGCCCAAGAAGTTTTCTACCTATCTTTTGCCGTATATGACTTACAGACTCTGCCAGATCATCACTATATTTACGGATATCTTCTTGACCTATATGTAAACCGTCTGCATATGCTATAAGTTCTATACTGTCATTAATGATGAGTTTTCCATCATAATGTTCTCGAATAATTAGCAGATCAGCTTTTTTCTCTTCTAATGAGCCTAATTTATTACGGTACTGAAGTATGGGAATGTTATTAAAAGTTTTTAAATGTTGAAGATGTATTAAAAGAGAGACACCTTTTTGTGTAAGGGTCTCTTTGTCTATCAAGGCATAGATCTTAGTAGTGATTAACTTGCCTTTTTGTTGAAGAGCTTAAAGAGCCCTGCAAGTGTATCATGTATGTCTCCACGGTCTACGATCATATCTATAAGTCCATGTTCTAACAAGAACTCTGAACGTTGGAAACCTTCAGGAAGATCAACACCAACAGTCTGTTTAATAACCCTTTGTCCCGCAAACCCGATAAGTGCACCAGGCTCAGCCATGATGATGTCTCCAAGCATTGCAAATGATGCAGAGACACCACCCATCGTAGGGTCTGTTAGTATTGAGATAAAAGGTAAACCTTTTTGATGCAGTCTGTTCAATGCTGCAGAAGTTTTAGACATTTGAAGCAGTGAGTAAGTACTCTCTTGCATTCTAGCTCCACCAGAAGCAGAAACGATGATGAATCCACACTCTTTTTCTATCGCTCTGTTGATTCCACGAACGATCTTTTCCCCCTCAACTGAACCAAGGCTTCCACCCATAAAAGAGAAATCAAATACTGCGATCTCAACATCTTCACCGCCGATGGTACAAGATCCGCTCATTACTGATGAAGTTTTACCTGTTTTAGCTTTAGCCTCTTCTATACGTTTTTTATATGATTTTTTATCAGAGAATTTTAAAGGATCAACAGGTGCTAAAGTACTGTCATATTCCTCAAAAGTACCCTCATCCACGATAGATTCTATACGTTTCGTAGCAGAGATACGAAAATGATGGTTACACTTCGGACATACATTGAGTTGTGACTCAACTTCTTTGTAGTACATCAAAGAGGTACATTTTGGACATTTTATCCACTGGTTAGGGGTTTCTTGAGCTGTTTCTTCTTTTTTAAATATATTTCCAAACATTGTTTCAACTCTCCTATATAATTATTTTAATTCTTTTATGAGTAATTCTATTTTATTTGCTATAACTTTTTCTTTCGATACTATAACATAATCCTCTTCAACAATCACTTCCAAGCCTTCACAAAGAGCCAAACCTGCTGCAAAATCGTAAATTCGAAACGCACCAACATACAAAACATAATTTACAGATCTTGCATATGCTAAAGAGAGTGCTATGGCTCCAGGTGCTCTAAATTTCAATTTTTCCTGATCAAGCACAGCAACAAGTTCTGGATGTGCATACGCTTTTTCAAATAGTCCTACTTCTGAGTGAGGTACTGTATGTGGAGGGTGAAAGCTATCTGAAAAAAGTTTACCCTGCTGTACATTTGTCTGAGCAGTAGTAATAAAGATATCTTTATTGGCAAGATTACAAACGATAGCTACATCAAGTATGCCTTCAGCATTTACTCTAGCAACAGAAGTACCATAATATGGAAATAGTGAGAGTGCATTGGACGAACCATCTATAGGGTCAATAATGATCTTATCTGTACCCTCACCTATGAGTCCTGATTCTTCAGATTCTATCTGCCCAAATGAACTTAAGTGTTTTACAAAAATAGCCTCAGCTAGTAAGTCTAGTTTAGAACTTACATCACCACCTGCACCAACTTCCGTCTTTTCAAACCAAGAAGCATCAAAACCATCTTTTAATGCCGTATATATCTCTTCATTTGCTTTGATACAAGCTTGTAAAAAAAGGTTCATTATGCTTTTTTACTCGCCTTTTTTCTCTATTTCGATCGTTGGTTTTGCTCCTCTTGGTGCAACCATCCAGAACTTTCTAATCTCTGTTCGGAAATGTTCCAAAATGTATGTTGCTCTTTTAGAACCTGTTTTTTCAGCATAATCTTTGATTAATGCTTTGAGTTCAAACATCTCTGAATCACGTTCATCCGAATCAATACGCATTGCTTCAACAAGCTCAGGGTTAACTTTTTCATAGAAACCACCTTCTGTATCATATACAAAAGCTTTACCACCTGTCATACCTGCACCAAAGTTTACACCTGTTTTTCCAAGTATTACAGCCACACCGCCGGTCATATACTCACAAGGGTGATCTCCTGTACCTTCAACTACTGTTGTAGCACCTGAGTTACGCACTGCAAAACGCTCACCAACCTGTCCATGAACATAGAGTGTTCCACCAGTAGCACCATAAAGACATGTATTCCCACCCAAGGCAAATTCTGAACCTGCTTTATCAGCTGTGATCACGATGCGACCACCATTCATACCTTTACCGATGTAGTCATTACCTGCACCTTCTATGTTGATATTTATACCTTTTGACATGAATGCACCAAGAGATTGTCCTGCTGTTCCTGTCATGTTAAGCGTGATCGTATCATCTGGTAGACCTGCATTACCATGAAGTGCAGCGATCTCTCCAGAAATTCTTGTTGCAAAACTTCTGTTCAAGTTACCGATCTCTTTGTTTAGAACGATAGGTGTAGATGGATCTTTGATCGTAGCCATAAGCTCTTTTATGATCTCTTGCTCATACTCATTTTGATCATATGGTTCATTAGATGATACTTGACAAGTATTATCACCCTCAAGTTTATAAAGAAGTTCTTCAAAGTTAAATTTCTTCGCAAATTCATCATCTATCACTTCAAGTAAGTGATTTTGTCCAACGATTTCTTCTAAAGATGTGTACCCTAACTCTGCAAGAATTTCTCTAATATCTTCTGCTATAAGCGTAAAGTAATTGATCACTTTTTGGACATTACCCTTAAATCTTTTTCTCAAGTGAGGATCTTGTGTTGCAACACCAACACCACAGGTATTTAAATGACATACACGTAACATGATACACCCAACGATCACCAATGCCCCTGTACCAAATGCATACTCTTCAGCACCAAGGATAGCTGCTTTAACTACATCTAAACCTGTTTTAAGACCACCATCAGTTTCAAGTGTCACTTGTCCTCTGAGGTTATTGGCTTTAAGTGAGTTATGTGCTTCGATGAGTCCAAGCTCCCAAGGGTTACCAGCAAATCTGATAGACCCTATAGGTGCTGCACCTGTACCACCATCTCCACCAGAGATGATGATCTTATCGGCATACGCTTTTGCTACACCAGATGCGATCGTTCCAACACCAGCAGTTGAAACAAGCTTCACTGCTATTCTTGCATGAGGATTGATCTGCTTCAAGTCAAAGATCAATTGTGCCAGATCTTCAATAGAATAAATATCATGATGTGGTGGTGGTGAGATCAATGTAACACCCGGTTTTGTAAATCTAAGTGATGCAATAAGTGGTGATACTTTAGATCCTGGAAGCTGTCCACCTTCACCTGGTTTTGCACCTTGTGCTACCTTGATCTGTATCTCAGTGGCAGAACGTAAGTACTCCGGTGTCACACCAAAACGTCCAGATGCAACTTGTTTAATGGAAGAGTTTTTATCTGTACCATAACGCGCAGGGTCTTCTCCACCCTCACCTGAATTTGACTTCGCACCAATTGTATTCATAGCTACTGCAAGTGTTTCATGTGCTTCTTGTGAGATAGACCCCATAGACATCGCCGCAGTTGAGAATCTTTTAAAGATCTCTGACAATGGCTCTACTTCATCTATACTGATAGCTGTTCTATCACTCTTAAGCGCATAAAAGTCACGAATGAATTTTTTATCTCTATCATTCACTAGTCTTTTTACTTCTGCATAATCTTCTTTATTACCTGATTCTGCAGACTTTTGTATCGCCATAATAGTAGGACGAGAGAAGTCATGGAACTCTTCGCCTTTTTTATACTTGTAGTATCCACCTTTATAAAGTGTCTTCGTTTTTCCATCAAAGTCAGCAGTATACGCACGCTTATGATTAGTGTTAAGACGTGCATCTATATCTGCATAATCAAGACCATTGAGAAGCCCTGTTGTTCCTGGGAAACAGTCAGCTACTATATCAGAACTCAATCCAACCACATCAAAGAGACTTGAGTTTCTGTAAGATGAGATCGTTGAGATACCCATCTTAGACATGATCTTAAGTAGACCTGCACCCATTGCTCTTCTAAACTTTTTAAGTTTTGCTTTCATCTCATCACTGTCTTCTGAAAGTTGTTCAACTGTATAGTAGAGTAAGTAAGGGAATATAGCTGCTGCACCAAAACCGATCATACATGCTGCAGAGTGAGGATCAAATACTTCACCCGTCACCGTAACGATACTTGCCAAGTGTCTAAGGTCTTCACTAAGAAGTTCTTGGCTCAAACGACCTACGACCATAAGCATAGGAAGAGCTTTTTTATCTTGAGATACTTCTCTGTCATCCAAGATGATTGTTCTTACACCATTGTCTCTTACATCTGTGATGACCTTTTGTACAAGTGCATCCAAAGAAGCTTTTATATCTGTCTCATAGCTCGTATCATAATGCCCTGTTTTATAGGCAGGATCATACTTCTCACTCTCTTCATCACCAAATTCTCTAAGGATACAGAATTTTTCAGCTGACATTACAGGTAGTACTGTTTTAAGTCTTTTTGCATGCTCAGGTCCATCTGTAAGAATGTTGTTGATCTCACCAAATCCTGTGTTGAGACTCATCACAGTTTTTTCACGTATCGGGTCTATCGGAGGGTTAGTTACCTGCGCAAACTTTTGTTTGAAGAAGTCTGTAAAGTTTCTCTGTTCATTTGAGAAAGCAGCGATAGGTGTATCGTCACCCATTGCCCCCGTTGTCTCTTTACCTTCAGAGATCATAGGTTTAATAACTTCTCTCATCAGCTCAAGTGTAAAGTTAAAGTAACGTTGTTTTGCTTCCATATCTCCAAAGTCAGATGCACACTCTTCTACTCTTGCTTCAGGTACATGCTCCTGGAGGTAAGACATATTTTGGGTAAGCCATTTATCATAAGGGTTTGCTGTTTTAAGGTAATCGTCAATATCTGTAGATTTAAGTACTTTAGCATGTTTAAGATCTATACCGATCATTTCACCAGACTGAAGTCTTCCTCTCTCAACGATCTCATCTTCAGGTACTTGAAGTACTCCATACTCCGAAGAGATAAGCAGTCTGTTATCTGTTGTTCTAATATACTTAGATGGTCTCAAACCATTTCTATCAAGTACACAACCGATGTAACGGCCATCTGTCATACTTACTGCTGCTGGTCCATCCCATGGCTCAGAGTACGTACTCACATACTCATAAAATGCTCTAAGGTCTCCATCCATATGTGGTGCATTATGCCAAGGTGCAGGTACTAATGAACGTGCTGCTTTAAAGAAGTCTACACCATTCACACGTAGGAACTCCATGAAGTTATCTAAAGATGCTGAGTCAGACATACCATTTTGTATGATATTGGTCAGTTTTTTCATTTCAAGATCTGTAAATACTTCAGACTTCACAGAAGCCATTTTTGCAGCCACATTAAATCTGTTTGCAGTCACTGAGTTAATCTCACCATTGTGTGCGATCATTCTAAACGGCTGGGCAAGTTTCCACTGTGGAAGTGTATTGGTAGAGAAACGCTGGTGGAAAAGACAAAATGAGATCTCAAAGTCCGGGTTAGCAAGGTCTTTATAGAACTCTTTAATGTGAGTTGGCATCACAAGTCCCTTATATGAGACTACCGAAGTTGAAAAAGAAGGGATATAAAATGTTGGATCTTCTTTAAGATCAAACTCTATCTCTCTACGAGAAAGATATACCAATGCTTCAAATCTTTCTGCTGCCACAACACCTTTAGGGGCAACAAACACTTGCTTCATCGTTGGAAGTGATGCAAGTGCTTGTTCACCTAGAGCATTCTTATCTACAGGTACGTTACGTGTATAAAGGACTGAGAGATCATTATTTGCACATACTTTGTTGATCACATCAAAATCAGATGCATTATTTGAAAAGACCATTGCCACAGCATATACTTCAGGAAGTTCAATTCCCTCTGCTGCTGCTTCTTTGCTGAAAAATGATTTTGGAATAGAAAGAAGAAGACCTGAACCATCACCCGTTTTACCATCTGCTGCGATAGCCCCTCTGTGCATCATACGTGACAGTGATGTAACAGCGTCTTCCAAATTTCTATGTGATGGTGTATTGTCGATAGACGCTAAAAGTCCAAATCCACAGTTATCCTTAAATGAAGTAAATAAATCTCTCATGTTCCAACCTTAAAATAATATCAATGACACATCATATAGCGTGCCTATAATGGGGTGGATTATACTAAAAAATGGGTTAATATTTGTTTAAGACTTGTAGGCAAGCTATTTACGTGCTTTAAAGCCTACTCTACATTTAACATCATTTTGACTATAATTTAAAAAAATATTGGAGTATCTCATCAAAGGGTTCATATTATCCGTAAAAAAAGCCAAGAATGAAGACTCTATTGCCCTTGTTCTAAGCAATACAAATATACGAACATACTACCGTTTTTTTGGTGCGAGACACTCCATTTTACAGCTTGGAAATCTTGTAGATTTTGAAATTGAGGGTGAAGGTTCCAGTTTCTTACCAAGACTTCGTTCACTATCACACATGGGTTTTCCATGGCTCTATGACAAGAACAAACTCCTGCTATGGCACAACTTTATCAAAAAGTTTGAACCACACCTCAAAGATGCAGAGGAGTTAGACGCTTTTTACTTTGATCTACTTCTAAATGCAGCTAAAAGATGGGACAAACAAAACCCAAAACGCATCATCTGTGAATCTTATATTGCACTGCTTGATTATGAGGGACGACTCTACGTGCAAGAGAACTGCTTTATCTGTGAACAACGTATAGAAGATGACATCTCCCTCATGCAAGCCTTTAAACCTGCACATCCCATGTGCATTTACGCTCCTGCATTACCTACTAAAAAGATATTGGACTTTTTTGAGACAAAGAAAACTGTCTTTTTAGAAGATCATGAAGTGGACTATCTCTTTGAAGTTGTGATGAAGGGTTTATAGCTATACTATTATTAGCATCTGATAGGAGACAATATGTACAAAACCGTTTTAACACTACTACTTACTTTAACACTCAATGCAGGAGATTCTATGAAACATTTTTATGACTTTAAAGCAAATACAATTACTGGAGAAGAGATCACTATGTCCAAATACAAGGGTAAAGTCTTACTTGTAGTCAATGTAGCAAGTGAATGTGGTTTTACACCTCAATATGATGGTTTAGAGACACTCTACCAAACATACAAAAAAGATGGCTTTGAAATACTTGCTTTCCCCTGTAATCAGTTTGGAGGACAGGAACCCGGTACTCCGGAACAGATACAGAACTTCTGTACTACAAAGTTCAATACCACATTCCCTCTTTTTGAAAAAATAAACGTAAATGGTGATGGTACCCATCCTTTATATGTATTTCTCAAAGAAGAAGCTCCCGGTTTTCTTGGTACAGAAGGCATTAAATGGAACTTTACAAAATTTCTAATAGACAAAAATGGAAATGTTGTCACACGTTATGGTTCATCAACTAAACCAAAAGATATAAGTAAAGACATTAAAAAAGAGTTGCAGAAGTAAAATTTCACTTAATGTCCATATTATGTTATACTATTTACATAACAATAAGGAGTTCGAAATGACAAAAACAAATTTATTTTTAATGACAGTTGCTTCAGTAAGTCTCATTACGTTTACTGGATGTGCCAATAAAACACAATCAGGTGCAGCAATTGGGGCTGGTACAGGAGCCCTAGCTGGTCAGCTTATAGGTGGTAATACAACAGCAACATTAATAGGTGCTGGTGTCGGTGCTGTTGCCGGTGGAGCCATTGGTCACAATGAAGATAAAAAAGACCGTGTAAAATCGGGCTACTAAGAAATAATCTTTTATCTCTTTAACTGCGCATGCATAGTATAACGCCATTCATGCCTTTTGAAGCCTACAGAGAATCCATAATCTTCCAGTAACATAAGTAATGCCTCAGGTTCAAAGAAGTTTCCAGGTTCGCCGAGTAACTTTTCAAATTTATAAATACTATTACCTTTAAAAGTACCTACATCAAAATCATAGATAAACAGTTTTCCACCTTTTTTAAGTACACGTACTGTCTCTTTCAAGGCCTCATCTATATCTTTAAAATGATGCAAAGCTTCACCCATAAGAACCACATCAAAGCTTTTATCTGCAAAAGGTAATGCCTCTGCACTGGCCTTACATGTCTTCACATACGCTTTGGCATGTTTAAGCATCCCCTCTGCAGGATCTACAACCGTAAAATTTAAGTCGTCTCTACAGGTATATGCAAACTCACACATCACTCCTGTACCACCACCAACATCAAGTACAGATGCACCCGATGGTAATGCCTCTAGAAAATCACAAAGAGAGATACGAACAGACTTAGGATATATCGAAGGTCCAAAAGTCTTGAACATCCAGCCTAAGTGATTAAAGGGAATCATAATTATCCTAACTTATTGATATAACTGTAGTATATTGAGTTTAACTTGAAGTAAGTATTAC
>Ga0209013_10004911_pt1 | contig 11646 bp, 11 predicted proteins | sample Cruoilmetagenom2_FD_187291 | JGI IMG/M metagenome (GOLD analysis project Ga0209013, IMG submission 187291) | Oil polluted marine microbial communities from Coal Oil Point, Santa Barbara, California, USA - Sample 2 (SPAdes) (version 2) | ecosystem: Environmental > Aquatic > Marine > Oil seeps ...
CCGCCAGTTTTTAATATGGAATCAAATGCGTTAAATATTTTATCAATGTCAGATATATGATGAAGGGTCATTAAGGTATATATAAGATCATAATTATTTCTGATGGGTTTTTCACATAATAGATCTATACTTGTTGGATCAAAGTTTTTAATATTTTCTCTTTCAATTTTTTCACTTAATACTTTCATCATACCCTCTGAAGTATCCACAAGGGTGATAGTTTTAAAAACATCTTTTAGCTGATAACTTAATAAACCTGTTCCGCATCCAAATTCAAGAGCGTTAAATGATTTATCGGGTTGGATAAAATCAATAATTTCTTTAGCCAAAGTACCAGCCCTTTCTACTTTTTCGATATCATTGTCCCAATCTTGTGCTCGTTCATCAAAGTGCTTCATAAGCTGTGTTTAAGATAAAGTATTTTAATGATCAAATATCGTGAAATATTCAGCAGGTAATTGTTTGTTGATCAAATTTTTAATAATGAGCTAATATTTTTTAAAAACAATATCATATTCTCCATCTTGAATTCCTTTTGCATTTTTCAGCTTCAGCTAAAAATAATGTTATTCCTTATTAACCCCTTAATAAATCAGCATTATGAGCTGTTCAGCATTCTTCAAGATATCGAATATGTATACTTCCAAGAAAATCAATTTCTTAACACCTGGCTTTTAACAATTTTCTCAATCAATCGTTTTTCCTCTTCATTTAGTTCTTTTCCTTTTAACGAAACCAACAATCGGGATAAATTTTCAATATCCTCCAAGGGCACCACTTCAACACTAAAATCTACTTGATCGAGAAGTTCTTTAACGGTCTTTACCGCAATTAATCTTTTTTGCTCCTTATATATTTTAAACTTCACATCCAATTCAATATCGGAAAGTACTTGTGTGATCATTTCAATTAATTTTCCGTAAAGGTAAATTGGATCGATCCAACAGAAGACGACATACAATGTCAGTATCTAGTTTTTTTTTACCACAGTTTTTATTATTTTTACCTAAGGACTAAAAAAATGAAGAGATACGAAACCTTAGGAGAGCTTTTGCAGGATTACCGCAAAATCAAAAAAATATCACAAGCTGATTTTGCTTCTAATATAAATGTGGATATCCGTACCGTACAGAGATGGGAGAGAGGTGTTACTCTGATAAAACCAGAAAAAGAAGATGATATTGTTAATGAAACCTTATTGCCTTATCAGCTCATTAGGAACCTGAATGCCAACAAACCGATCCCTACCTTTTACGATTTTAGTATCAGAAAATATTCGTTGACCAAACTAACCAATACTTTACCCCAAGCTTCTTGGTTTAGGGATCAGATTGATAATGCAACCAAAAGAATCCGAATTATCGATTTTGAAAATGATATTGATCACATCGTTAAATACATGCAATTTCATAAAACTGTTTCAAAAAATATAGCTAGAGTTATTCAAGAATCTATAAAATTACTACCGGAGATGAACTTAATTATCACTGATGATGCTGGTTACTATTCCGGTCACAGTTTGACCTTTCCAATAAAAGAAGAAACGTATAAGAAGTTAAAAACCAGGAAGATGACAGAGGATGAACTTAGGGTTGATGATCTGATTAATTATAGGAACCAAAGTAAACCTATATTTTATTGTTTTGATATGACTTCAGACTGTAATGATAATATTTACTATACAGTAAATCATCTGATGCGATTTTTACGTGATAAAAAAAATCAAAATTATATATTTTGTTCTATCCCTTTTCGTTACGATAATTATAGATTAAATGAACAGGCCGGTTTAAAAATTATTTGGGAAGGGAAAAGAGGTAAGAATAAATATGGTTTAGAAGTTGCTCCTCGTTTTTATGAAGGTAATTTCAAGGAGTTTTTATTTTCTGATAAATCATAATTAATAACAAGAACATAACAGAATTTCTTGTTTTTACCTTCTTGAACTGGTAAGACCTTTAATGATAAAAATCTTCTACTATGGTATGTTTTCATAAAATGTACTAAGCGGTTCTTTTGGCGCCATTTCTCCAATAAGTAATAGACCTGTCCAATTTAGCTATCAACATATCCTTATTTGGATGTGTTTTTAAAAAATCTTCAATTTGCTTTTGATTTAAAAACCTGGAATTTCTCATGGGTATTATTGTTAAGTGGTTAAAATTATCTCAATCAATCGATTTTCTACTTCATTGAATTCAATGACTAATAAATCTTTTTCCCCCCTGATTTAATAATCGTCATAAAGATCGAATTGATTGAGATGTACCTTAATTGATTTAATCTAACAGTGTCTAATCTATTTTATCCGTATAAATAATATACTTCAAATCTATATCAATCTCGGATGTAATTTTTACTTATTTACTGATACAAATGTATTTAGGATAGATAGAGAACAAAACGACATTCTGTGTCATATTGTGTTAAGATGGGTTATTAATGGTCTTTTAGTTATATATAATTTAATCTATTCACTTTGATTTCTATACATATTATCCTATCTTTAAGGTACCGTTTATTCATGTGATTATGAATAGGTTAATTCTTATATTGTTTCTGATTCTTGCTTCTGGTTTTCAAGAGAGAACCGACTACAAAGCAGCAAGAGAAAAGATGGTAAATAACCAGATCAAAGTACGAGGTGTTCAAGGTCGTTTTACCCTAGAAGCGATGCGAAATGTGCCCAGACATAAATTTGTTCCTGAACATCTTTTGGCCAATGCCTATGATGATTCTCCATTACCGATAGGATATGGACAGACCATTTCGCAGCCATACATCGTTGCATTTATGACCGAAATTATCAATCCAAAAAAGAATTTTAAGGTATTGGAAATAGGAACAGGATCAGGATACCAGGCAGCAGTTTTAGCCCATATTGTTGATTCAGTTTACACTATTGAAATTGTTGAAGCTTTATTTGTTCAAGCAAAAAAGAAACTGAATGATCTAAATTATGATAATATTTTGATAAAAAATGCAGATGGCTATCATGGCTGGAATGAGAAGGGCCCGTTTGACGCAATTGTGGTAACCGCAGCTGCGGAATTTGTGCCTCCTCCACTTATTGAGCAATTGAAAGATGGCGGAAAAATGATCATTCCGGTTGGAACACCATTTACTACCCAACAGTTACTGCTTGTCGAAAAAAATAAGGGTAGAATAAAGACAAAAAACCTCATGTTTGTTCGCTTCGTCCCTTTTACCAGAGCAAAAGATCAATAGAACAGATAATCATAATAGGTCGGGAAAATGTTTTCAAAACACAAAAACAGTTTTTTTCAATATAGGTTGATTTTTGCAATATCCATTCTATCTGCAGCCATTGTAGCCTATGAAATTCAATTGATGCATTTTTTTACCATAGTGCAGTGGCATCACTTTGCTTATATGGTAATCTCTATAGCTCTATTGGGATTTGGTGCCAGTGGGACCGTTATATCCATTTTTAGAAAGTGGATGTTGCAAAAAAAAGATTTCTTATTGCCTTTTTTAATGATCTCCTGTGGCTTACTAATGACCATAATCATCAGGGCCTCCCGATATGAATTTTTTCTTTTTGATTCCTATACGCTCTTTGTTGACCGTTCCCAATTTTCAAGATTATTAGGAACTTATTTTCTTTTCTTTCTGCCCTTTTTTTCAGGGGCTTTGGCGATAGGTTTGATCTTTATACACAAAGTATCGAATATTAGCACCTTTTATTTTTCTGATCTTCTGGGATCAGGAATGGGAGGTGCTCTGGCAATTTTTCTATTTTGGCAATTTTCACCTCAGGAGATCCCATCAATTGTTGCGGTTATGCCAATTTTAGCTGGAATCCTTATTATTCGCAAAAAGACCCGATTATACTTGATCACTTACAGCCTGCTAAGTTTAAGTATAGTAGTGTTTCATTTTATTAACCCCTTTGATTTATTGCCTTCTCAATTTAAAAGTATAAGCTATACCCTTAATCTTCCCAATGCAAAAATTGATCAGGAAATAAGTAGCCCTTATGGCCTCATTCAAGTAGTTTCTTCACCGGTGCAACGTTACGCTCCCGGATTGAGTTTGACCTATGCAGATGCTGTACCTCCCTGTTCAGTTATTTTTAACAATGGAGATTGGTATGCCTCTATTCCTCCGTGGTCAAAAAAGGATACATCACATATTTTGAATTTTACCACCATGGCATTACCTTATGTTTTTAGAGAACCAAAAAATGTTCTCTTATTCAATGCCGGTGGGGGTTTTGAAATTTCACATGCCTTATTCAATAATGCGAAACAAATAACTGCCATTGAACCAAATGCAACGGTTATTTCCTTGTTAAAAAATGAATATGTTTCTTTAACCGACTCTCTCTTTTATCATCCAAACGTAGAGATCCATGATCAGGCATCCCGAACATTTTTAAATCAAACCGACAAAAAATACGATATAATCCAATTACCATTACTAGGTTCTTTTGGTGGTACGGTCGGGCTAAATGCTTTGCAAGAGGAAAATTTGCTTACCAAAGAAGCATTTGCAGAAATGTGGAAAAAGCTGACTCCTAACGGAATGATCGTTCTTTCCTCCTGGATCGATCTTCCGCCTAAAATTTCTTTAAAATCAGCCGCAATGATCTCAGTAAGTATGAATTCCTTTCAAATAAAAGAGCCCTTGAACCATATTGCAGCAATCAGAAGTTGGAGTACTCTAACCTATATCATAAAACGAAATCCACTTGATCGATTGGATATCGAAAAGGTGAAATCTTTTTGTACTTTTTATAATTTTGACCCTATCCTATTACCTGGATTAACAGTTCAGGAAAGAGTGCAATTCAACACCATGGAAGACGATGATTTTTTTAATGATCTGGATGGAATGTTCAGTGATCAAAGAAATAGAATAATTAACAAATACGATTTTAATATCCAACCTGCAACAGATAACAAACCCTATTTCTTTCAATTTCTGCGCTGGAAAAAGCTTCCTGATCTAATTAAAAAAACAGGAGAAAAATCAACTGTTTTTCTCGAATTGGGCTATTTGATAGTTGTAGTAACTTTTATACAAGTAGTTGTTTTGGCTATATTATTTATTATCCTGCCTCTTTTTAGATTAGGTTGGAAGGGTGGTAATAAAGCATGGGTCATATTCTATTTTACGGCTTTGGGTTTTGGCTATATGTTTTTGGAAATTGTGTTCATCAAATATTTTGTACTCTACCTGGGTCACCCCATATATTCAGTAGCTACAGTGATTTCTGTAATGTTGATCAGCTCTGGATTAGGAAGTTATTATTCGTCACGGTATAAAGAATATCGAGAGATTTTATTAAAGATAACAGGACTTATCACTACCTTAATTATTCTTTACACGTTCTTTATCGGTGTCTTTTTAAGCAGTACTGTTGGTTTACCCATCACATTAAAGATAGCGGTTACTGTTGTGATCATAGCCTTGCCTTCCTTTTTTATGGGAATGCCATTTCCTATAGGCCTAAAAATTGTTGATCATGTTAAAAAAAGTAACGTACCCTGGGCTTGGGGTATTAATGGTTGTGTATCTGTTATTAGTACTTCCTTAGCTGCAATTATTGCAGTTGAAATGGGCTTTATGGCCGTGATGCTATTTGCGGCACTTGCCTATGGTATTGCTTTTTTATCCAACTTTTTATTGTTGATGAAAAGGTTTTAAGGATATTGTAAGGAATATTCTATTTTAGTTATTGACATCAGAAAAAAGAACTAAAAACATTAGATTTATTCTTCTGCGAAATCAAGTGCTTGTACATATCCCTTATTTGGATAATTATTTTGATATAAACTATTTACTAAAAATTCATTGAGAGCGGTTTGAACTTTCAAAATATCCGGCCTGTTTTTTCGCATATTTGCGTACGAACTGCGATCGCTTTCTGCATATTTAGTGATCAAATGATAATCAAGAGGTTCATCAAAGTTCATGATACCACTGGTGTTATTCATCTTTTTATAAGGCCAAAAGGCCCAACTGATTTCATGCTGATCTAACAAGATCCTAAAATCTTCAATCCATTTGTCTTTGTTTTCTCCGGTTTCACCAATATAGATAGGCACCTGGTGCTCTTCCCTGAAATCCAGATACTTCTGAATGGCATCTTGATTTATATCAAACCAGTATTTATGAAACTCATAAACAATGTTATCATCAATTATTTCTTCAAAAACATCAAAGTTACCACTCCAAACAGATCCATTTAGAAAAATAGTATGATGAGGGTCAATCTTTCTTATTTCATTTATGATTCGTTGGTATAGCAAAAATAAATTATGATTCAATTCTGGTAGTTCTGCTTCAAAATAATGTGCGATGGGTTCATTTACGAGATCGTAGCCAATAACTATGGTTTCATCTTTGTATCTGTCAGCTATTTTTACCCATATTTCAGTCATTAGGTCTTGAGAAGACTGACTTTTTAAAAGGTAAGGATAGCCATAACTGTCATCGATGTTATCACCTGTTTGTCCGCCAGGAGCGCAATGCATGTCAAATACAACATATAGGTCCTCTTCTTTACACCATTTCAATATTCTGTCAAAGTGCTTAAAACCACTGTTTCTTTCACCCATATAAAGATCGTCTGTAAACAATTTATAATGGAATGGCAACCTAATATGGTTGGATCCGGTCCTTTTTAAATATTTAATATCCTCATGTGTTATGTAGTTGTTCATAAACCCATTCCAAAACACCTTTAAGCTATCTGGCCCTATTAGTTCATATAATAATTCATCTATTTTTCTAGGAGAATTTACTTGCTTCATTTTAAACATATAACCTTCCGGAACGAGCCAATTGCCCAAATTTGTTCCTTTTAAAATAATAGGATTTCCATTAGGATCAATTATTTGAGACCCCCTTGTTTTAGCAAAACTTATTTTACTGATTTTTTCATGTTCAGTATTGATGATGCTTTCTTTACACGAGGTCAAAAATGAAATAATGACTATTAAATAAACTGAAATAATATAACTCTTTCTCATTTGATTATATTTTTTTCCACTGACAAAACTTTAAACTTCTAACTATCTCTCAACAAGGATATAGGTTTCAATAATTTTACGATCAACCCCCAGTTCTTCTATTCTTTCCGAGCCACTTTGAATAAGAGTATCTCCTTTGATCTTGATAGTGAAATCAAATTGATTACCTTCCCATTCTCTAAAATTACAAAACTCTAAATATTCGGTGTATATACTGTCATTCAAAGTGTATTTACCCCCACCTGAAATAAAGGAAGCTAAAGAACCTTGGCCTTTATTGACATCGTGATTGAAGAAAGCAAAATGAGTTTTATTAATGACTTTGATCATTCGCTTTTGGTTCATTTCTAAAGTTCCAACATTATCATTTTCTATGGTAGTTGAAGAGATCAATTCCCAAGTTCCAATAATTGGATTTTTGACCATTTCTTTGTTTTCTGTTTGATTCTTGCAGGCTATAAGCAAAACACTTAATACTAATACTACCAAAATTTTTTTCATGATATTTTTGTTTTAATTCATTATCAAAAATAGTCAAAAATGGTTTATGTTTTTCAATTAAAATTGAATTTGCTTTGATCTAAAAAATAGATGTGGGAGTTAATTGTTTTCTCACGGATCACGCAGATTTTTTTGGTCACATAAAACTTGTTGCTAAGTATTTTATCTATCAAATTTTCATTAATGCGCCGAATAAGTTAAATAACATTAGTTTTTTTGTTCAATTTTTCAATATTTCTTTTTCTAATTTGTTATTCATTATGAAGAACCATATGGGTTGGATAATTGCCAATACCATCATACCCGGATAACCTGTTGGCATTTGGGGGCTTTGAGGAAGAGATTTTAAAATTGGATATTTTATACCAGCGTTATGGTGATGGTCAGAATGACGAGATAGATTAAATAGTAATAATCGTCCAATTGGATGGTCAGAATTCCAAGAATGAATATGGCTTACCCGCTCATACTTACCGTTTACTGTTTTTTTTCTTAAGAGACCATAATGCTCAATATAATTAACAGTTTCCAGCAATAAAATACCAAGGCTAGCGGCGATAATAAAAGCTATTAGCACTGACAAATTAAAAAAATGAAATATGCAGAAAAGTAACAATATGTTCGCAATAGTATAGATCACCATTCTGTTATTCAAGGTAAGAAAGAATCTTCTCTGTTTCTTCATCAATTTGTTTTCCAGGCTCCAGGCTTTAACGTAACTACCAAAATGAGAAGTGATCCAAAAGACAAATAACAATTGATTTTTTTTAGCCGTTGCAGCATCATTCGGGGTAGCAACATCACGATGATGCCCTCCGTTATGATAGGGTAGGAAATGCGTATTTAACGAAGTGAGTAAAAGAATTTCTCCCAGAAATTGTTGCTTTCTGTTCGATCTGTGTCCCAATTCATGACCAATATTAATTCCCAAAACTCCACACATTAAACCCATAGAGGATATTTTACCAAAATAATCCAGCGTACCAAAAGAAGTTTCGTTAATGATAAAAAGAAAATAGACCAACATACTTATTTGTACAGGAACCGCAAAAAATAGGATCCAATCGTAAACAGGATTATTTTTTTCATAAACCGCAGTTTCCTTATCAAAATTGGAGCTATTTGGTTTAACAAATAACTCGAATAAAGGTAAGATGCCAAAAAATAACATAAAAGGAAAAAATGTCATCAGGCCATAGGTATTGAAAGAAAAATAAACACTTATTGGTAAAATGTATACGAGGAGATATTTTAGTCGTTTCATAAGATATTATTCATATTATTTGATTGTACGAGCATTATATTTATCCATTATTTTCAGGGTTTTATCAATTGGTAGCGCTTTCATCTCTCTCTCTTTTTGTCCTGCCATGTCGGTTGCCATAAAAAGAGAGTTATAAATAGCCTCTTCTGTAGCTTCCACTACGGCAAGAAAAAGAGGGGACATAAAGTCGTTAGGTACCTCAACAATGTTTCTCTCAATTTCTTCAGGGTCGTAAGAAACACGAAGAGAGGGGTGGGTACTAAATGCAATACTGTAATCCCCACTGCCATTGGATGAAAATGATCCAACTCTGCCAAATGCTAAAAAAGAACGTTTTGCCAACCTTTTTAAATTTCTAGCCGATAAAGGAGCATCCGTTGCTATGATGATCATACAAGAGCCATCTACCACATAAGGAACATCATAAGACATATAAAAATTATTCAGTTCTTCGCCTACAGGAGCGCCATTAATGGTTAGTATTCCGCCAAAATTTGTTTGAACAAGTACACCTATCGTATACCCTCCGTTATCTTTTGGTAGTACTCGGGAAGAAGTGCCAATTCCTCCTTTAAAGCCTAAACATCTTGTTCCGGTGCCAGCACCTACATTTCCTTCCTGAACGGCTTTGGATGTGGCAGAATCTATAGCCTCTTGCACATGTATACTTTTTACATGACGCCCCCGGATATCATTGAGCCAGCCATCATTGGTTTCGCCTACAATAGGATTGACCGATCGGATGTTGACATTTTCAGGAATTGACAGCGTGTTGTCCACCAATGCATTGGCAACTAAAAAAGCATTGAGAGTATTGGTCAGAGCTATTGGGGTTTCTATATTTCCTAGTTCTTCTATTTGCGTAAAGCCTATTGCTTTACCAAAACCGTTGCCTACAAATACGGCGGCAGGTACTTTTTCCTGAAATATATTTCCTTTATGTGGAAGTATCACAGTAACACCGGTACGAATGGAATCTCCAATGACAAGTGTCTTTTGGCCCACCATTACTCCTTCCACATCAGTGATTGCATTCCAACGACCGGGAGTAAGAATACCGGGTTCTATACCAAGCTCTCTTGCTCGTAATCTTTCTTGGGATTGGCAGGTTGAATAAAAATTAAACATAGCGATAAAAAGAAACAGAGCTTTTAACATCATTTATTATTTAATGGTTTTAGTTTATCAGGGTTTGCATATTGTATCAATGCCCTTGCAAGAACATTAGTTGGGTCAATGGTTAGCATATCATATATTCTTGATTCAGTAATCGCTAATGGTATTTCAGTACAACCAAGAATAAGGACCTCAGCACCCTGATCTTTTAAGAATAAAACACCTTGCATCAGGTTTTTTCTTGCCTGAGATTGAATAGGATCAGATGATGCTTTAATACCATAGGTTGGATGGTATATTGCAGGATGAATGTATTTTTCTTGTACTTCCAATGAAGGTACTATGACTTCAAATCCTTTTGATAATAATTGGAATTTATAAACAGCACTTTTATAGGTTCCGGTAGTTGACAGTACACCTACTTTGGTAATGTTTGGATGATTAATGGCAATAAACGAGACCGTTTCATCTATCATATGTAATACTTTAATTGAGCATTGATGCTTTTTAAGTTCAGATTGAATGATGGTGAATATTTCTTTAGAATGTGCTGTATTACAAGGAATTCCGGCAACTATAACTCCCATTTCTTGCAGTTTAAGAAGTACTTCAACGATGGCATAAGCCGGATTAATTTTTACTTTACCGATCAAATACTCGGTGCGATCTTCAATTTTTGAAGGCATAGAAAGAAGTACGGTGTCAAGATGTTCCTGGTCACTATTTGCCAAAGTATTATCAAATACTTTTTTAAGCAGATCTAAGCCGGCATATGGTCCAATTCCTCCAACAATACCAATCATACGTATTTTATTTTAAAATTCAGATCAATTTTATCATATTAAAAATCTATAGGCTATAACTGCAGTTCATGACTATTACTTAGCATGATAAATTTACATCATATTTTTAATTAATCAAATTTCAATTGAGGTACTTAGTAAAATGAATGTTAATATTTATTTAAGAAAGATGTCAGATATGATGAGTTGGATGAGGTGTTACCCAAAGATGTGCTAATTACATTGGAGATCTGGCAAAGATAATGGGGTATATAAACAAGGCAATTTTTAAGTGGATGAACCGTATATTGACCAAAACAACACGAATTTTTGATTCATAGAATGATTCTAAAATTCAGGCTGTAATGGCCAGTTATATTTTGTTTATGATATAAGTTTTAAAAGAGGCACATTGAAGGATCTGTTGTTACCCTTCAAAAGAGAGGAGTTACACTAGAAGAGTGAAATTAATAGAGAATTGTTTAAAGATAAAATATAGGTTGAAGTCGATACCATTTTAAACTGATTTTATCATATTTTTATAATGATCCATAATGATTAAATCATTTAAGTACGCGTTGATCTGCCCATTTTTCATATGGTTCTTTGCACTGTGTTCTGCTCTTTGGTAGTATTTTACTAATTCTTTCATGACTATGATTTTACAGGTTGATTGGTTATTTGTATTTTGGTTTAGTAAGAATAATTTCTATGGTCTGACCATTTTATTCTTTTGCTGTTTCTAAATGCTGTTGTTCTCATGACTTTGATTTTTTTGATGTTAGTTTATAATTATTTATTAGTTACACAATAATGTCTGTGCTCTGACCATTTTATTCTTTTGCTGTTTTTAAATATTGTAGTTCTCATGACTTGTTTTTTTCGGGGTTAAATTTATTTGGTTTTGTTTAGTAAGAATAATTTCTATGATCTGACCATTTTATTCTTTTGCTGTTTCTAAATGCTGTTGTTCTCATGACTT
>Ga0209013_10004913_pt1 | contig 11640 bp, 7 predicted proteins | sample Cruoilmetagenom2_FD_187291 | JGI IMG/M metagenome (GOLD analysis project Ga0209013, IMG submission 187291) | Oil polluted marine microbial communities from Coal Oil Point, Santa Barbara, California, USA - Sample 2 (SPAdes) (version 2) | ecosystem: Environmental > Aquatic > Marine > Oil seeps ...
GGTGGTGAGGTCTTCGGGGGAGGGGTAGGATTCGGCGAGAAGGCGGTCGCGGGAGGGTTGAGGGAGGTCGGAGTTTGTAATGATTGTGTGGGCTGTGCTTTTCGAAAGAGCAGAGAGCCACTCATCAGCGGAATGGTTAATGGTTAACTCGGGGCTGTCAACAGATTGTGGGACCGGATTGAACGGATTTTGGTCGCTTGCCGCATCAGGATCGGTATACTCAGAGCTGGTGTTTACGGCATTCTGCAGGGAGGGATCTGGTTCTGGGTCAGAACTGCCTTCTTGGATAACTTCTTCTTGGGCGGTAACTTCGGGCATTGGGGGATCTCCTAAATAGGTTTTAGATTTTTGATTTTTGATTTCTGATTGAACCTCATCCCCGGCCCCTCTCCTGGACGGCTGCGCGCTTTCAGGAGAGGGGAGATCGATCTTGTGGGATGAGAGGGCCTGGAGGATGCGGCCGTCGGCGGCGGGTTGGAAGACGAGGTCGATGGATTCGATGTGGGTAATGCCAATTATTTTACGGAGGCTCTCGGAATCAGATTCTTCGCTAGGTCCTTCACTGCTTTCAGGATAAACTTCAGAATGACCAGACTTGGGCTCCCAGATGGGGTAGAAGACGAGGGAGAGGCCGATGTCGGGTGGGGTGTCTTCGGAGAGGAGTTCGTCGAGGAGGTTGGCGATGGATAGGCCGGAGGGGGTGGAGTAGAGTTTGATGGCGCCTTCTACGGCACTTTCGGCTTCGTTCCAGGTGGAGGATTGGGTGACGCCGACCAGGTTTTCGAGGGATGGGTATTCCCAGAGGCTGGCGTGATCGATGAAGACAGCTTTGCCGATGAAGAGGCTGGCGGAGCAGGCGGATTGGAGGGCTTGAGGGGTGATTTCGATGTCCGAGGGGGTGTTGGTGGAGGAACGCACTCTTCCTGCCCTTACGAATCTACAGTGATATGTTCGACGCGCTGCTGTTGATTGCAGTTTTCCAGTATGCAAGCGGAGTGCTGCGGCTGTCGCAACGCCGTCTGCGTTGCTTACGGCAGATTGCGCAGCAATCTGCAAGTCGCTTTCACAAATAGCCTCATTGATCCTAATTTCTTCATTTGGATCAGAATTGCTGGCGGCCTGAGATGTTAAGGTAGATGCTGACATGTTAAGTGAAAAATCCGTGCGTCTGCTGGTTCGCTTCGAGAAGCAGCTTGTTTTATAGCACGGATGTTCGGGAGGGGCAATATTGTGGGGATATATGATAAAATTAATTCATCGTTAAGAATGGATTGATGAATTAGGTGGTAACAAACGTAAAGGCAAGACTTCTTGATGGAAGAAATTCAACAAATAATAGCGTCACTTGAATTATTCAATGAGAAAGCCAGCATTTTACTTGGTTCATCGTTTATAAATGCACTTTTATCACCAGATAGCGGAGTGAAATTAAGCGGTAGAACGGAAAATGATAATTCTTTCTTATTACGAACTGAAGTTACAGGTCCATCTAAAGAATCTATCGATGCTTTTGTTCTTACATTCCGTTTTTTTATTCAAGATAATGAACCCATCTCCTTTCGAAATATTGCAAAGATTTACGAGAATGCATACATTAACGGGGAATTTCTCGAAAGATTCAATTCAGCGCGCGTAGCAACAAATAAACTACTGGATTCGCCAAACATGTTCAATATTACGTTCCATGATTCAAAACCAACGAATCGTGATGTCATGGAAACCTTTATTTACGGTGGATTAGCTCATGCAAATCCTGAGAAAAATCAGCTGTACAATGAGTGGATGGGGTTTCCTCCCACAAGAGGATTGTTTCAGACATGCTTTAATTCGGTATTAGGACATGTACTTAGAGCAATAAGGTTCATTTCAATTCTCAACCGGGAAGTAATTCAAAAATTAACATCAACCAAGGTGAATGACTGAGGGAAGGGGCCCGACAATCATCAATGCATGAGAAAATGATTCAGTATAGTTGAGATAGGCAATGATTCACAATTCATCAGGGACAATATTTCAAATAACACACGTCCGGTTAGACTGAGGAATTTCACAAAGGAATGACAACAACTGAACATACAATAACTGATGCTTTGGCCGAGGCGCTAAGAAAAACACGCCGCGCTTGCCGAGGCTCATCCACCGCCCCATTAGACCGCCAATAAACATGAGAAATGTGAGGTGAATTAAATGCTCAATGTGAGTTCAGAACGAATGATTAATCGATTATCACAGCTAATAAATGAGATACAGCAAGCATCAGGTCTAGATTATCATGATCGCCTTCGCGAATTCAAACAATTTTGTGATTCCACACCGTTGTTGGCAACCATAATTATTCAACTTCCAGAAGTTGCTTACGATTTTTCAGTTGAGTGGCGAGATGTGCCAGATATGTGGCCGGGTGGAAATGAAAGTTATGGAATGCGCTGGAATGCCATTGTGCAAATGGTGGAAGGAGGCTCTGGGAAGGTAGACGAAGCTTGGGTCCAGTTAGGTAGTGGTAAAGATGAAAGAATTAGTTTACAAATAGTAACTGATATGATTGTCGTTCCAATGTACAATTTTTTTATTGATCAAATTCAATTATCAAGCGCAATTATGTATGCTCTTCTGCGGTATAAAAGGTTGTCTGAATGGTTTGAAGCAGATTATCTACGAGATATCTACAATGCGGAAGAACGTGGGGGAGAAAATGCGCTAGATGAGAATCTTCGCCAATTTCTTTTTGAAAGCGGCATTGATTATCCTTTCTCGCAACCAGCTTCACCGCGGGGGCGGGTTGATATTGTGGCGGGATTGGAAACAAATGATCCATTAGTTCTTGAAATTAAAGTTTGGGATTCAGCTAAAGAATATCGAGAGAATCGAGTTAGAGATGGTCTGCGTCAAGCAATGGATTATGCTACAAAATATGGTAAAGATATTGGCTACATAGTTATTTTTAACCTAGATCAAGAGTCGTTATCTTTTAGCAATCATAAAACCAGTAGTGAGTGGCCTCCAAAGATTGAGCATGGTGGAAGAACCTATTACTTTATTGATGTTCACATTGCTGAAAAAACTAAACCTATAAGTCAACAGGAAAAAGGTAAGCCAGTAAAAGTATATAATATTGATCTAAACAAATTACTCGAAGATTAAGTTCAAGGGATAATTATGTTGCGACCTAACACAAGTTGTAGCCGACCGCTTCACGCTTGGCTTAGGTTAATCTTTCAAATTTGATCTCAGGAAAGCATTTATGCCAACCCTCAATTGGCTCAATCGTGAACAAGCACTAATTAAAGCCCAGACTGTTCCCTATCGACTTCTCGAAGCTGATACTCAACTCGATTACGGCGACCCGGCTGCTACCAACATGCTCATTCAGGGGGATAATCTTGAAGCGCTCAAGGCTTTGCTTCCTTACTTTGCTGGCCAGGTCAAATGCATTTATATCGATCCTCCCTACAATACAGGAAATGCCTTTGAGCAATATGATGATAGTCTTGAACATTCTTTGTGGTTAACGTTAATATACCCAAGGCTAGAATTGTTACGAGAAATAATGTCAGATGAAGGATCGATCTGGATATCGATGGATGATAGCGAGGGACAATATCTAAAAGTAGTGATGGATGAAATATTTGGGCGAAAAAACTTTGTTTCTACGATCATTTGGCGCAAGAATTATTCTCCAAAATCAAGCGCAAAATACATATCTGATGACCACGATTACATCTTTGTGTATGCAAAGAACAAAGATGTTTGGCGACCTAATTTGATGCCTCGTACAGAAAAACAGAACAAACGTTACCGCAACATTGATAATGATCCACGTGGGCCGTGGAAACCTGGTGGTATAGATGCAAGGAATTATTACAGCGAGGGCACCTATTCAATCACTACACCCTCAGGTAGAGTCATCGATGGGCCTCCAAAAGGAGCCTATTGGCGTTATTCACAAGAAAAGTTGATGGAGCTAGACGCAGATAATCGTATATGGTGGGGAAAAGATGGAAATAATGTGCCTGCCATTAAACGATTTTTGTCAGAAGTATCGCAAGGTATAGTTCCACAAACATATTGGCCGTTTGAAGACGTGGGGCACACACAAGAAGCTAAACAAGAATCGGTCATCTTATTCAATGATGATCCATTTGGAACACCAAAGCCAGAACGACTAATTGAGCGAGTAATTCATATCGCTACCATCTCCGGCGACCTTGTTCTTGACTCCTTCCTCGGCTCTGGCACCACCGCCGCAGTTGCCCACAAAAAGGGCCGCCGCTACATCGGTATTGAAATGGGCAAGCACGCCGTCTCGCATTGCGTCCCTCGTCTGAAAAAAGTTATTGATGGCGAACAGGGCGGCGTATCCGAAGCTGTAAACTGGCAGGGCGGGGGCGGATTTCACTTCTACCGCCTCGGCGAAACCGTCTTCCTGCCGGATGGCAGCACCAACCCCAAAGTAACCTTTTCGGCTCTGGCAGCCCATATCTGGTTTACCGAAACCAACACACCGCTTTCGCACACAGACGAAGAAGGCGATGCTTTTCTTGGTGTTCATAATGGCAGCGCCTATTACCTGCTCTATAATGGCATTCTCAAAGACAAATCTGTGATTGGCGGCAATGTGCTTACATCCCGTACTATGCGGACCTTGCCACCCTTCGACGGTCCCAGAGTCATCTATGGGGCGGGGAGCCGTTTTAGCCCTCAACGCCTAAAGGCTGAAAATATTACTTTTAAGCAAACACCCTACCAAATTAAGTCCTACTAATCCGCGCTTACCGAGTCTAAATCCATATGTTCCAAAATAAAAACTACCAGCAGCAAACCCTCGATACTCTTCGCACTTTTCTCGAAAACGCCCGCTATTCCGATCCGCAGACCGCTTTTCAAGAAGCCCTCACGCTCAGTGGCCGACCGGCAATTCCTTATACCCCGGTCAAAGGATTAGAATCGATCCCGTATGTCTGTTTGCGCATTCCTACCGGGGGCGGTAAGACCTTTATCTCTGCCCAGGCTATCACGATAATTGCACAAACCTATATGGGAGTGGATTATCCATTGGTTTTGTTACTGGTTCCATCGAACCAGATTCGCCAGCAAACCTATGAGACTTTCACCAAACCTGGACATCCTAATCAGGAAACTTTATGGAATGCATTCAATGGAAAGATTCGTGTCCTCGATATTGCCGATTTCACCCAACTTCGCCCCCAAGATTTGCGCGATAAAACATGTATCGTCATTGGCACAATTCAAACCCTGCGTGTCACCAGCAAAGATGGCCGTAAAGTTTACGCCCATAACGAAAATTTAGAGGCGCATTTTGCCCGCGTGCCTGCAAATTTTCCGGGGCTACACCGTATCGAAGACGGCCCCGATCAGGGCAAGATCAAATATTCATTCGCTAACCTTCTTGCCGTCCATCGCCCGCTGGTTTTGGTCGATGAAGCCCACAATGCCAGTACTAACCTCAGTTTTGATGTTCTCCGGGATGTTGCCCCCAATTGTATCCTGGAATATACCGCTACTCCGGCCCAAAACAGTAATATATTGCATTATGTTTCGGCTTCCGAACTCAAAGCAGAAGAAATGATCAAGCTTCCTATTGTGCTGACCGAACATCAAACCTGGCAGCAAGCTGTTCAAGATGCTATTCTTACTCGCGAGAAACTTAATCAGATCGCTCAACTCGACCAAGACTATATCCGGCCCATCGTTCTTTTCCAGGCTGAAGATAAGGACCAGCAAGTCACCTATAAGGTGCTTGAAAAATTCCTGACTGACGAATGCAATATCGCTCGCGAGCACATTGCCATTGCCACAGGAGATCAAAAAGAACTAGATGGGGTTAATCTCCTCGACCCGAACAATCAAGTCGATTATGTAATCACGGTTGAAGCCCTGAAGGAAGGTTGGGATTGCCCGTTTGCCTATGTCTTTTGTTCTGTCGCCAATGTCCGTTCAGCGCGGGCCGTCGAACAGATTCTTGGCCGGGTATTGCGGATGCCCTACGCCAAAAAGAGAACCCAGGTCGATCTCAACAAGGCTTATGCCCATGTTTCGTCCTCTTCCTGGCCCCAGGCCGTTGGTCAACTACGCGATAAACTCGTTAGCATGGGCTTTGAAGATCAAGAAGCCAATAAATACATTCAAACCCAACAACCAGGACTGTCGGGCATTACTGAGCAGCCTGCGCTTGAACTGCGCATGTCTGCTGCCCCGAATTTATCCGCGCTGAATCTGTTTGAACAGAAACAGGTCACCGTTACGCAAGGGATAGAGGGATATGTGGTTGAAATCAGCGGCGCGATCTCAACTGAATTAGAGAAGAAGATAACCAAGGACCTTCCCAAAGAAGAACGTCAGGTGGCAGAGAGTACCATCGCGTACTATCAAAACCGGCATCGCCCGCTCTCCCCTTCCGAAAAAGGTAAAACCTTCACCGTTCCACAGCTTTGCCTATGGGTGGATGGAGAATTAGAGATAGCGGAACAAGAATGGTTCCTGGGCGATTCTTGGTGGAGTCCTCTCGACTATCCCTGCCAGCTCATCGAAAGCGAATTTGCCATCCATGAGCATGCCGATAGTTACGAAGTCGATATTATGGGCAAAAAAGTGGTTACGCGTTTCTTGGGTGAACAAGCTGCACTTGATCTTGGGGATGCCCCCACAACTATAACGGAACTCGAACTTGTGCGCCGCATGAGCAACAATCTCCAACAGCAAGACCTTCGCCATGAAGTGCTGCTCGAATTCCTTCGCCGCACGGTTAATTACCTGATCAATCAAAGAAATATCTCTTTGGCGCATCTATTTCGCGCTCGTTACTCCCTTGAAAAAGCCCTGCACCTGAAAATCAAAGATTACAAAGAACAGGCGTTTAATGCCGGTTATCAATCTGCTTTGTTTGGCCCCCAAGCCACAGTTCAGACGTCTTATGATTATAGTTTCGACTATGATCCTGAAAATTATCCGTCCCGCTGGCCTTATACCGGAACATACCAATTTAGCAAGCACTTTTATCCGATTGTTGGCGAGCTAAAATCATCTGGTGAAGAATTTGAGTGCGCACAGGCCATAGACCGCCAATATCTAGTGGAGCATTGGGTTCGCAACCTAGAAAAACGTGATGAGTTTTCTTTTCGCCTCCCGCTGGCGAATGGCTGGTTCTACCCCGATTTTGTTGTGCAGCTCAAAGATGGCCGTATCCTTATAGTGGAATACAAAGGGGCGCATCTTATTGATTATGAACAACAGAAGAAAAACATCGGAGAACGATACGCCGAACATAGTAATAACAAGGCACTTTTCTGGTGGGCGGTCAATCGTAACGATCAAGGCCGCGATGTTTACCAACAGCTAGAGCACCTTCTGGAACTCGCTAAGAGCGCTGTCTAAATGGCTATCGAAACTGGCGAAAATATCGCCCAAGTTTCGATGCAAGAAGAGATAGATGAAGGCGAGGATTTAGATTAAGTGAAATTACATAACTAAGTAGCTCAGCCAACTAGTAACTGAGATACTGGTGCATGCTTGCGAATATGGAAACAGTATAGAAGTGGGAGAAGATGATTGATCCTTTAGCAGAAGAAAACGGAATGGTTTATTACGGAAACAGCGGAGAAAATATCAAAGCTATTTATGGTATTGATTCTATCGAGTTTATTAAAATCCATCAAAGATTAGTTAAGAGAGGATTGATAACCGAATTCCCCGATGCTTACATTCAAATACAATTTGCTCTTTACAGCAACGAATTAATCAATATGGGATTCGATTTGTCAAATTTGCTGTCAGAGTTCAATTCAGCTCAAAAAAATAATTTCCATGAACTCAACCACGCACTAAGCTTGACAAAACTGTGTTATCACTACCATAAAGCAGGATTCAATATTGAAGTAGTCAAGACACAAAGCAATCAATCTACGCCCGATTTAATAATAGATGAAGTGACATGTGACTTAAAAGTCAGGCATGATCAGACAAATGAAATAATGCAAAGACATCGTGATTTACTTAGCTCAGGCAAAGAACAAGAGTATTACGACATTTATTTCAATAGCATTCGATCTCTTCAAAAAGATCTTATGTCTGCGCTAGAAAATAGAGCATCAAAACAAGCAGAGTGCTTGATATTTGATTTGTCAAATTACTTCCATACATGGAATTATTATCGAATTGAGTCCTATCTGCAAAACAAGACAATAGATGGTGTCTCAAGAAAGCCTATCAAAGCAATCCCTGGTGTTTGCATTATCTTTTCTCCTGATAATGCAAAAAATTTACAAACAAGAATATTTACACCAAAAGCTTTTTGGGGATATGTTTTGTATGATGCCCAAAAAAGAGAGTTAATTAATACGCATAACTCCAGCAAACCAAAATTTTAATAGACACGCATTCGGCGCTGGGTGATGAGCGCGATTATAACCTCACCACTAACCCGCTGTAAAATCTTCGATATTACTTACGGAAGTTCTGAGCTGAGCTCTGAACTTCTTTCGTTTTCAGGTTGTTGGTTCAGTAATGATTCTTGATAGATTTGCTCAATGATGTCTTCGGTCTGAGGTTCGCCTGCAAACTTGAATACTATGCGCAATAGCTGCTTGGTAAAGGGCTCAACGATTAAACCGTTGAGCTTGGCAGTTCTTGTCGCAGCGCTTTCAGCGCTGCTTACGGAAGTTCTGAGCCAATAGCCACGCTCAGAACTTCTTGTGCTTGGTGGCGAACGTGCTCATACTGTAAATGATGGTGGAGGCGTCTGCATGGCGTTTCTCGTCTGAATGATGAACACAAAGGGGCCGGCACAAATTTCTGCACCGGCCCCAACAGGTGTTATATGTTGGATCTGCTATGATCCAGTCACAACCAACGGGACTAACCCTTTTAATTTACTGCTGAAGTTCAAAGGCATATAACTGGTTGTTGCCGGTCGAACCGAGAAAGTCGGCCAGCGAAGCATAGCCTGAACCCCAGTATACCGTGCCATTGACCACCGCAGCACCAGCGTTGCAAGAACCGCCGCTGGTAAAGCTCCACAGAACCTCACCGCTCGCAGCATCCATAGCATACATGTGACCATCGACGTCCAGCGAGCAAGCGTAGACCACGCCGTTGGCCACGGTCACGGGACCTTGATTCACATTGCCTGGGATGGGGTCTGGAGTCTGCCACAAGATTTCGCCTGTGGCCGCATCAAGAGCGCTCCAGAAACCATAGTCGATGTTGGCTCCTCCAACCAGATTCCAGGGACTATGTCCAGCGTTAGCATTGGCCGTGTAGATTCGCTCACCGTCTACTGCCGAGCCCCAGATGAGTCCACCCAGAACGCCACCTGGTCCAGCTTTTGTCACCCATTCGACTACACCAGTATCCGGGTCGAATGCCCAGTACTGCCCGCTCTTCTGACCTGCGCCCAGCAGTTCCCGGGGCTTTCCACGGCCATCATTGACCGTGAATAGAGCCGGTCCTTCACCAAAGTCCAAATCCGGACCCGCAGGCGACGTGCAGTTGTCACTTTCAGGGTCGAATAAACAGGCCACTGTCCAGGCATCAAAAGGTAACGCACGTGTATCCCACTTGATCGCACCAGTAACCAAATCCAGCGCTATGACCGAGTCAAAGTAGTTGTCTGGAGCGATACATGCCTCTACGGCAGCGGGATCGCCTTCGTTATCTGCCACGCAGTCCAGAACATCTTGAGGTACTGTGTAGTTATTGCCGGTAGTCACGTACAGAGATCCACGCTTCTGATCCACGACCGCGGTTGGTCCCCACACTGAGTTGCCACTGTATCCGTCAATATCTGGCGCCATGAAGGTCTGCCATACAATCTCGCCGGTATTGACGTCAAGCGCCATTACACTGCCGCGGAAGCTGCAGCAATCGTAGAACGGATCAGCAGCGAACAGTTCCTCGAGGGAGGCAACCCCAACGAACACACGATTACCAAAGACAATGGGGGACTGGGTGACGATAGATGCGGGGTGCTCTTCTATTTTCGTGCTCCAAAGAAGGTCACCTGTCTGTTTGCTCACTGCCATCAAGGTTGCGCCTTGGAAAAACCTACCACCCTGACCACCAAGCACCAGCATGTCGCCATGCAGTGCCGGGGTATTGCGGGAGAAGTCACCCGGGACCTCGGTATAATCTGAGATCTGAATGGACCAGATTTGTTCGCCTGTCTCCCGGTCAATCTTAAATAAGTTGCCTGCCCAATCGGGTACGTAGACAGATGTACCGTCCACGGCAGGCGTGGCGGAGACATCACCGCCGGTCTCAAAGACCCACTTTACGCCCAGATCACTAACATTAGCCGGGCTGATTTTGGTTTCTGTCTTGGCATTGCGGGTATTTTCCAAGTTTTGTCCACCGAAGGGCCAAAATGCGTTCCCACCATTGGCTAATGCCGTCGTCACCAGAACCATTGCTGCGACTAAAACTAACAATACTCCACCAGTTAACCTTCGTTGTTTCTTCATCATTGGATCTCAATTAGCGATAATTAGAATATTCGTTGTTTCATCTAAGATAGTTGTTCAGCTAAGTTAATGCCCAAAAGCCACATACGCAGTGCTGGTGATTTCTAGGGAAGGGGAACAATTCATATCTCAAGGACCCGCTGGCTGCATCAAGCACCTCCTTCTTAATTTCGATGATGGGATATATGGAATTGTGATGTAAACCCAATTTAAACCTTAAAATGTCTATCATATTTATCTTATATCTATATTAATAAATGTTCAGGTTTTGGGTTCCCGCCCCTTCAGGCTGAGCAGTTGAGGTTCAAATCCGAATCAAAAAACCGTTGACAATACTTTCAATTCCGGCTAAAATCATCAGTACTATAAAATTTAAAGTACACACCTGAATTGAGGTGTGATATTTTTTCACTACTTACTAACTATTTTAAAGTACGGTCGATGACAATTAAACCTAACTGCCCCATCAGCAAAGCCTCCCAAACCCTGGGAAAGAAATGGAATTTACAAATCATTTATTACCTGCGTGAACGAAAACGATTTTGTGAGCTGCAGGAGGCTGTGGGTGGTGTTAACCCAGCGACACTATCTACTCGATTGCAAGGGCTGGAAAAAGCGAAAATCATCCGCCGCCACGAAATCCCCGGTGTACCGCGCCATGTGGAATATGAATTGACCGAGAAGGGTCACGAACTCATCCCTTTGATGTATGCCTTAGCGGAATGGGTGAACAAATGGCAAAAATTAGATGAATAATACAGGAACTATTTATGTCTATTAAACTCACCGTTTATTCTGATTACCTTTGACCGTGGTGTTATGTCGGCCAGGATCGGGTCGCTCGGATGAAAAATGATTATGAAGTCGAAGTCGAATGGCTGCCGTTTGAACTCCACCCGGAGATACCGGCAGAAGGTATGCAGCTGCCCCAACACCTGAGAGCACGTTTCGGCGGTATGTCGGAACGCCTGAAGAAAATGGCACACGAGTCTGGGATGGAGATGGTGATACCAGACGTAATCCCCAACTCGCGTCGCGCCCTGGAAGCTTCTGAGTATGCCCGTAGGCATGGAGTACATGAGGTCTATCACCAGGTTGTCTTCCGGAAATTCTATGGTGAAGGTCAAGACATTCATCGGTGGGATATCCTCAAGGCAGCCGCTGA
>Ga0209013_10004914_pt1 | contig 11639 bp, 9 predicted proteins | sample Cruoilmetagenom2_FD_187291 | JGI IMG/M metagenome (GOLD analysis project Ga0209013, IMG submission 187291) | Oil polluted marine microbial communities from Coal Oil Point, Santa Barbara, California, USA - Sample 2 (SPAdes) (version 2) | ecosystem: Environmental > Aquatic > Marine > Oil seeps ...
CTTCGCATACACCGATAACGTTATCTTAATTTTTGCTTCGTGCTCCACTCGTTTTTGGCATGTGGGTCCGTGGTTTCTACGAATAAAATACCTTCTCGTCTTAGGGGTGGTTTTTCCGAAGGTTAGAAATAATCCGATGTTCATAGAACGTGGTTGAGAGGTTAAGTGGTTATGGTCAGGGTTGGTGTTCATGTCTCGATTGCAGGTGGCGTTGATCGCGCAGTTGATCGTGCGGTTGCTAAGGGTTGTGAGACTTTCCAGATATTCTCGCGGAATCCGAGGGGATGGGCGGTGAAGAAACTTGAGGGGGGAAAAGTTGAACGGTTCATAGACAAGGTTGAAGGTTCAGGGATTCACCCGGTGGTCGATCACATGCCGTATCTTCCAAATCTTGCAAGCCCGAAAGAGGATGTGTATGTTAAATCTGTTGATGCGCTCACTACCGAGCTTGAAAGGTGCTGGACGCTCAGGATTCCTTACATCGTCACACATCTCGGAAGCCACCTTGGAAGTGGGCTTGAAAACGGGTATGCACGAGTTGCAGATGGAATAAACAGGGCTCTTTCTAAAGATGCGAGTGATGTGATCCTACTTCTTGAGAATACAGCAGGCACAAAGAACAGTGTTGGTGGGAAATTTGAGGACATACGGGCTATAATTGATCGGATTGAGAAGATCGATCGTATCGGTATCTGTTTTGACACCTGCCATGCCTATGCTGCTGGTTATGACGTGAGAACACGTGAAGGACTTGATGCAACCTTTGGTCGATTCGATGAGTTATTTGGGCTTTCCATGCTTAAATTGCTTCACATGAACGATTCGGAGGGTGAGGGTGGCTCGAAGCGTGATCGGCACGAGCACATCGGACTTGGACGGATAGGAGAAAATGGGTTCAGACAGATCCTGCACGATTCTCTTTTGAGGGATATTCCAATGATACTTGAGACACCTGTGGATGATTTGAGGGATGATGCCTGGAATATGGCAAAGGTGAGAGAGCTTGCACATTGAAATCGGCAAGATCATAGCAAGACTTGAAAAAACACACCCTGATGCAGTAAATTCTGGCGTCCCTTTTGATAAGGATCCGTTTCTCGTTCTGATCTCATGCATCCTCAGCCTGCGCACAAAGGACAAGGTCACAACCACTGCAACAGAGAGGCTCTTTGAACTTGCAAAGACGCCTAAAGAGATGCTCGAACTTGACCAAGAGGTGATCGAACGTGCAATATACCCTGTTGGATTTTACAGGAAAAAAGCGTCTCAAATCAGAGAAATATCGAGAGAGATTTTTGAGCGATGCAATTCACAGGTGCCTGATAAGATTGACGAGCTTTTAAAACTCAGGGGTGTTGGACGCAAGACTGCAAACATCGTGGTCACACACGGATTTGGAAAGCCAGGGATCGCTGTCGATACACACGTGCATCGGATATCGAACAGGATCGGTCTCGTCTCAACGAAGAACCCTGATGAGACAGAGTTTGTCCTGAGAGATCTTCTGCCTCAGAAGTACTGGATCAGTTTCAACAACCTTCTTGTGCGACACGGACAGAGGATCTGCACACCGATAAGCCCAAGGTGCAGCATCTGCCCGATCAAAGATTACTGCGATCGGGCGGGTGTTGAACGGTGGAGGTGAAATAATCGCATCTTACCGTCATAATCTTCCTGTCTCCCGATATCTCTCATAGATCTTCCATGGCAGAATCTTAAGAGGATCGGCAACCCACAAAAAGACATATTTATATAATATATCTGCAAAATAGAGGTTATTGGTGAGGTGCAAGGATGAATAGTGGTGATAGTCTCATCGAGGACATCGGTGTTAAGGATATTATCTTCTCTGTAATAATGGTCTTGTCCGTCATAGTGATAACCAATCGATGGCTATCCCGGTTCGGAGAGAGCGATCCTAGTATAATCGTGGCGTCAGCAGTCCTCGTGGGCGCACTTGGAGCTATGATACTCTCGGTGGACCTGCGCCTCAGGCGTATCGAGAGGCTTGTAGAATCTGGAGACCGCTCACTTCGAAGCAGCATACAGGACGTTGAAGACACGATGGATCAGAAACTGAACGCTGCAATACAGAACATCACCAACAGGATTGCAGAGATTTCAAAGAGGCTCTACCGCTGAGAGATCCTGCTGTGTGCATATGAAGAGTGTGTTGTGGCATCGTAGAGATAGGGGAATGTAATTGGTGCGATACTTTGAAGTGATCGATCGAGACTCTGCTGCCCGAATCGGAGAACTTCAAGCTGAAAAAAAACTTCATACCCCCTGCGTAATCGAAGCGCATGACGTGGAAAGCAGGCGCATTTGGAGAGATGAGAAGAGCCAGAGTACCAGCTCCCTTCAGTTACTCCCGTATCTTCCGATGCCACTCAGAACACCAATCGAGTTCATCGAAAAAGCCAGAAAACTGATCAAACCTGACAATTCTGCAACAGGTGTCGTGATACATCCAAAGGGAGATATTCCTGGGGGATTTTGTCTCTATGTCCTTGGTGCCGCAGCAGATCTCATAGGAAACCAGCGGGCGTTCACATCATCCATCATAAGAGTAAGAGACGAGATTCCATACGACAGCGCTCTTTACACGCCCGCCATTGCAACCTCCTACAACCTCGCACTCTTAATCTACGCTGGTGTTGACATCATCGATTACACCCAGGCGATAATCAGCGCATACCAAGACAAGTATTTCACACGAACAGGGAGCATACCGCTCCGGAACCTGAGAGAACTGCCCTGCCGATGCCAAGCCTGCACCGATCACACACCACAATCAATCCTTGCACTACCAAGAAGAGAACGTGGTGAACTGCTCGAAGAGCACAATCGTGCAAAGATGGATGAAGAGCTGAGTCTCACAAGACAACTCATCAGAGCGGGGCGGCTGCGAGAATACATCGAGGGCGCCTGCAGGGTGGAACCGTGGCAAACCGCAAGCCTCCAACACCTCGATGCACAACATACATATCTTGAAAAACGCGCACCGATAATACGAGCTGCACGGCTCAACGCCTGCACAGGAGAGAGCCTGGACCGAGTGGAAGTGCAGCGATTTGCAGAGCGAGTCCAGGATAGGTACACGCCACCAGAACTCGACATCCTACTACTACTCCCCTGCTCAGCCAGAAAACCATACTCAACATCACCCTCTCACCGGAAAATACGCCGCAAACTCGCCAGACTTACCAGCTACATCCACGAAGTGATAATCACATCACCACTTGGTATAGTCCCGCGCGAACTCGAACTCACATACCCCGCCGCCCACTACGACACACCCGTAACAGGGAACTGGAACTGCGACGAACACAACTTTGCCGTAAAATGCCTATCAAACTACCTCACACAACACCACTACAAAACCATAATCGCACACGTCAGCGGTGCATACAAGGAAATCTGTAAAGAAGTGAGCGAGAAAATTTCACAGCCAATCAAATTCACAGCAAACAACGACCCCACAACCAACGATTCACTTGACAAACTCAGAAAAGAGATTGAATCCACTCTGAAACCAGAAACACCCAGACGAAACATTGAAGAAGCAAAAAAAGACATGATGCGCGCAATCGCAGACTACCAGTTCGGAAAAGGAACAGGAAAACAACTCCTACCAGACGAAACCACAATAAAAGCACCATACCCCAAACACCAGGCACACCACGGAAGAGAACACCTCGCAACACTCGTGCCACAATACGGCACACTCGCACTAACAATACACGGAGCAAAACGAATAGCAGAACTCAACCAATACACAGTCAAAATCGACGAATTCACACCTAAAGGCACAATCCTCGCACCAGGAGTAACCTACGCAGACCCATTGATCCGTACAGGCGACGAAGTACTCGTAACAAACAAGAAAATCTTCGCAGTCGGCAGATCCCGAATGACCGGAGAAGAGATGACCCGATCAAAACGCGGCATCGCAATCGATCTCAGACACACCACAAAAAGTGAGGAGATTAACACCAGCTAACACACCTCAGATCACCCTCCACTTCAATCCTCATTATGTGTACTCTCGAAACGGTTATCAGATAGTAGATAGTGTGTTTCTATGATGAGTAACTCTTCAGGTGTGTTCCAGATCTTTTCGATCTGGAGCTCCAGCAGATCTCAGATCTGCAGCACTGTTAAGGATGTTATGTCAAAGTATGTCGTCTCTGTGAACGAGAATGATTCCATTGAAAAGATGCTTTCACTCTTCAGAAAATACCATTTTCATATGTATCCTGTCGTGACAGATCGCGGAGAAATCGTGGGTATCATCGATCAGGATATCATTCTTGAGATCCTTATGTTGGACCGAATACCACGCTTAAAATACACGCATTTGACAGCGGTAAGAACCTTGGGTGAGTGTGCACGGGAGATCATGATGCCACACCCTGTAACCATCTCTTTCGATGCAAGCCTCTTTGAAGCGGCAGATTTGATGCTGAAGCACCATCTCAACCGTATCTGCGTAGTCGAAGATGGAAAACTGTTAGGCATTATCTCCAAACTTGACATAATAAATGAAGCTTACAGGAGGCGTGGTTTTGATTGATGGAAATGCTTCTCCAACTGCTTCTGATCCTGTTTTTTGCAAGAATTTTTGAAGAGGTGTTGGGAAGGGTAGGTCTTCCATGTGTTAAGTATCTACCAGTTTCGTAGTATGAAGGAGCGAAAAAGAACGTGTGGTGATAGAAAATGAATATTACAGCGGTTAAATACTCAGCTGCGATGCAACAGGCATACGAATTGGAATCAGTTGAAGAGATACCTGCATTGCAAGAAGAAAATTTTGTGCTATGGATAGATATTACTGAACCGACAATCAAAGAACTTTCTTCCCTTAAAAGCCTCTTTAGATTCCATTCATTAGCAATTGAAGATAGTGTGCAGACAGAGGAACGCCCCAAGGTGGATGATTATGATGAGTATCTATTCGTCATTGCGAAGACGATACATGCTATGGGGCGGGACATTTCAATCAGGCAGTTAAGCATTTTTGTTAGTAAATATGTTCTGATAACAGTCCATGAGAAGCGATTAAACTCTATAGAAGATATAAAAGAGAAAATTCTAAGAAAAAAGCCGTTGATACTGAAGGGAAGAGAAGATTTTTTGCTTTATAGGATTTTGGACGGTGTTGTTGATAATTACATTTCAGTTATAGAAGATTTTGAGGATAAGATAGATGAAATTGATGAAGAGATACTCGAAAACCTAACTGGGCGAAGTATAAAGAAGATCCGGCAACTTATACGGCAAATTAGACCTATTCACAGCATCATCAGAGGGCAGCGGGATGTAGTAGACAAGCTAAATAGAAGTGATACGCCACTCATTAAACCTGAAACCAGAATTTACTTTAGGGATGTTTATGACCACACAGTTTCTCTGCTGGATTCAATGGAGAATATACGAGCAAACGCTGGTGAAGCACTTGAGGTTTATCATTCATCATTAGCTAATAAAATGAATGAAATAATGAAAGTGCTGACAATCATCGCAACTATATTTATACCGCTCACCTTCGTTACTGGAATATACGGCATGAATTTCCAGGGTGGTGGAACAGATAAACCCTTAAACATGCCAGAACTCTATTCACCATACGGGTATGTCTTTGTTTTAAGTGTAATGGCGATTATATCAATATGTATGCTGATATACTTCAACCGGAAAGGATGGTTGTGAACAAAAGATGCAGAAAAAGAGGAGTGCTGATGATATAAAAGAGTTTTCTGTACCTGCTGCGTTAGATAGGTTATCAGCTACTGTGGAGGGTCTAACACCTGAAGAAGTAGCAAAGAGGCTTGAAGAGTATGGATACAACGAAATCACCGAAAAGAGAGCGAATCCTCTTGTAAAACTCTTTGGCTACTTCTGGGGACCCATTCCGTGGATGATTGAAATCGCGGCTGTTCTCTCTGCTGCAATTCAGCACTGGGCAGATTTCGGAATTATCCTGGTTCTTCTACTGGTGAATGCTGCTGTTGGCTTCTGGCATGAACACAAGGCGGAAAATGCAATTGAACTTCTCAAGAAGAGATTATCATTGAATGCTAAGGTTCTCAGAGCTGGGACGTGGCGGGTTATTCCATCGAGAGAACTTGTTCCCGGCGACATTGTCAGAGTGCGTCTGGGCGATATTGTGCCTGCCGACATAAAACTTGTGAGTGGAGATTATGTGCATGTGGACGAGTCTGCCCTGACTGGCGAGTCATTGCCAGTGGAAAAACACATGGCAGATGTGGCTTATGCTGGTTCGATTATCAAACAGGGTGAAATGACCGCTTTGGTGTGTGGCACTGGAATGAGCACATATTTTGGCAATACAGCAAAGTTAGTGGAGGTAGCGAAGACCGAGAGCCATTTCCAGAAAGCGATAATTAAAATAGGGGATTATCTAATTTTTTTAGCTGCATTTCTTGTTGTTCTCATCTTCATGGTTGCAATGTTCCGCCATGAGAGTCTGGTTGAAACACTGCAGTTTGCGTTAGTTTTAACAGTGGCTGCTATTCCGGTTGCACTGCCTGCGGTACTATCGGTCACAATGGCGGTTGGCGCTGCTGCACTTGCGAAGAAAAAGGTGATAGTCAGCAAGCTGGCTGCTATTGAAGAGATGGCAGGGATGGATATCTTGTGTTTGGACAAAACCGGGACACTGACTCAGAACAAGTTGACACTTTCCGAGCCTGTTATCTTTGCTGGATACAGCCAAGAAGAGGTGATTCTTCTGGGTGCACTCGCATCGCGTGAAGAGAATCAAGACCCGATAGATATTGCGATTTTACGTAGTGCAAAAGCTCTGCGAACAAAAATTGATGTAAACAGTGTAGTATCATTTACACCGTTTGATCCTGTGCATAAGCGTACAGAAGCAAGCATCTGTGACGTTGAAGGACGAATCTTTAAAGTCTCGAAAGGGGCTCCCCAGGTAATTTTATCACTTGTGACGGATGCAGAGGAGATAGCAGATATCGTCAATCAAAGAGTCCTTGAATTTGCAGAAAAAGGCTACCGTGCGTTGGGTGTGGCACGAACGAATAAAAATGGTGATTGGGTGTTTGTAGGAATAATCCCACTGTACGACCCACCACGCGATGATTCTGCAGAAACCATTAAAACTGCTCAAGAGATGGGTATTCAGGTGAAGATGGTAACTGGAGACCATATTGCCATTGCAAAAGAAAGTGCCAGACTGATCAACCTTGAAACCAATATCCTGCTATCTTCAAGTGTTGTCGATAAGAAAAATTCAGAATTGCAGAGACTTGTGGAGGAAGCAGATGGTTTTGCTGAGGTTTATCCAGAGCACAAATACAGTATCGTAGAATCTCTCCAGGCAACAGGGCACATTGTTGGTATGACCGGGGACGGAGTGAACGATGCACCAGCCCTTAAGAAGGCAGATGTAGGAATTGCAGTTGAAAGTGCCACAGACGCTGCACGCTCAGCAGCAGATATCGTTCTGACACTACCAGGATTATCTGTCATCATCGATGCCATCAAAGAAAGCCGTAAGATCTTCCAGCGAATGAATAGTTATGCCATCTATCGCATTGCCGAAACGATTCGGGTATTACTCTTCATGACACTCGCTATTCTAATATTCAATTTCTATCCTATCACGGCACTTATGATCGTTCTTTTAGCACTGCTAAACGACCTGCCGATTATGAGTATTGCATACGACAATGTCAAATATTCGGATAAGCCTGAGAAGTGGAATATGCGAGTAGTGCTTGGAATAGCAACCATTCTGGGCATAGCAGGTGTCATATCTTCATTTGGAATTTTCTATATAGGAGGAGAACTGTTACACCTGACTCGCGATAGCATCCAGTCGTTCATTTACCTGAAGCTCTCAGTAGCAGGACACTTGACACTTTTTACAGCACGAACAAGAGGACCTTTTTGGTCCATCAAACCAGCCAAGATTCTCTTATTAGCTGTTATCTCAACCCAAATAATTGCCACATTAATTGTTGTGTATGGAATACTTCTACCACCGATCGGCTGGAAGCTAGCACTGTTTGTCTGGATCTATGCACTGGCATGGTTCATTGTAAACGATTATGTGAAGCGTGCAGCGTACGATGTATTTGACCATGGTAAGCTCATCTTTCATAGATAAGATGCTAATACTTATGAGCCCTTTGAAAAACCTGCTTCAAGTCGTAGCTCTGGCTTACGTGGGAATGGTGAAGAGTGATTATAATACTTAAAACGAAAATAGAAACTTTTATATTTCAGAAAAGTGGGTGGTTAGCAAGAGAATACCACTAAATATCTCTATCTGATTCGAATGACATCTGTTATCGTCACGACTGATGAGAAAACGTGGTGTTAATCAAAATTCTCACAATCATTTTATCTGAAGGTGAACGTGCCTCTTGAAAATGCTCTTCGGTATTTCTTATCTTTCATAGCTTCTTTAACTGCAGAGGTTAGATCTAACGCTTCTTCCATGAAAACTCCCCAAAAGTTCCTCCCTATTATTCTTCCTTCAGCGCCACCCTCCATTACAATTTTTGTTTGCTCTACTAATTCTTCCTTAGCATTCCCTTTAATCTTGGGTCCACCAGAGACCACCATGAAAGATTCGGGTGCAGCATCTGTAAGATATGTTACCCTTTCAACAAGTTGTTCGTGTGATAATTGTTCACCTTTTTCAGGCTCAAACTCTAAATATTTTTCTATGCCCTTGACCTTTTTTTCCTGACTTTGTATGTATGAAAAATATTCATCCCTGTTTTTATCGGTTACTGGAGCAGGGTATTTTGTTTTGATTATATCTGCACCCATTGAAGCTGCAAGACTGCATGCCGTGCTTGTCCAATATAGTGTATTTTTTATATTATCAACTCCCTTCCCTCTAGCATAAGCCCAGACAACTGCTGGAAATCCGTTTGCATGAGCTTCGCGTACAACCGTGGCAACTCGTTCCATATCTTCTCTAATCATGTCAGATCCCGGATAAAGAGACGTTCCTATAGCTGATGCACCCAGATTCACAGCATCTTTTATATCTCCGATAATAGCCTGTATAGAGGCAGTATCTGGCTGGTTAAGCCTTCCATCGATCTTGTAAATCAATGGTAAATCTGGTCTTACAAAATTACTAGCATAAGCTGCAACACCGGGATGCAGTACATATGCAGAATAGCCACCTGCATTAGCCAGCTCAGCAACTGCTCTGGGATCTGCGCAGCCCCGCCCGGTCAGTTCAATCTCTTCAGGGGTTGGATTTTCTCTCCTCCACTTAAACAGATGTCCAGTTCCATGCTCTATTAGCTGGTCAAATGGCAAACTCAGAAAAGTTCCATACCCCGGTCCATGTTCATAAAGCATACTATAAAGTCTTTTCAATATAGCTTCACTGCGGTTATAATTTTTAAAATCCTGAAGTTTTGGTCTATTTGCCAGATTTGTTTCAATATCAACATTCATTTTTTCCACACCAGTACTTTAATAAGGCTCACGATTTATAAATCTTGCTCTCACCAATCATGCGGTATGAAGCGATCAAACTATTGAGAATTTTAAAAAACATCCCTACATTCAACCTTGTCAGCGACAACAATCAGTAAAAAGCCTTATTAATCAAAATAGAAACTTTTATTAACTTTTTTTCTTATCTAATCACTATGAACTCTCTAATCGATTATACAATGAATGAAGAACATGTAAAGGTTGAAAAATTGGGTGATAAGCTTGCAGGGACAGATTCATTGATTGGCTGGGAAGCATTCAGGCCTATCGTTGCTGGCATGTATAAAAACAAGACTGGGGGGAGGGAGTCCGAACATTGATGAGATTATGATGTTCAAGATTTTAATCCTGCAGGAGTGACACGGTTTGCCGGATCCAGAACTTGAGAGGCAGGTTACTGATAGAATATCCTTCCGCAAATTCTTGGGTTTTCCCGATAATATACCGGATTACTCAACTGTGTGGTATTTCAGGGAGAGGTTGGCTGAAACAGGGAAGGATAAAGAAGTATGGAAAGAATTGTAGAGATAGCTCAACACTATGGGAATAAAAGTGAAGAAAGGGGTTATTCAATATGCTACATGCCTCAGACCATAGATCTGAGGCTGTGTCAGATCTTCGATCGGTTGCTTACTCTGTAAGCAACTCTTGTTTATCATTCATATCGAAGATGTGAAGGCCTTCCAGCGAATAGCTGGAATACACAGTAAACAAAGTAAGAGAATAAACAGGAAAAAAGCTCCAAGCGAAAGACCATTCGCCGTAATAAGAAACGTCTTCAAAGCAGGACATACGATGGTCACCACCATTTCCAGAACCACGGTCAAGATGACATTCACCTGCTTCAGCTTCAACCTATATCAACTACTTACCCTCAAGAGACAAAATCTCATCTAACGACAGCTATCAACAAAACACAAAAAACAAGGAAAAATAGATGATTAACAAGAGAAAAAACCAAATATCACCATCTAAACCAAACAAAACCTGTCATCGTCCATGATCACTGAGAAAACACGGTGTTAATCAAAATCCTCTGTATATAACTATACCACCCGCCTCGTTTTTGCTCACAAATCTATAGGCTGTTGGACGTTTGCGTCCTTCCTGAATCGTCTGTTAGCCTCTATGCAAACGTCTCGCTCAACGATTGCGTAAGTTCCACAAGCTGCGTTGTCTATTATATCTCAGTATTTCTGTTTTTCGAGGTATTCGTCGCTGTTGGCATAACACCAGAAGCCCTGGTTGACAGCCCCGATGCTATAATCATATTACGACTAACCAAATGCCACGTCAAGCACCATCATCACCACAAAACCGATCATCGCACCCATGGTGGCTAAATCCGTATTGCCGCCACGCTGAGACTCAGGCACCACCTCCTCAACCACGACAAAGATCATGGCGCCTGCAGCAAAACCCAGCGCATAAGGCAGGATGGACTGCGCAAGAATGACGACTGCGGCTCCAATAACACCTGCGATGGGCTCAACAATTCCAGATAACTGCCCATACCAGAAACTCTTCAGAGGAGACATCCCTTCGCGTCGAAGAGGCATGGAAACGGCAAGTCCTTCCGGAAAATTCTGTATCCCAATGCCAATAGCAAGAGCGATGGCTGCTGGTAACGTGGCAGCAGGAAAACCGACGGCAACAGCCCCAAAGGCAACCCCAACGGCAAGACCCTCCGGGATATTGTGCAGCGTTATGGCAAGGATGAGCAGGGTGCTCCGCTGCCAGCTCGTCTCAATCCCCTCAGTTTCCTCTATCGGAAAGCCGAGATGGAGATGCGGGAGCACCATATCAATACCTCGCAAAAAAATGCCCCCAAAGAGGAAGCCTGCTGCCGCCGGAAACCATGCTGGGATGTCCTTGCCTGCTGACATCTCAATGGCTGGAGCAAGCAGCGACCAGAAACTTGCAGCGATCATAACCCCGCCTGCAAAACCAAGCATCCAGTCCAGTACCTTCCCGCTCACATCTTTTGCTATGAATACCATGGCAGCCCCAAGAGCGGTTAATGACCATGTAAACGATGTTGCAAGAAGAGCCTGTAATACAGGGTGGAGGTTCTGCGCAGCATCCATCATGTTTTCGTACTCTTTCAGTCTTTGTTTATAAAATGC
>Ga0209013_10004915_pt1 | contig 11637 bp, 12 predicted proteins | sample Cruoilmetagenom2_FD_187291 | JGI IMG/M metagenome (GOLD analysis project Ga0209013, IMG submission 187291) | Oil polluted marine microbial communities from Coal Oil Point, Santa Barbara, California, USA - Sample 2 (SPAdes) (version 2) | ecosystem: Environmental > Aquatic > Marine > Oil seeps ...
TAATTTACTTGACTATCCGCTTTTCACTCATCATTTCACTGACTGTCCCGAGTTTTTGGCCTTTCTTTTCAATTTCCTGAATCAAGGTTTCCAGTCCTTCCGCAACCGGTTTTGTGGGATGCATCAGAATCATGGTTCCATTTTCCATGCCATTCTTCATGACCCGGGAAATCATTTCTGAAGGGGTCGGTTTTTTCCAATCCACCGTATCTACGGTCCATAGTATCGTTTTCATCCCAAGCTCGTCGGCAACTTTTATTGTAGTCTGGTTAAAACTGCCGCTTGGCGGGGCGAACCACTTCGGTTTTATGCCAAGGGTTTCTTTGATGACATCGTTTGTCATCGTCAATTCTTCCGTTGTATCCTCCGCAGAGCGCTGCTGTAGATTCGGGTGACTGTAAGCGTGGTTGCCAATTTCGTGACCGTCAGCAAATATCAATTGCGCAAGCTCCGGATTCTTTTTCACCCAACTTCCATCAAAGAAAAATGTAGCTTTTATTTCGGATTTTCTCAAAGTCTCTAGAATAACAGGGATGTATTCATTTCCCCAGGCGACATTAATCAGCAGGGATACCATCGGCTTTTCGGGATTGCCCCTATAAATGGGGGCGGGGTCGAGATCCTCCAGGTGGACAGCCGGTTTTATTTCTTTATGGACGAGTTTATTCGGTTTGAATTTACCGCCACTTTTCATGTTTTTATAGCTTGCCTCGATATCCACTTCCAGCCCATTGTATCCAGGAATGGCTTTCCAGACTTTGTCGATTGTTGCATCTATCGGTTCAATTTTATTTTTGGTAGCATAATTTTGAATTTCCTTATAAAGATTGTCAGTCCGCAGTTTCGCAAAAGTCGTGATGGTGTTTTTTTGGACCGAGCTCATGGAGAGTGCGGAATTCATGTTGATGACGATGACAGACATGGAAACCAATATGACCGAAAGCAAAATTAGGGGTGCAATATAAATACGTTTCATTTCTTCACCTCAAAATAAATTGTGTTTTTCATTTTGATGGAAGCCAATAAATTATGGTCCCGGTAAGGTCCTGCGAACAAGGGTGAAATTTCGTCAAAGCTAGCAATTTGTATCATAAATAGAACCTCCAATTTGACATCATAATGAATTAGGGTTCCCGATAAGAAGTGAACTATACTTTTTCTGTATCGTGAATTATCAAAAATGTTAACAAAAGAAGTTTGGGTAATTGTAAAAAGTTGTCGCACAATTAAATAGTATGATACGATTAACACATATTAAGGAACGGAGGTTTTCGAAATGATCTACAAATTCCGAGGAATCACTTTGCGATGAAACTGAATACGGCAAAGCACCGCTACTGTGCGGTTGAATCGGGATATGTCTGCCCATTTTGAAAACGAAATAAGTTTCAGGAAAAGAGAGGGACTCGTCTACTCTCTTTTTCTGTACCTTTTTAATGGTAAATTAAGGAATACCCTGATTTTCTCTCAGTAGCGAATATAGGAGGAATACTGAATGGAAGAATTAGAAGAACGCGCGATAATTGTAGGGGTCAATTTAAATAAAGACACTCATTTTGAATATGGCCTGGAAGAACTCCACAATCTAGCGGAAGCGTTGAACGTGGAAGTGGTTGGGGAAGTGACTCAAAATTTGGAGCGAGTCCATCCTGCCCATTATGTAGGAAAAGGAAAAGTGGAGGAAATCAAGGCATTTTTTGAAGAAGCGGATGCCAATCTCGTGATATTCAATGATGAGCTGTCGCCTTCCCAAATACGAAACTTGGAAGCCGAACTTGAATGTAAAGTAATCGACCGTACCATGTTGATTTTGGACATCTTTGCCCGCCGTGCGAAATCAAGCGAGGCTCAGATGCAGGTGGAACTGGCGCAGCTTCAATACATGCTGCCTAGATTGGTAGGTTTGCGTGCATCCCTTGGTCGTCAAGGCGGTGGTACGGGCGGAGGATTCAAGAACCGTGGTGCCGGTGAAACAAAACTGGAGCTTGACCGACGGAAAATTGAAGACCAGATTGCGAAATTGCGCCGGGACTTGGAGCACGTAAAAGAACAACGTGAAACACAACGCAAGCAACGCAGGAAAAATGAAGTACCGGTTGTGTCGATCGTGGGATATACAAATGCAGGGAAATCGACGATTATGAACCGCTTGCTTGCCAAAACGGGACAGATCGATGATAAGCAAGTGTTTGAAAAAGACATGCTGTTTGCCACACTCGAAACATCAGTCCGCCAAATTCGCCTGCCTGACCAAAAGGAATTCCTGCTGACTGACACAGTTGGGTTTGTCAGCAAATTGCCGACACATTTGGTGAAAGCCTTCCGTTCCACGCTGGAAGAAGCACGTGACGCAGATTTACTTCTCCATGTGGTCGATGTTTCCAATGACGAATATCGCTACATGATGGATGTAACGAACGAAACACTTCAGGCTGTTGGTGTGGAAAACGTGAAAACAGTGGAAGTATTCAACAAGTCGGATTTAGCAGGTGTTAAATATCCGCATGTGAGCGGGGACAATATCTGGATATCCGCAAAAGAGGATGCTGGACTGGACGACTTGCTTAAATTGATCAGCTCCCATATTTTTGCGGACTATGTAACGTGTCGTCTACGCATTCCTTACGACCGTGGTGAAGTGGTGTCTTACTTGAATGACCAGGCATCTGTTTTTGATTCCGAATACGAAGAAGAAGGAACATTGATGAAAGTCGAATTGAAACAAGCTGACTACGAACGGTACAGCGAGTTCGTTTTGGATAAATAAAAAATCGCATTCCTGGATTACCCGGGAATGCGATTTTTTGCTTTTTTTAAATCTCTTGGAACTGGATGTTATGGAGTCTTGCGAACAAACCATCCGCTTCCACTAAATCTGAATAAGTTCCATCTTCAGCGATTCCTTCTTTAGTCACGACAAGTACTCGATCGGCATCACGTATTGTTGCGAGACGATGGGCAATAATAAGCGTTGTGCGATTTTCAGCCAACTCTGCCAGCGATTGTTGGATGATTTTTTCCGTTTCGGTATCGAGTGCGGAAGTTGCTTCATCCAAAATCAGTATCGGCGGATTTTTCAAGAACATACGAGCAATGGCCAGGCGTTGCTTTTGACCACCGGAAAGTTTCAAGCCGCGCTCGCCGATTTGTGTTTCATATCCATCGGGTAGTTCTGCGATGAACTCCTCTAGATGGGCTTTGCGGGCGGCATCCATGATTTCCTGTTCAGTGGCATCTTTTTTACCGTAGGCGATGTTTTCACGCACTGTTCCCGTGAATAGGAAGACATCCTGCTGGACAATTCCGATCTGGGAGCGCAATGAGTGCTTTGTCAAATCTCGAATATCCAATCCATCAATGCTGATTGAACCTTCCGTCACATCATAGAAGCGCGGAATCAATGAGCAGATTGTCGTTTTGCCGGCACCGGAAGGACCGACGAATGCAACGGTTTCTCCTGCCTTCACTTTCAGGTTGATATCGGAAAGGACTTCCTGATGACCTTCATAGCTGAAATGAACACCTTGGAATGTAATATCTCCCTTTAATTGGTCCACTTTTTGGGCATTCGGGCGATCGACGATTTCCGGATCTTGTTCAATCAATTCACGGAATCGCTTGAAGCCGGCCATACCTTTTGGATAAAGCTCAAGCAAGGCACTGATTTTATCGACCGGTTTGATCAATACGTTGATGAATAACACGAAACTTACAAGCTCTCCGTAGCTTAATTTTTCATTAAAGGTAAACCATGCCCCGACCACGAGGACGACCAAAGTCATCAGGCGGGTCATCATGTAAATTGTGGAATGGGTTCCAGCCATTACTTTGTAGGCAACCAGTTTTGCCAATCGGAACTGGCCATTGTCTTCCTTGAAGCGGTTGATTTCAAATTCTTCATTCGTGAAAGATTGGACCACGCGGGCACCTGACACGCTGTCCTCCACGCGACCATTGACATCGGCAATTTTAACATACATGTTCTTCCATGCCTGATTCATCTTAATATTGCTGAAAGCAACAAGCACTGTAAGGAAAGGAACCATGATAATTGCAATGATGGCCAGCTCCGGATTGATATTGTACATAATCGCGAAAGCCCCGATGAACGTCATAATCGCGATGAAAAAGTCTTCTGGACCATGATGGGCGAGTTCCCCGATATCGAACAAGTCATTGGTGATGCGGCTCATCACATGTCCGGTCTTCGTATTGTCAAAGAAGCGGAATGATTGTCGCTGCACGTGTGTGAACAGTTGCTCACGCATGTCCGTCTCGATGTTGATACCAAGCTTATGCCCCAAGTAACTGACAATAAACTGCAGGACGGTGCTCAGCACATAGACAAGGAGGAGCAGGATGCTGACAGTAACGATGGTCCCCCACTCTCCCGTAGGCAGTAGTTTATCAATGAACCATTGCACGGCCAAAGGAAAAGCGAGCTCCATGATGGATACGACAATGGCGCTGGTAAAATCGATAACAAACAGCCGTTTATGTGGGCGGTAGTACGAAAAGAATTTCTTTATCATATAGTTTCTCCTTGGTGTTTTATACAGGCAATTATAGCGGAATATCAACCTAAAGACGAACAAAAATTTCAAGAATCGAAGTATTATAAAGTATTTCAAGTTCCGAATGTTTTTTGACAATTAAAAGAGTGAACGTTAAAATGTTTAAGTTGTCTTTTTTACTGGTATACAAATGTGAGCATTATTATCAGTATATTTTGCACATTTCCTGTCTAAAAAGGATTGTGTATTTATTAAATTTACAAGAAAGAAGGGAAAAGAATGGCGACAAAACAAGAAATCGTCCAATCGGTTCCTCAAAAAGGTTTCTTTGGGCATCCGAAAGGCTTACTAAGTTTGTTCTTTACAGAGTTTTGGGAGCGTTTCTCATACTACGGTATGCGTGCTATCTTGCTCTACTATATGTACTATGAATTGAACCAAGGTGGACTTGGTTTGGACAGATCGACAGCGAACTCGATCATGGCGGTATATGGGTCACTCGTATACATGTCGGGAATTATCGGGGGCTGGATTGCTGACCGACTGTTCGGTACGACCAAGACCGTATTCTATGGTGGTATAGCCATCATGCTTGGACATGCTGTTTTGGCATTGCCAGGCGGAATCACCACGTTATTCATTTCAATGGCCTTGATTATTATCGGTACTGGTTTCCTAAAGCCGAATATCTCAAGCATTGTTGGTGATTTGTATGCGGAAAACGATAATCGTCGTGACGCAGGTTTCAGTATTTTCTATATGGGGATCAACATGGGGGCATTCATTGCACCGTTAATCGTGGGTACTGTTGGACTGGATTACAGTTTCCATTTAGGATTTGGATTAGCTGCAATCGGTATGTTCCTGGGGTTAGTGGTATTCGTTATAACGAAAAAGAAATATCTTGGACTCGCGGGTTCTTATGTACCGAATCCAATGACAAAAGGTGAACGCAAGAAAGTATTCTCCCGTATCGGGATTGCAGTGGCTGCAATCTTGATTATCGGATACTTCTTGATTGAAAATGGAATCATGACGATTGACGTCTTCACGATGATCGTGTCGATCCTTGGTATCGTAATTCCGACAATCTACTTTATCGTGCTGTACCGCAGTGCAAAAACAAATGCGGACGAGAAATCCCGTGTACTTGCTTATATTCCTTTGTTCATTGCTGCGATGATGTTCTGGGCGATCCAAGAACAAGGTTCAATCATTTTAGCTCAATATGCAGATGAAAGAACAAACTTAATGATCGGATCATTGGAAATCAACCCTGCTTGGTTCCAATCATTAAACCCATTATTCATCATTGCCCTTGCACCAGTATTTGCTTGGTTATGGGTGAAGCTTGGGGAAAGACAACCATCAACACCTAAAAAGTTTGCGCTTGGTTTGTTCTTTGCCAGTATGTCATTCTTAATTATGATCGTTCCGGCTTATATGAACGGTACGGAAACGCTTGTTAGTCCTTGGTGGTTAGTTCTAAGTTTCTTCTTAGTCGTACTTGGTGAATTGCTTCTATCTCCAGTTGGACTATCAGCGACTACTAAATTGGCTCCAGCGGCATTTGCTGCACAGACCATGAGTCTTTGGTTCCTGACTAGTGCCTCTGCACAAGCAATCAATGCACAAGTCGTTAAGTTCTATACACCAGAAAATGAAATTGCATATTTCGGTGTCATCGGGGCAGTTGCCTTGCTTATCGGTTTCTTATTGTACTTCTTCGCACCAAAAATCGAAGAATTCATGCGCGGCATAAAATAATAATTGAGAAAAGCCTTCCTATAATGGGAAGGCCTTTTTTAGCGGAAAATCACTTTCAATATAATGTTCACTAGGACCCCTAACCATTTTAGGATGCCGTGCCTTTCCGTTTGTTTTTGCATGCGGTGATGGCGATCTTTTTTCAAAATCGGGTATTCCTTTTCAAGGTCTTTCATGCATTTCACCCCTTTACATATAGGTTCTATATTTACCTATTATTCCCTGCAGACCAATAAACTATTTCCAATTGAAACCTTTTCTTAGTACACTCGTAATAAGAGTAGGAATAAAAAAACCGAAAAGGTGGAGACAACATGAAAAAGTGGACGGCACTCCTGGCTGCCAGTGTATTGACATTTGGTTTAGCCGCATGTAATTCAACTGCAACTCCGACTTCTGAAACTGCCAAGGAAAATACAAGTGAAATGACACTCAAGCAAGTATATGAAAAGTCTCTTGCACAATCCGAATCAATCGAAAGTTTAAGTGCGGTAATCGATATGAACCAATTAATAAAAGTTCCGTCTCAAGGAGTGGAAATGAATACTACTTCCGAAATGACAATGGATATGGTGGTCGAACCGCTTAGCGTCTACCAAAAAGGAACGACTGTGATGACAGTACCTGGGGAAGAGTCTGCAATGCCTGCTCAAGAAATCGAAATCGAGAGTTACATGACGGAAGATGGATTCTTTATGTATGACAGCATGTCGGCGCAATGGATGAAGCTCCCGACAGATATGTACGCACAAATGATGGCTATGTCTGAAAATCAAGCCGATCCCGCTCAGCAATTGAAGGACTTGGAGCAGTTCATGGATGATTTTACTTTTGAGCAAACCGACTCCGAATATGTCTTGAAATTAGAAGCGTCAGGTGATCAGTTCAATGAATTGGTTCAGAAACAACTATCCGAAACAATGCCGGAAGGGATGGTTGAGGAAGAAGAATTATTGAAAGACTTGAAAATTGAAAAAGTGTATTATGAAATCTTCATCGACAAAAAGACTTTCAATACTACTGGCTTTAACATGGTAATGGACATGACGATGCCGGTTGAAGGGGAAGAGATGACATTGTCCCAGGACTTGAAGTCGACTTTCAGCGATTACAATAACGTGGAACCAATCAAGGTCCCTCAGGAAATACTGGATAGTGCACAAGTAATGGAATGAATATGATGAATGCAGCCCTTCTTGAAAGGGCTGTTTTTTTGTGTCATGAATCACAAAATATTCTATTGTCACTGCTAGCAAGCTGAATATGATACACTTAATCAAGAATTAGACTAACGGTATAAAAGGTGAGGAATCGTCTAAATGAATATACGGAAACAAAATGTTTTATCAGCAGCGCATCGCCTATTCGTCGATAAGGGGTTTGCATCCACTTCCATCCAGGATATCCTGGATGAATCCGGTATTTCCAAAGGAACATTTTACAATTACTTTTCTTCAAAAAATGAGTGCTTGATGGCCATTATGGAATTTGTACGTGACGAGACCTTTGCTCGCAGACATGAATTGGCAGTAGGCAAAGATAAAGCTGATCCTGCGGTATTGATCGAGCAAATTGCCACCCGAATGAAAATAAACAAGGAGAACAATATGCTCGCTTTGTTTGAATCCATTTTCTATGCCAACGATTCAGATTTGAAGTCGTTCGCAAAAAAGCATCATTTAGTGGAACTTGAATGGATGGCCAATCGGTTGGAAGATTTATTTGGCCAGGAATTCAGGCCATATGCTCTGGACGGTTCAGTCATGATGATGGGCATGATGCAGCATTTGATGCAAGTCCAGGTTTTTCACACGAATGAGGAACTGAACGCCAAAAAGTTGATTGCCTATGTCCTTAACCGAATCGAAACCATCCTGAGAGATGTGCTCGAAACTGGTGCCCTGTATTTGAAACGCGATGCCTTATTGAAAAATGAACCGAGCACGCACACGGATGATAAAGATGAATTGATTATATTTATACAGCAAACTGTACTGGCGATCGGAGAAGACTCAGTAAAAGGTCAGCAATATATTGAATTTCTAATCCAAGAACTTCGTGAAGAAGAGCCCCGTGGTTTTCTCATCGAAAGTGTGAACCGATCGATTCGTGAAGTATTTGACACGCCCCCGCATAGAACGATGATCAATGAATTGGTTAATCGCGTCTGGCGCTATATAGAACAAAAGTAAGGAGACTCGCTGTCATGGCGGGTCTTTTTTGTTGTGATAAAATTCAGGCGTTTCGTTGCCTGCCAAACTTGGGCATTGAGACACGAAAAGATGCTACGAGGAAGTTTATCGGCCCAAAACCACGATTTATCGGCCAAACTCATCTCTTAAGCAAGTTAACTTGTAGAAATGGATGAGGTAGAAATATGCATATCTAATTGAAAATCATTTTCATTTAATAGTTGACCTGGAAATTTCCAATGGGTATACTTACCTTTGTGAGTAATTGATAATGATTTTCATTGTCAATGACTTTTGATACAAAGTATGTCTAGCTCCAAGCGTCAGCTCGCACCTAAACTAGTGCCCACACGATATGGGTCATGAAGACATTGCTGCAGGTTGCGGTGAAATTTGCCTTCCATCCGAACCGGAGTCGAGCTGAATTGACGCTTTGCGCTTTTCGTTAGAATTGGGGAATTGTAATGAAGAAGAGAGTATTAATTATCGCGCTGGTGGTGTTATCGATCGGGTCATTGTTTGTGGGGGTCAGTTCCATTACGCCTGCAGATCTGCTTGATTTCCAGTCGGAAGAGACACAGATCTTTCTGGTCAGCAGATTGCCGCGTTTGGTCGCCATCATACTCGCCGGGGCGGGGATGAGCATTGCAGGTTTGATCATGCAAAGTCTGAGTCGCAACAAGTTCGTTTCGCCGACAACTGCAGGAACGCTCGATGCAACACGCCTGGGAATCCTTGTTTCGATGCTGTTGTTTGCAAATGCATCGATGCTTGAAAAAATGACTGTAGCATTTGTGTTCGCGCTTGCCGGCACGCTTTTGTTCATGCAAATACTGAGTCGCATCAAGTTCAAGGATGCCATTTTCATTCCACTGGTCGGTTTGATGTTCGGGAATATTCTTTCTTCGATCACTACATTTTTTGCTTATAAGGCAGATGTCATTCAAAACATGTCTGCTTGGCTGCAGGGTGACTTTTCGATGATGATGAAAGGCCGCTATGAGCTGTTATACATAAGTATCCCGGTTCTGATCATTGCTTATTTGTTTGCAAACCGCTTCACTGTTGCTGGAATGGGCGAGGACTTCTCGAAAAATTTAGGTGTTCATTATAGAAGAATCGTCAATTTCGGATTGGTTTTGGTTGCGTTGATTACGGTGACGGTGGTTCTGACCGTCGGTATGATTCCATTCCTTGGGTTGATCATTCCGAACATTGTCTCCATTTTTAAAGGGGATCACTTGGAAAAGACATTGCCGCACACTGCACTACTTGGTGCCATTTTCTTGTTGTTGTGCGACATGTTGGGCCGGGTGCTCATCTTCCCTTATGAGATTCCCATCAGTTTGATGGTGGGCGTGATAGGCAGCGGGATTTTCCTTTACCTATTGTTCAGAAGGAGGGCCTATGCGTAATTCAACAAAACTTTTCATTCTATTGGGGTTCTCGGTCCTGTTTACTGGACTGTATTTATTTCAGGATTTAAACGGCAGTTATGACTATGCACTTCCTCGCAGGGGAATCAAAGTGCTTGCAATGGTGATAACTGGCTGTGCAATTGCGTATTCGACGGTCATTTTCCAGACGATCACCCATAACCGGATTTTAACACCCAGCATCATGGGCCTTGATGCCCTTTACTTACTCTTGCAAACGGTGCTCATTTTCTTCTTGGGATCGGATCACGTCACGATCGTCAACAAACAAGTCAATTTCATTTTGTCAGTGGCTGCGATGATCATCTTTGCACTGCTGCTCTACCGGCTCTTGTTCAATAAGGGCAGTCAGCCGATTTACTTTTTGTTGCTGATTGGAATCATCGTCGGCACATTCTTTTCGAGTATATCCACGTTTCTTCAAGTCCTCATTGATCCCAATGAGTTCTCGATGGTGCAGGACCGGATGTTTGCAAGCTTCAACAATGTGAGCACGGACCTGGTGTGGATCGCCCTCGTACTGACAACGATTGTCCTGCTCATTGGCTGGAAATCCATTCATTATCTGGATGTATTGTCATTGGGCCGTGACCAAGCAATTAACTTAGGCGTACCTTATGAATCCATTGTGAAGAAAATGCTGATCATTTCGTCTGTCCTGATTGCCATTTCAACTGCACTTGTCGGTCCGATCACATTTTTCGGACTGATAGTCGCAAATCTGTCCTATCAATTTTTCAAGAGCTACCGTCATTCCATCCTCATCACGGGTGCCATGCTCATGAGTATAGTCGCCCTGATCGGCGGACAATGGGTAGTCGAACGGGTATTCACATTCTCTACGACCCTGAGTGTCATCATTAACTTTATCGGTGGCGTGTACTTCATCTACTTACTATTAAAGGAGAGTAAATCGTCATGATTCAAGTTCGTGGATTGTCAAAACTGTATGGAAAGAAAGCGGTTGTCGATCAAGTTTCGATTGATATCGTACCAGGGACCATTACATCCTTCATCGGGCCGAACGGAGCGGGAAAGTCTACTCTTCTGTCAATGGTCAGCCGTTTGCTGGATGCCGATACAGGGGAAGTGCTGCTCGACAAGAAAAACATCAAAAAAATCAAGTCGGGTGAACTGTCCAAAAAAGTCTCCATCTTGAAACAGTCGAATCAGATGAATGTCCGACTGTCGGTCAAGGAACTCGTCGGCTTCGGTCGCTTTCCTTACTCGAAAGGCCGGCTCAATGAGCAGGATATAGTGAAGGTGGATGAAGCTTTAAGTTATATGGATTTGCATGAACTCGAAGACCGTTACTTGGATGAATTATCAGGCGGACAAAGACAGCGTGCTTTCATTGCCATGGTCATCGCGCAGGATACGGATACAATTCTGCTGGATGAGCCGTTGAACAACCTGGATATGAAACATTCCGTGCAAATCATGAAAATACTGCGCAGACTCGTGGATGAACTTGGGAAAACGGTGGTCATCGTTTTGCACGACATCAACTTCGCATCCGTCTATTCGGACCGGATCGTGGCGTTGAAAGATGGCAAAGTCGTAAAAGACGGCCTGACGAACGATATCATTCAATCACCTGCATTAAAAGAAATTTACGATATGGACATCCATGTCCAACAACTAAACAATTGTCGAATTTGCGTGTATTTCAATTCGAACATACAAGGAGAGAATGACTTATGAAAAAGTGGACATTAGTATTCATTG